>Ga0222653_1000101_pt1 | contig 52542 bp, 49 predicted proteins | sample AntAcemetagen419_FD_179856 | JGI IMG/M metagenome (GOLD analysis project Ga0222653, IMG submission 179856) | Saline water microbial communities from Ace Lake, Antarctica - #419 | ecosystem: Environmental > Aquatic > Non-marine Saline and Alkaline > Saline | place: Antarctica: Ace Lake...
AACCGCAGCATGCGGATCTCCTGTAGCACTCCCGTCCGGACCATCCTCGCCACCCTCTGTGGAGCGATTCAAAACCCGGACAGATCACTTGCTACAAAATCCGGACACATGACGTGTTAGCGACACGGGTTGAAAGCGACCTTGCGGGCGACGGCGGCAACTCTCTACCGTGCGCCGCCATGACCATCAAGCTGAGGCCGGCCGAAGCCGGCGACGTCGCCACGCTGCTGGATCTGATCCGCCGCCTGGCCGAAGTGCAGGACGCGACCGACTACGTGCAGTCGACGCCCGAGGACCTGTTGCGCGACGGCTTCGGCCCGGTGCCGCGCTTCCACGCGCTGCTGGCCGAGGCTGTCGACCCGGCCTCCGGCCGGCGCGAGGCGGTCGGCCTGGCGCTCTACTACTTCACCTACTCGACCTGGGCCGGCCGGCCGAACCTGTATATCGAGGACCTGTACGTGGACCCGGACCGCCAGGGATCCGGCATCGGCCGCAGGCTGATGGCGGCGCTCGCCCGCGAGGCCGTCGACGCCGGCTGCGCCCGCCTCGAACTGGCGGTCAAGACCGACAACCGGGCGCGGGCGTTCTACGAGCGGCTCGGCCTGGTCCGGAAGGGCACCTGGCTGCCCTACGCGGTCGATGGCAGCAGCCTGCGGGCGCTCGCGGAAACCGCCGGCTGAACGACGCCGTCGCGATCAGCTCCCGACCGCCGGGGCCGCCGGCCCGTCGAGCACCACCACCCGGTTTCGGCCACCCTGCTTGGCCCGGTACAGCCCGGCATCGGCACGCTCGACCGCCTGGGCGATCGGTTCGCCGAAGCGATAGGCGGCGACGCCCAGGGACAGCGTGACGGCCCCCAGGTCGGCGCCGCTGCTGCGACGGACCACGTGCTTGTGGCCGATCCGGTCGCGGATCCGCTCGGCGATCCCGGCCGCCTCCCCGAGTTCGCAATTCGGCAGCACCACCGCGAATTCCTCGCCCCCGTAGCGGGCCGCCAGGTCGCCCGGACGGACGGCATCGCTCAGCACCCGGGCCACCAGTCGCAGCACCTGGTCGCCGACCGCGTGGCCGTGGGTATCGTTGAACGTCTTGAAGTGGTCGATATCGGCCATCAGCACGCAGAGCGTCGTGCCGCGCTCCATCGCCGCCGCCGCCGCCACCCGCAGCTCGCGCTCGAAGCGCATGCGGTTGGCGATGCCGGTGAGGCCGTCCGTCGACGCCTCGCGGCGGGTCTCCTCCAGGGTCTCGCGCAGGGTCGCGATCTCGCTGGACGACTGCTCGAGCCGCTCGCGCAGTTGCGCGTTGTTGGCCTCCATCGCCCGGGTTTCCTGCATCAACCCGCTCACCAGGGTCCGGACCTCCAGGTCCTCGGTCTCGGTGTCGACCAGCGCGCCGGAAACGCTGGAAAGCGCGTCGCCGTAGCGCCGGGCGCCGTCGTCGGCGTGCCCGACCGTGGTCGACAGGTGCCCGGCCACGGCATGCAGGCCGTCGGCGACGGTGTCGACCGCGCTGGCCCGGTAAATCGGCAGCACGAATCGGGCATGCAGCTCGGCATTGCGGACGTCATCGAACTCCTGACCATTGTCCATCAGGATATCGATCGTCCGGCGCAGATGGGGATCGGTGCCGCCGGCATAGGCGAACCAGACGGCGAAATTCTCCGGCGTGGGCGGAATTCCCAGGACGGACATGTGGCGAAGCGCGTTCTCGGCCGTCTCCCGCGCGTCGTCGAGTCCTGGAGCGGACACCATACAAGCGCCTCCGTGGACGGCTCGCCCCACCGAATCCGTCGGGCGCCGCGTTCCGGGAAACCCTAACCGGATTCGGGCGGCGAGGTCACCGCCGGCGTATGGCGATGGCCCGGCCGGTGCCGGCGGTCGGCCCGAACCGGGCATGCGCCTCGCCAAGCTGGCGGACCTTCGCCATCGCGGCTTCCGGGAACGGCGTCGACCGGCGCTGCCCGAGATCGACATGCAGGCACATCAGCTCGTTGGTGGCGGCCAGGAAGCCCTCGTCGGCGTGGAACATGCGGTGCAGCAGGTGGACCCGCTTGGCGTCGAAATCGACGATCCGCGACCGGAAGGCCAGGGGTGCGCCCTCAAGCACCTCGCGGTCGTAGGTGACATGGGCCTCGACCACGAACATCGACGCGTCGGCCCGGCGCCGATAGTCTTCGCCCACGCCGAGATGGACACACACCGCCTCGGTCGCTAGATCGAACGCCACAAGGTAATAACCGACGTTCATGTGGCCGTTGTAGTCGATCCAGTCCGGACGGACGGCCGCCCGCCCGGAATCGAACCAGCCCTCATCGTCGATGCCCGTCACGCCGTCGCCTCCCGTCCCGGTCTTGCCACGCCCGCCGTTCGCGGAGCGGTCCCCATGATGGGCATCCTGTCCTGGTTCGGCAAACGCGCGACCGAATGCCTGGCGGCCGGGGTATTCCTCGGGCTGGTCCTGCCGGACCTCGCGGCCGCCGCGCGGCCGCTGCTGGTTCCGGCGATCGCCATGATGCTCACGCTGTCGCTGCTGCGACTCGACCCGGCCGGGGTCGTCGGGGCCCTGCGCCGGCCGCGCCTGGTGGTGCCGGCGATCGGCTATGTGCTGCTGGTGTCGCCGTTGCTCGGCTTCGCCGCCGCGACCGTGCTCGACCTCGATCCCGGCATCGCCGTCGCCCTGGTGGTGTGGAGCGCCTCGCCGCCGCTGATCTCGGTGCCGGCGATCGCCACCCTCGTCGGCCTGGACGGCGCCCTCGCCCTGACGGTCACCACCGCTGCCGGCCTGTTGGTTCCAGTGACCCTGCCGCCGATCGTCTTCGCCCTGCTCGGCCTCGATCTGGAGATCGGCCCGGCCGCCCTGATGCTCCGCCTGGCCTTGCTGCTGGCGGGCACCGCGGCGATCGCGGCGGTGATCCGACACCTGGCAGGGACTGCGCGCCTGCGGCGCCATGCCGCCGCGATCGACGGCAGCTTCGTGCTGGTCATGCTGCTGTTCGCGGTCGCCGTGCTCGACGGCGTGACCGCGGCCGCGCTGGCCACGCCGGCCCGGGTGGCCGGCCTTCTGGCCCTGGTGTTCGGTGCCAGCCTCGTCATGCAGCTGCTGGGATGGCTGGTGTTCCGCATCGCCGGCGCGCGCGCCGCCACCACCCTGTCGCTCGCCTGCGGCAACCGGAACATGGCACTGGTGCTGGGTGCGGCGCCGGCGGCATTCGACCCGGACAGCTTTCTGTTCCTGGCGCTGCTGCAGTTCCCGATCTACCTGCTGCCGGTGATCCTGCGCCCGGTCTACCGCTACGCGAGCGGTCAGGGTTGGAGAGGTCCGGAAAATCGAGGATAATCGGTCCGTCTCGAGCCGCGCGGGGCATTGGCGCAACAAAAATCCAAATCGATGTTAGAGCGGGGACCGTGAAGGCGATCCGGAGTGCGCGGCGGCGAGGCCGACTCGGGACCTGGCAGCGTCGCGTCACGATCCTGCTGCTTACCGCCGCGGCAGCCGGGGTCAGCTATGTCTTCTCGATCGACAAACCGGCGAACTATCAGGCGTTGCTCGCCGGCGTCGTCGGTGTCGTCGGGCTGTGCGCACTGACGCTCGACTGGTGGATCAGCCGGGGGATCAAGCGCAGCGGCGGGGTCCAGGCGATGCGCTCGGGCGGCATCCTGTCGACCGGCCCGGCGGCCATGGCCGGGCGGCTCTGGGCGCAGGGCGAGGTGTTTCGGATCTGCGGGCTGCGGGACGACGCCCGCAAGAACTTCGCGGAGGCGGCCTCGCTGGCCCGCGAGGCCAAGCAGGAACTGCTCGAAGCCACGGTGAGGCTCAGCCAGGGCGATCTGGCGGCCGAGCGCGGCGAACTGGACGATTCCGCCCGGCTCTACGAGGACGCCCTGAACCGGTTCAAGTCCGGCAACGACAACCGTGGCGGCGCCCGGGCGGTCATGGCGCTCGGCCACCTGGCCCTGTCGCGCCGGGGTTACGACGCGGCACGGCAGGCCTTTGAAGAGGCTCGCGCCATGTTCGGCCGCGAGAACGACCGGTTCGGCGAAGGCTCCGCCTTTCTCGGGCTCGGCGAGGCCGCCGCGCGGCTCAGCATGCCCGAGGAAGCGGCGGTCAACTTCGACCAGGCTCGCTTCATGCTGACCCAGATCGGCGACCGGATCGGCGAGGCGCATGCGCTGTACGGTCGCGGCGAGATGTACCGGCTGGAGCGCAACCCGGCCGAGGCCCAGAACCGGTTCGAACGCGCCCTCACCCTGTACCGGCGCACCGGCGACTATGTCGGCGAGGGGCTGGTGCGGCTCGTGATGTCGGACGGCTATCGCAAGATGCAGCGTCCGACCGAAGCCCGCGAGATGGCCCTGGAGGCCGCGCAACGCTTCAAGCAGGCCGGCCGGCGCGTCGGTGCCAGCGCCTTGATCGCCGGTCGCGGCGACGCCCGGCGCTGCCGTATCCGTTTCGAGTGGGGGCGCGCCAACGGCAATACCGCGCGCAACCTGTTCGTGGAATCCGGCGACAAGGACAACGAGTCCAGGCTGATGGTCGGTCTCGGCGAGATGGAGCGGATCGCCGGAAACACCGAAGAAGCGCGCATCGTGTTCGACCGCGTGATCGCCCAGGCCAAGAGTTCCGAGGACCTGCTGATCACCGCCGACGCGCAGAAGGGACGCGGCCACGTCGATATCGCCCGCGACCAGAAACGCAGCGCCCGCGAGATCCTGAAAGAGGCCTACGGCCACTACCAGAACGCCGGTGGTGCCCGCGACGCCGCCCAGGCACTCATGGACCTCGGTCAGGTCGACATGCTGGTGGAGAACCACGACCGGGCGCGGGTGAACTTCGCCCAGGTACGCAGCATGTACCAGACCCTGAAGGATGCCCATGGCGAAGCGTCGGCCCTGCGCGCCATCGGCGACCTGGAGTCGTCGCTCGGACGGCTGCAGCAGGCACAGCAGGCCTATGCTGACGCGCGGATCCTGTTCCAGAGTGTCGGCGACCGCCTGTCGGAAGCCGACGCTGCCCTGCTCATCGGCCTGCTGGCGGTCAACGTCGACAACGCCACCGCAACCGCCCTGCTGGTCCAGGCCGGGCGTCTCTATCGCGCCGTCGGGGCCGTCGAGTGGCAACGCAAGGCGCATGCGCTGGCGCAGCGCGTGCGTTGATCGGGCCGCGCCCGAAACGGCGGCAGACCGCGGTATTTTTGCAACACCCGGCGCCGAAGCTGGCCCCGGCCGAACCGCGGCGACTGGCATCAGGTGCGGCCCTGTGCTACCTCATTTTCTGCGCCGGGGGTCCTCAGCAGCATGTGGATACGCGTGCTCAGATACCTCGTCTCCGGCGCCGGAGTGTCGAAACGCGGTTCGCGCAGGCGGAAATGGGGCTTTGTCGAATGCGTCGTTCGTTCTCGGCAGCGGTAGTTGCGACGGGTCTCCTTGCCGGGTGTGCCGGGCCGGGAGAGCTTGAGCCTGGGCAGATCTACGACCCGATCGAGCCGGCGAACCGGATGGTGTTCGCGGTCAACGACACCGTCGATACCTTCGTGCTGCAGCCGACCGCCTATCTCTACAAGGAAGCGGTCCCCGATCCGGTGCGCGACATGGTGCGCAGCTTCCTGGGTTGGCTCAAGACGCCCGTGATTCTGGCCAACGACCTGTTCCAAGGCGATTGGGACGCCGCCGGTGTGACGGCATCACGCTTCGTCGCGAACGCACCGTTCTTCGGCTTCATCGACAACGCCAGCGGGCTCGGCCTCGAGCACCGCAAGGAAGATTTCGGCCAGACCCTGGCTGTGTACGGATCCGGCGACGGGCCTTACATCGTGCTGCCGCTGTTGGGACCGTCCAATGCGCGCGATACGGTCGGGCGGGTCGTCGACTACTTCCTCGACCCGATCAACTATGTCGGCGAGGGCCCGTTGGACCGCGACTCCGACGTTGCCATGTTCCAGACCGGAAGGAGCATCGCCGGCGCCGTCGATTTCAGGGCGCGGAATTTCGCGGCCATCAACGAGATCAAGCAGACATCGGTGGACTACTACGCCAGGGTCCGCACGATCTACAAGCAGCGCCGCGACGCGCAGGTCAGCAATGGCGCTCCGCCGGAAAGCGCGGGGCAGTCGGGTTCCTCCGAGGAGTTCGAACAGTATGTGCCAGGCGGCCAACCGGCTGAAAACGCACGACCGAAGTTGCCTTCGAGCTGAGCAGGTCATTACCAACGGGGGTTGTCACATGGCGTTCGCGCGCATTCTCGCGATCGTGCTGATGGTGGTAACTGTGCCCGTGTTCGCGCGGGCCGGCACCCCAGCACCCGAGAACTTCATTCATACGCTGGCGGATCGGGCCCTGGGCCTGGTCACCGACAAGGCCAGCGACCTGTCGGCGAGGCGGGAGCGCTTCGACGAGTTGCTGTCCGAGACCTTCGACATGGAGGGAATCGGCCGGTTCCTGCTCGGGCGGTACTGGCCGCTGGCCACGCCGGAGGAACGCGAGGCGTATCTCAAGGCGTTCAAGGAAAGCATCGTCTACACCTACACGGCGCGCTTCGACGAGTATTCCGGCCAGAGGCTGGTCGTCGACGGCAGCCGCGAGGATGGACAGTTCACGCTCGTCAACAGCCGGATCGTCGGCTCGCAGGGCGGGCCCGAGGTCAAGGTCGAGTGGCGGCTGATCCGCCTGGGCGACAACTACAAGGTCGTCGACGTGGTCATCGAAGGGGTGAGCATGAGCGTCACCCAGCGCCAGGAATACGCGTCGGTCATCCAGAGCAACGGCGGTAAGGTCGGGGCTCTGATCAAGGCCCTGAACGAGCGCATGGCGCGGCTGAAATCCTCGGACTCCTGAGCGAGGCCGGCTGACATCTCAAGATAGTCGGATACCGACCGGCGGATGTTGAACAGGGCGGGAAGATTCCCGCCCTGTTCCGTTCCGGGAGGTCGAAACGCGCGATCAGGTGCGGCGGATCGGCTTGTACTTGATGCGATGCGGCTGCGACGCCGCTTCGCCGAGCCGGCGCTTGCGATCGGCCTCGTAGGCCTCGTAGTTGCCCTCGAACCACTCGACGTGGCTGTCACCCTCGAAGGACAGGATGTGGGTGGCGATGCGGTCGAGGAACCAGCGGTCGTGGCTGATCACCACGGCGCAGCCGGCGAACTCCAGCAGTCCCTCCTCGAGGGCCCGCAGGGTATCGATGTCGAGGTCGTTGGTCGGCTCGTCGAGCATCAGCAGGTTGGCGCCGGACTTCAGCATCTTGGCGAGATGAACCCGGTTGCGCTCACCGCCGGACAACTGGCCGACCTTCTTCTGCTGGTCGCTGCCCTTGAAGTTGAACAACCCGACATAGGCGCGGCTGGCCATCTTGCGGCGGCCGAGGTCGATCTCGTCCACGCCGTCGGAGATCTCCTCGAACACGGTCTTACCCGCGCGCAGGGTGTCACGACTCTGGTCGACATAGCCGAGCTTGACGGTATCGCCGACCCGGAACGTCCCGCCGTCCGGATTCTCCTGGCCGGTAATCATCCGGAACAACGTCGTCTTGCCGGCGCCGTTCGGCCCGATCACGCCGACGATGCCACCCGGCGGCAGCTTGAACGACAGGTCGTCGATCAGCAGCCGGTCGCCGAACGCCTTGGACAGGTGATCGGCCTCGATCACGACATCGCCGAGGCGCGGTCCGGCGGGAATGACGATCTGCGCGGTGTCCGACGCCTTCTCCTGGTTCTGCGCCAGCAGATCCTCATAGGCGTTGATACGGGCCTTGGACTTGGCCTGGCGCGCCCGCGGGCTCTGCTGGATCCACTCGAGCTCCTGATTGAGCGAGCGCATGCGGGCCGCCTCGGTCCGGCCCTCCTGCTCGAGCCGCTTCTGCTTCTGTACCAGCCAGCCCGAGTAGTTGCCCTCGTAGGGGATGCCGCGGCCGCGGTCGATCTCCAGGATCCAGCCGGCGACCTCGTCCAGGAAGTAGCGATCGTGGGTGACCGTCACCACGGTGCCGGCGTAGTCGGCCAGCGTGCGCTGCAGCCAGGCGACGGAATCGGCGTCCAGGTGGTTGGTCGGCTCGTCGAGCAGCAGCAGGTCCGGCTGCGACAGCAGCAGCTTGGCCAAGGCCACCCGGCGGCGCTCGCCGCCGGACAGCTTGGTCACGTCGGCGTCGCCCGGCGGGCAGCGCAGCGCGTCCATCGCAATCTCGACCTTGCGGTCGATGTCCCAGCCGTCGACGTGGTCGATCTTCTCCTGCAGCTCGCCCTGTTCGGCCAGCAGCTCGGTCATCTCGTCGTCGGTCAGGTCCTCGCCGAAGCGGGCGCTGACCTCGTTGAAACGATCCATCAGCGCCTTGATCGGCCCCAGGCCCTCGACGACGTTGCCCTGGACGTCCTTGTCCGGATCCAGATCCGGCTCCTGGGACAGGTAGCCGACGGTGGCGCCCTCCGCCACCCAGGCCTCGCCGACGTATTCCTTGTCGACCCCGGCCATGATCCGCAGGATCGTCGACTTGCCGGCACCGTTGATGCCGAGCACGCCGATCTTGGCGCCGGGCAGGAACGACAGGCGGATGTCCTTCAGCACCTCGCGGCCGCCGGGGTAGGTCTTCGACAGACCGTTCATCACGTAGATGTACTGGTAGGAGGCCATTTGGGCGGCTCGCCGTCGGTTGCTGGTGACGGCCGGTTTCTAGCGCAGCCGACCGCGCCACCGCAACGTCCGTGGACCGAATCGCCCGACCGGTTGACCAGGATCATTGCCGGGCATGCCCGCGACGCTCAGAATTACGGTATTCACGGCGTTTCCCGGCCAGGCTCCCGCCAGGCTGCAAGGAGGCAGGAAGTGACACCCATCACCGGTGCTACCCCCCTGTTCGCCCTGGATGCGGTCGCTCTCGATCTCGAGACCACCGGGCTCGACGCCGCCAAGGTCCGCATCGTGCAGATCGGCGCCGTCCCGGTCTCGAGGGCGCAGCTTCGCGAGGACGAGGCCTATGAGCGTCTCGTCGACCCCGGCGCGCCGATCCCGATGAGCGCCACCGCAATCCACGGCATCGGCGATGCGATGGTCGCCGAAGCGCCGAAGCTGCCGTCGATCTGGAGCGAGTTCGTCCGGCTGCTGGACGGCCGGGTGGTGATCGGCCACACCATCGGCTTCGACCTGACCGTGCTTGCCAACGAGTCGCGGCGCCACCGCCTGCCATGGCGAAAGCCCCGCGCGCTGTGCGTGCGCATGCTGGCGGCGGTGGCGGCACCGTCGCTGGCCAGCCACTCGCTCGATGCGCTGGCATCCTGGCTCGGCCTGGAGACCCGGAACCGTCACCGGGCCCTTGGCGACGCAGAGGCCGCCGGGCTGATCTTCCTGGCGCTGCTCCCACACCTCGAGGCCAGGGGCATCCGCACGCTCGCCGAGGCCGAGCGCGCCTGCCGCGGCCTCGGCGGCGAGCTCGAGCGACAACGGGATGCCGGCTGGGATGCCCCGGTGGAGGCGCCGCAGGACGAAGTCCTGGGCAGCTTCGACACCTATCCCTACCGGCACCGTGTCGGCGACATCATGGGTTCCCCGCCGGTGGTGGTCCCGCCGGCGACGACCTTGAAGGCCGCGATCGACCTGATGGTCGAACGCTCGATCTCGTCGGTGTTCGTCACCGCGTCCGGGCAGCCCGGGCTCGACGTCTCGGAATACGCGATCGTGACCGAGCGCGACGCCATGCGCCGCATTGCCGAGCGCGGCGCCGTCGCCCTCGAAGACGCGGTCGGATCGGTCGGATCCAAGCCCCTGATCACGATCCGCGAGAACGCCTTCCTGTACCGTGCCGTGGGTCGGATGGGCCGGGTCGGGTCACGGCATCTGGGTGTGCGATCGGATGCCGACGCGCTGGTCGGCGCGGTCTCCGCCCGCGACCTGCTGAAGCTGCGGGCCGGGCCGGCGATCGCACTCGCCGACGCGATCGAGCAGGCCGCGGCGGCGCCCGACCTGGCGCTCGCCTGGTCGACGCTGCCGATCGTCGTGCGGTCGCTGCTGGCCGAGGACGTCGATGCCCACGTCGTCTGCCAGATCGTCAGCGAGGAGATCCGCTCGATGACCCGGCGCGCGACCGTGCTGGCGGCCGACGCGATGCGCGAGGCCGGCCGCGGCGAGGCGCCCTGCGGTTTCGCGGTCCTGGTGCTCGGATCCGGCGGCCGCGGCGAGAGCCTGCTGGTCCCGGACCAGGACAATGCCCTGGTATTCGAGGTCGGCGAGCCGGACGGCCCGGAGGACCGGTGGTTCGCCGAGCTCGGCGAACGCCTGGCGACGATCCTGGACGACGCCGGCATCCCTTACTGCGACGGCGGGGTGATGGCACGGAATGCGGAATGGCGCGGATCGCTGGACCGCTGGACAGACCGGGTCGACCGATGGGTCCGGCAGTCGCGGCCGCAGGACCTGCTTAACGTCGACATCTTCTTCGACGAGACGCCGGTATACGGCACGCTCGGCCTCGGGCAAACGCTGTTCGAGCGTGCCTACGCCGGCGGACGCGAGAGCCCGACCTTTGCCAAGCTCCTGGGGGAGCGGCTCGCCGCACCGTCCTACCCGGTCACCATGTTCGGCGGCATCAAGACCCGGGACGGCCGTCTCGACCTCAAGCAGCACATCCTGTTCCCGGTGGCCTCCGCCGCCCGCGTGCTGGCGATCCGGCACGGTATCGCAGAACGTTCGACCCGTGCCCGCTTCGGCGGACTGATGACCCGCGGCATCGGCAGCGAGGGCGACCTGACGGCACTGCTGGAGGCGCACGCGCTCGGGATGGCCTTGACTCTCGCCCAGCAGAGCCACGACATCGCCGCCGGCCTCAAGCCCAGCCGGATGGTCGACCTCGGTCATTTGGGACGGCGGCAGCGCTCGGACCTGAAGAAGGCGCTCGGCCGCATCCAGGACATCCCGACGCTGTTGCGCGATCTGATGTTCGAGGCGGGCTGAGCACCCGCGCGGCGGTCAAAGCAGTTGGAAACCGGCAGCGCTGAGTTCTGCGGGCGCTACGCCGATCAGCGTGACCGACTGCCCGGCGCCGAAATCCACGACAGCGTCGCCGGACGCGTCGGTCGTGACCCCCGCCAGCAGTTCCTCGACCGACGCCGGGCCGACGCCGGCGAGAGCCGCGCGGACGATCACGTCACCCGCGGCCGGGTCGAAGTCGGCGATCGTGTCATTGCCTGACAGGCCCGCGAACACGAATCGGTCCGCTCCGGCGCCACCGCTCAGGAGATCGTTGCCGAGGCCGCCGGCCACCATGTCGTCGCCGTATCCACCCGAAACCGTGTCGTCACCCTGACCGCCATGCAGCCAATCGGCGCCGTCGCCGCCGCTCAGCGCATCGTTGCCCAGGTTGCCGTAGATCCGGTCGTCACCGGCGCCGCCGGCGGCGTGATCCTGGTCCCTGCCGCCGGACAGGACGTCCTGTCCGTCGTCCCCGTACAGATGGTCCGACCCGACATTGCCGTACACGATGTCGTCGTCGAAGCCGCCGTGCAGGCTGTCGTCGCCGCCGTGGAAGTAGACCTCGTCGTCACCGAAGCCACCATCGAGGTCGTCGCCGTCATCCTGGCCGTCGAACACGTCGTCGATGATGTTGTCGTGCTGGCCGGTATCGTCGCTGCGACCGTCATCGTCACTATTGTCTTCGCGGTCGGCATGGTCGACCGACATCGGACTGCTCCTCGTACGGTGGTCCGGCCGAACCGCCGGAACGATCGGAGCCTGCCGGTCCAATCTGACGGCAACCTGAAGTGGCTCACTCGCTGGCAGGGAACCGGATCACCGCCTCGAACCCCACGCCCGACCCGGTCGCCGGCGACCGGAGCTCCAGTGCCGCGCCCGCCTGCCGCACGATGGAGGCGGCGATCGCCAGCCCGAGACCGGCGCCCGAACTCCGCGCGGACCCGCGCTCAAAGCGTCCGGTCAGCGCCGCGAGCCGGTCGGGCGCAACGACCGGCCCGCCATTGGCGACGCTGATCGCCCGGTCCGGCGTCACGCTCACCCGTACCGGCTCGTCGGCACTGCCGTGCACCAGGGCATTCTCGATCAGGTTCCGCACCGCGATCGCGATCGCGTCGATGTCGGTGAGGGCGAAGACCTCGCGTTCGGGATCGTCGTCGAAAAGGATCCGATCGACGTACCGCCTGTCCCGGCAAAACTCCTCGACCAGCAGGCCCACGACCTGAACGAGGTCCACCGGCTCGCGGCGAAGCGCGATCCCGGCGTCCGCGCGCGCCAGTTGCAGCAGCTTCTCGACACTCCGCGCGAGCCCCTGCAGGACGTCGGTGATGCGCCCGACGCGGGCGGCCGCCCCCGGCACGCCCGCGAGCTCCGCCGCCAGCCGGGAGAGCTGTGCCAGGGCCGCGGCCACCGGCGTGCGCAGCTCGTGTGCGCTGTTGGCGGCAAACGACCGCTCCCCCTCCAGGGCCTGCGCGAGACGATGGATCAACCGGTTGACGTCGTCGACGATCGGCGCCAGCTCGTCAGGCATGCCGTCACCGGGGATCGGCGTGAGGTCCGCACCGCCGCGCTCTCGAATGGCCTCGCGGACCCCGGCGATCGGCGCGAGCATACGCCGGACCGCCAGCACGATGATCAGCGCCGCCAGCGGCACCAGCAGGCCCAGCGGGGCGATCAGCCAGGCCACGACCTCGAACAGTGCCTCGTTCCGATGGTCCAGCGGTTCCACGACCTGGATGAACAGCCGTCCGCCGGCAGCACTCTCCGTATACGAGCGCGATTCGCCGGAATTCTCGAAACCGACCCGAAGCGCGGCCGGGAACGGCATTTCCGGGGCATCGTGCGAGCGCAGCAGGATCCGGCCCGACGCATCGCGCAACTGATAGACGAGGTACTCCGTGTGTTCCTGGACGTCGACCGCGCGCTCGATCTCGCGCCCGTCACCTTCGTCGCCGTCCGGCAGATCGTCGATCGCAAGTGGCAGCAGCCGTTGGGCGGTCTCCTGCAGGGCGCTGTCGAAGACCTCGTTCAGTTCGCCATGGAGCACCAGTACCGAGGACAGGACGGCGGCCAGCCACAGGCCGGCGAGCCCGAGGATCAGCGCTCCACTCAGGCGCCGCGACAGGCTCCAGCGCGCCGTCACGATGCCTCGACCCGATAACCGATCCCGCGCAGGGTCCGGATCGCGTCGCGCCCGAGCTTCTTGCGCAGGCGGCTGACGTGCACCTCGACCGTGTTGCTCTCGACCTCGGCCTCGAAAGCGTACAGTGCCTCCTCGTCCGGTCCTTCGGGATGATCGCACCCGGGCGGCGGGTCAGCTTCGTCGGTCAAGAATGCGCCTCGTCAACGAAACCGATGGAGGTTCCCTTGAAGCGCATTCTCCTGGCCATTCCCCTCACCCTGCTGCTCGGCGTCACCGCCGCCTATGCCGACGGCAATCGTTGCACGGCGAGTCCCGACCACCGGCAACCGGAAGCCGCGCTGCGTCAGAAACTCGCCGCCGACGGCTGGCAGATCCGGCGGGTCAAGCTCGAAAACGGCTGCTACGAGGTCTATGCGATCGATGCCGACGGTCACCGCATCGAGCGCAACTTCGATCCGGCGACCCTGGCACCGGTCGACTCGGACAAGGACGACTGAGCCATGCCCGCCTATGTAGGCGTCTGGGACCCACTCGTCCGGATCGCCCACTGGACCCTGGTCGCGGGCGTTGCCGTCGCCTGGGCTACCGGCGATGCGTTGCAGACGCCACATGAGATCGCCGGATATCTCGCGACGGGTGTCGTGGGCACGCGCATCCTGTGGGGCTTCATCGGTCCTCGACATGCCCGGTTCGCCGATTTCGTGCGCGGCCCGGCGACGGTCCTGGCCTATCTGGCAGACATGCTGGCGGGACGCGAGCGCCGCCATCGCGGCCACAATCCGGCCGGTGCCGTGATGATCATCGCCCTGATGGCCACCGTGCTCGGCCTGGGTCTGACCGGATGGCTCGGGACCACCGACCGGTTCTGGGGCGCCGGATGGCTCGAAGCGACGCACGAGATCCTGGCCAACGGCCTGCTCCTGCTGATCGCACTTCACGTCGGCGGAGTCCTGCTGGCGAGCCTGCGCGAAGGCGACAATCTGGTTCGCGCGATGGTGACCGGCCGCAAGCGCGTGGACGCGTCGACCTCCTGACCAGACGACCGACACCACTGGCCGGCCCCCGCGCCATTCGACGGCGGCGGGGCCGGCCAGCGTCCGTTGTCACAAAATGACCGGTTGACGACTGGCCAACACCATACGTTGACACATCCTGCCGATCAATTCACCCACTTGTTGACTGCGTATTCAGAACGACTAACGTCGTCCAGAGTGCCACGCGGACAGCATGCTCCGATGACGGTTGGGGTCAGCTCCGATCCGGCCGGCAAGTGTCGCGCCGCTCACCGGGAGAGGACGACGACGGGCCTTCGACAAATACGAACACCACAAACAGGCTCGCAAGGCTTCAGCATGTTGGCGGCCCTGCCGCGGTCCTGCCGTGGCCCTGGGTTGACCCGCCGGCAGGTCGGCGGGGCCTTTGGGGATAGTCCGGACCAGACCCTCGCGGCTCGCGCTCAAAATTCGCGAGACAAACAGTTCCGCCCCGATTCGACGGGACCGTCCCCTTTTCCCGCTTACCAAGTTTTCATCGCGAAATTGACAAGAGAACGATTGATCTTGACACACTAATATAGACCGATTCGCCGAACGTCCCCCCAGAGTGTGCAACGCGGCCCTTCCGGCACCAACGATGCTCCCCTTCGGCTCTGCTTTACAAGCACGAAGAGTTGAGTTAATCTAGCAAGTAGTGTGGGTGGATGGGCCACCCATCCTGGGGGCATGCATAAAAAGTCAGATAAAATCGACTATAAGCATACGCGCCCAACCTCAAGGGGAGGAAATGACGTTGACCGATCATACTTCGGACAACCGACAAAATCACTGGAGCAGAACCAGGGGCCTGATGATGATCCATCTGGCAGTCTGGTTCTTCTTCGCGTATCTGGTTCAGTGGTTCGCGGCCGACCTCAACAAGATCTCCTTCATCGGCTTCCCAGTCGGCTTCTACATGGCTGCTCAGGGCTCGCTGTTCGCTTTCGTCATCCAGTTGTTCATCTTCGTGAAACAGCAGGACAGGATCGATCGCGAATGCGGCGTGGCCGAAGACGAGTGATGGGGGGGAAAGCATCATGAGCTGGTTCAGAATCCAGGGAAGGTTCGTCGAGAACCTCCCGAAGATCTACGGCATGTACACGGGCGGCTTCCTGCTGTTCGTCGTCCTCATGGCCTTCTGCGAGCAAGCAGGAATGAGTGCCGACACCATCGGTCTCTTCTTCGTCGGCTTCACCATCGTGATCTACGCCCTGATCGGGTGGCTGTCGCGGACCATGCAGGTCGATGCCTACTACGTCGCCGGCCGCGAGGTCCCGCCGGTGTTCAATGGCATGGCGACCGCGGCGGACTGGATGTCCGGCGCCTCCTTCGTGGCAATGGCCGGTGGCATCTACATGGCCGGTCATCCGTATCTGGCGTTTGTGGTCGGCTGGACCGGCGGCTATGTGCTGGTTGCGGTGCTGATGGCGCCGTATCTGCGCAAGTTCGGCTGCTATACCGTTCCCGACTTCATCGGCACCCGCTACGGCGGCAACACCGCCCGTCTCCTAGCGGTGCTTGTGCTGGTGATTGCGTCCTTCACCTACGTGACGGCTCAGATCAACGCCACCGGCACGATCGCCTCGCGCGCCCTGCAGATTCCGTTCGAAGTCGGGGTCTGGTTCGGCCTGCTCGGCATTCTGCTGTGCTCGATGCTAGGCGGCATGCGGGCGGTGACCTGGACCCAGGTTGCCCAGTACATCGTGCTGATCATCGCCTACCTGGTGCCGGTGTTCTGGATGTCCATCAAGCAGGGCTTCGGCTGGTTCCCGCAGTTCGAATACGGCGCCGCGGTGGCCCGTATCCAAGAGTTGGAACCGTTGCTCGGCATCGGCGTGCTGAAGCCGGCCGAATCCGTGGCCGGCATGAGCGCCCTCAGCGTCCTGCATGCGACCCCGGCCGACACGATGCTCGCCTCCTGGCAGTTCGTGACCCTGACGGCCTGCATGATGCTCGGCACCGCGTCGCTGCCGCACATCCTGATGCGCTACTTCACCACGCCGACGGTCCGGGCGGCGCGCAGCTCGGTGGCGTGGTCGCTGTTCTTCATCACCCTGCTGTACTTCACGGCACCGACGCTCGCGACCCTGACCAAGCTGCAGGTTCTCGACCCGAATCTGGCGACCAGCATCATCGGCAAGGCCATCTCGGACGTGAACGCGCTCGAATGGATCCAGAAATGGACCGCGGTCGACATGCTGAAGATCGTCGACTCCAGCGGCGACGGCATCCTGCAGATCAACGAGTTCTTCATGCGCGCCGACATCGTCGTGCTGGCAACTCCGGAAATCGCGGGACTGCCCTATGTCATCTCCGGCCTGGTGGCCGCCGGTGGCATGGCGGCAGCGATGTCGACGGCCGACGGCCTGCTGCTGGCGATCGCCAACGCGCTGTCGCATGATCTTTACTACAAGATCATCGACCCGAAGGCGGAGACCCGGAAGCGGCTGCTGGTCGCTCGTGTCCTGTTGCTGCTGATCGGCGCGCTGGGGGCCTTCGTGGCGGCGCAGAAACTGACCGGTATTCTCGGAGCGGTGGCCTGGGCCTTCGACTTCGCGATGTCCGGGCTGTTCTTCCCGCTGGTGCTCGGCGTCTGGTGGAAGCGGGCCAACCGGCCCGGGGCGATTGCCGGCATGGCGATCGGCCTCGGTACCGGCTCTTGGTACCTGTACATGGTGAAGTGGGGCGGCATGACCCCGTGGCTGGGTCTCAACGACCTGCGCTTCGGGATCGTCGGCGCCTTCTGCAGCCTGGTCGCGATGGTCGCGGTGACCCTCATGACCGAGGCTCCGGACAAGGAGACCCAGGACATGGTCGACGAGATTCGGATCCCGTCCGGCCAGACCATTCTCGGCTCGACGCACTGACACAACGCCATCGGAAGCCGGGGGGAGCAAGCCTCTCCCCGGCTTCTGCTTTTTCGGCTATTGCTTCCAACGGGCACTGGATTGAGGGATTCGCGACGATGGACTTCGTCCCGATCTGGGCAGTGGTGATCGACTACGTCCTCGGTGTCGTCATGTGGACGCTGATCGGTCGGTTCGGAATGGGCTTGTTCCTCCCGGAGAACAGCTCGTTCTTCTTCATGCGGTTTTTCGTCCGGTCTACCGATCCGCTGATCCGGGTATTCCGGCCTATCACACCCGGGTTCCTGGACCCGCGCTTCGTGCCGCTCTATGTCGCCTGGTTCTTCTACATGGCGCGCTTCTACGTCATGCCCTGGCTGCTCGGCTATTCGGTCATGGGCATGCTGTCGTTTCCGTTGGAAGGCGAAATCGCCCGAGGATTGGCGAACATCCTGTACCGCTTCCAGAACTGACCAGAGACGCCGGCGCGCCGCTCAGACCTCCGACGGCGCCGCGGCCTCGCCTTGCAGGATCGCGGTCGCGTCCAGCCTCTGCCGCAGGTCGCGCCGCACTTCCTGCCAGCGGAACCGCACCGAATTCAACACGATCGGCTCGTCGACCTGCTTGAGTTCGTCGACGATCGGCGCCCACCGCACCAGCGCCGGCGGACTCTCGGTGAACGCCCCGCCGTCGTCGGGAACGGCCGCCCAATCGCAGGCGTCCAGGCGTTCGAGCACCGCCCGAGCCGAGTCCGCGAACGCCGGCCCGGCATCGGCCGGCGTGCCGGTTTCGGCAAGGATCGTCGCGACCGCGGCACGCATGATGCCGCCGACGACCGGCGCGGCGTCGGGTCCGACAGCGGCCAACCGGCCACCCGCGAAAACCGCGAGGTCTGACAGGCAGGCCAGCCACATCTGCCACTTCGCGATATTGATCGACCCCACGAAGCCGTCGTCGTGGAACAGCTCCGGATACCGCATGCCGGCCCGGGTGCGGATATAGCCGTAGAGCGAGGTCTGCGCGACGTGGCTGGCCCGGGTCTCCAGGAAATGCTTCAGGCCTTCGCGATCGGTGATCGGCATCGACCTGCGCCGGCGCCCGATACCGACATAATCCCGAATCGTCGACCAGAGTTCACGCGGCCGGCGCAGCGCCCCTACTATTTCGGCGAACCCGACCGACACGGCTTCCGGCTGGTCCACCCGCTTTACACGGCGCATGCCCGCTCCCGCCTCCGACGTCCCTGAATCGGGCCGCCCCGTGGAGCCTATGCAGGTTGCGGGAGCCCGGCAACCGCGCCTTGGCCGCCCGCCCTCACCCCCGCCGCGCGGCGATCCGGTCGCGGGACGCCAGCACCCGGCGGGCGCGGTCGACGACCGGCTTGTCGATCATCTTGCCCTGATACGCGACCGCTCCCAGACCCTCGGCGAGCGCCGACTCGAACGCGGCGAGCAGTCCCTCGGCGTGGGCGATCTCCGAGCCGCTCCGCGCGAAGGCGGCGTTCAGCACCGATACCTGCGCCGGGTGGATCGCCATGCCACCCTCCGACCCGGCCCTTCGACCGGCCTCGGCGCAGCGCCGGAACAGCTCTAGATCGGTGAACTCGGCGATCGAGCCGGGATAGCCGAGCGGCATCACCCCGGCTTCGCGCGCCGCCAGCCTGACCGCTGCCTCGTAGGGCGCCAGTATCTCCGGGTCCGGCTCCGGCAGGCCGAGGTCGGCCGCCAGATCCTCGCCGCCGGCGGTGATGCCGGCGACCCGGGGGCCCTTGGCGATAGCGCGCACCTCGGCGATGCCCTGGGCGGTCTCCACCAGCACGCAGAACCGGATCCGGCCGACCGGCAGACCCTGCTCGGCCTCCAGCTCGCAGACCACCTGGTCGATCTCGACCAGATGGTGGCGCGAATCGACCTTCGGCAGGCAGAGCCCGGTCACGCCGGCGATCACCGCCGCCTCCAGGTCAGGCAGTGCCAGGCGCCACGGCCGGTTGATCCGCACCAGCAACTCGCCGCCGCCGGCCGCCACCGTTCGCACGGCGTTCGGCAAGGCCGCCCGTGCCACCGCCTTGCCGTCGGGCGGGATCGAATCCTCGAGATCCAGGATCACACCGTCGGCGCCGCGCTCCGCCGCCTTGGCGACGAACCGCTCGGCGGTCGCCGGCACGTACAGCAACGAGCGCCAGAGCGGTTGGTTGTCGACGCCAGTCATCACAGTGCTCCCTCCGCGGCGAGGGAATCAGGGTCATGGCCCAGCCCCCGCCAGATCTCGTCGTTGTGCTCGCCCAGCTCCGGGGCCGGCCGGCGCAGCCTGCCGGGCGTGGCCGACAGCCGCGGGATGACGTTGTGCATCGCGAGACGGCCGGTGTCGGCGTCCGGCAGCGAGACGATCACCTCGCGGTCGAGCGGATACGGGTGCTCGGCAAGCTGGGCGACGTCGGCGACGGCGCCGACGGTCACCCCGGCCTTCTCGAAGATCGCCAGGCACTCCGCCTGGGTGCGCTCGGCCATGAAGGCCTCGACGATCGGATCGAGCTCGTGGTTGTTCCGCACCCGGTCGGTGTTGGTGCGGAACCGCGGGTCGTCGATCAGCTCCGGCCGGCCGATGGTGCGGAACAGCCGTTCCGCCATCGCCTGCATCGAGCCGCTGAGCGCCACGTACTTGCCGTCGCTGCAGCGGTACACGTTGCGCGGCGAAGTCTGGTTGGACAGCGACCCGAGCCGCTCCGGCGCCCGGCCGGTCAGGTCGTAGTTGGCGACGATCGGGCCGAGCACCGAGTGGATCGGGTCGAACAGCGGCAGGTCGATGACCTGGCCGCGGCCGCCCTTGGCCTCGATCTCCCGGATCGCCACCATCACCGAGAACGCGCCGTACAGGCCGGCGATCATGTCGGCGAGCGCCAGCGGCGGCAGCACCGGCGGCCGGTCCCCGAAGCCGTTCATGGCCGCGAACCCGCTCATCGCCTCGACCAGGCTGCCGAAGCCCGGCTTGTGCGCCCACATGCCGTCCTGGCCCCAGCCGGAGATCCGCACGACGATCAGGTCGGGGTTGCGGGCATGCAGCACCTCCGGGCCGATCCCCATGGCCTCCAGCGTGCCGGGCTTGAAGTTCTCGACCAGCACCCGCGCCGTGGCGGCCAGGTCGAGCATCAATTCGACGGCGCGCGGATGGCGAAAGTCGAGGGTGACGCTCTTCTTGTTGCGGCAGTAGACCTTCCAGTGCGTCGACACGCCCTCGGTCTTCCAGTTCCGCAGGTCGTCGCCGACCTTCGGTTTCTCGATCTTGATCACCTCGGCGCCGTGATCGGCCAGGGCGTGGGTCACGGCATTGCCGGCCACCAGCCGCGACAGGTCCAGCACGCGGATCCCGTCGAGCGCTCCGGGCGCCTCGGGTTCCCAGGACTTCTCGACCCCGCTCATCGGGCACTCCCGTCCAGGGCCGAAGCTATCGCAACGGCGATCGCCGCGCCGGCCCGGGCACATAAGGCCTCGAAGCGGGCGGCGAGCCGCGCCACGCCGGGGGAGTCGGTGATCACGATGTCGGGCATTTTCGGGTCCGGAGGCGGGTGCTCGCTGGCCGGACGATAGCCGCCCCTGTGGCCGCCGTGAAGATCGTCGGCAGGAGATTGCGCATCGCCCGGGGTCGAGGAACCGACCGGATAGGGTGTCTAGCCAACGCCGCCGGGCCGAAGCGCGGTGGATACCGCCGCGCAAACGATCGCGGCCAGCGTGTCGGTCGGTCGTTTCGGTGCGGCCGACGAACGGCTCAGCACGAGGCTGGTTTCGCCGAGGTCCGGCAGGGCGTCCGCCAAGACCGGCCGAAGCCCGCTCGCCAGGGCGCTCTGCGGCAGAGCGCCGACGGCTATCCCGGCCGCGATCGCCGCCCGGATCCCGGCGACGCTCTCGCTCGTGCAGACCACCCGGTGATCCAGCCCCGATTGCCGCAACAGGTCGAGACAGCGTTCCCGCCACCAGCAGGCCTTGTCGAACAGCGCCAATGGCAGGGGCCGGCGCCCGGCGATGTCGTGAAAGACCGAGCCCGCCCACACCGCCGCTTCCCGGTGAACGACCGTGTCGCCGGCGGAAACCCGTTCGGGGCAATGCAGCGCGAGATCCAGGTCGCCGGACGCCAGCAGGTCGGGGAAGTCGGTACTGGCACCGCAGCGCACGAACAGCAGGATCTCCGGGTGCCGACGCGCGAACGTCGCCAGGACCGTCGGCAGGGTCGTGTCGCCGTACTCCTCGGGATAGCCGAGCCGGATCTCGATCGCGTCCTGTCGCCCGCGCATCGCCAGGACTGTCTGATCCAATGTCTCGGTCACCTGGCGGGCGACCGGCAACAGCCGCTCGCCGGCAGCGGTCATGACGACTCCGCGGCCATGGCGGTGGAACAGCCGCTGCCCCACGGTTTCCTCCAACTTCCGAACCTGGAGGCTGACCGCCGACTGGGTCCTGAGTAGCGTCACCGCCCCGGCACTCACGCTGCCCGCTTCTGCGACAGCCAGGAACGTCCGCAGCAGATCGCTGTCCAGACGCATGGCCGAGGTATCGTTCAGTTTCATAGTTGATATTTAAGGTATGCGTTTTGCAAATGGAATGGGTCGCGGTAGTGACATCGTGAAAGGACGGTGTCGATGACCTTCACCTTGCCGACGACACGCCGACGACTGGGCCTTGTCGCCGTCGCCGGGCTGGTCCTGGCGGTAGCTTTTTTCTGGCCGGACAAGAGCCTCGACACCCTGGGCTACGTGCTCGCCGGTCTCGCGGGAGTGGCGCCCGCGGTCGGCGTCGGGTTGGTCGTGTCGGCCTGGGTCGCGGCAAGCGGCGCCGGCGAGGCAACGGCACGGCTGTTCCGGGGACGCACCGCCATGGTGATCGTCGGGGCGTCCGCGATCGGGGCCGTCACGCCGGTCTGCGGCGTGACCGTGCTGCCGCTGATGGCCGGGCTCCTGGCTTCGGGCGTACCGCTCGCCCCCGTCATGGCCTTCTGGCTGTCGTCTCCGGTCACCGACCCCGGGCTGTTTGCCGCAACCTGGGCCATACTCGGTCCCGGATTCGCGATCGCGAAGACCCTGGCCGCCTTCGGGCTAGGGTTGCTGGGTGGTGCCGGAACCGCCGCCCTCGGCAACGCCGCCCTGGTACGCGACCCGCTGCGGCCGCGGCGGCTCTCCGAGATGACGGCATCGGCCGGCGATCCGCCGTCCTGCCGGCCGGCAGCGGGGTTCAGCCTGTGGATCTGGCGGGAGCCGTCCCGGATGCGGGTGTTCCGAGGCGAGCTGCTGTGGATGACGAAGCTGGTCGTCGCCTGCCTGGCCGGCGCCTTCGCCGCCGAGCATCTACTGCGCGGCCTGTTCCCGCCCGAGGCGTTCGCGGCGGCCGTCGGCATCGGCTCGCCCTATGCCATTCCGCTCGCGGTGACCATCGGCGCCCCGCTCTACGTCGACGGCTATGCCGCCCTGCCGCTCACCCGCGGACTGCTGGACCTCGGCATGTCGCCGGGCGCGGCATTCGCGTTCCTGGTATCGGGCAGTGCGGTCAGCATCTGGGGGGTGCTGGCGGTCATTCCGGTCCTGCGGGCGGCGACGGCGGCGTTGCTGGTGGGACTGGCGCTCGTCGGATCGCTGGCGACCGGCTACGTCTTCGAAATGCTGTGGCCTCTGCTGCCCTGAGGCGAGCCGCCGGCATCAGGGCTGCAGCGGGTCCGGTTGCAGGCGGATCAGGCCGAGCGACCGGCCGGTCTCCAGGTCGACCACCATCAACGCCTTGTCCCGTCCGGCCAGCTGCAGGTGCAACACCAGGCGGCGCTGATCCGTCGCCATGTCGAGGATGCGGGCCCGTGGCGGAAGCTGCAGGGCGACCTCGCCGAACGCGGTCGGCGGCAACACCGGCGCGGCCACGGGAGCCCCTTGGGCATCGCTCGAACCGGCACCGCCGGCCCGTCTGGCGACGGTGACGCCCAGCACGCCGAGGCCGACCACGATCATCAGCGCCATCACCACCGAGGCGACCTTGACCGCCCCGAGATACGGCACCACCGGCCGCTTCTCCGGTGTTTCGCCTTGCCCTATGGTGCCGGCCATGGATTCCGATCCCCTGCGCCCGATTCCAAACGCGATTGCAGCGCCAACCGTGGTCATCGTCGAAGCCTCGGCGGAGGCTCTGGCTGCCCGGCCCGGCGACCGGATCGACCGGTGGCTGGCCGGCTGCCTCGGCGCCCGCGACGAATCCCCTCCCCTGTCCCGCAACCGCTTGAAAACACTCATACTGGATGGGCAGGTCAGCGTCGACGGCGCGACCATATCCGACCCCTCGGATTCGGTCAAACCGGGGGCACGCTACCGGATCGAGGTGCCGCCGGCCGCCCCGGCGGAACCGGAGGGCCAGGACCTGCCGTTGACCGTGATCTACGAGGACGATGCGCTGATCGTGGTCGACAAGCCGGCCGGCATGACCGTCCACCCGGCACCGGGCGCGCCGGACGGCACGCTGGTGAACGCCCTGATCGCGCATTGCGGCGACAGCCTGTCCGGGATCGGCGGCGTGAGACGGCCGGGCATCGTGCATCGCATCGACAAGGACACCAGCGGCCTGCTGGTGGTCGCCAAGACCGACGCCGCGCATCACGGGCTCGCCCGGCTGTTCGCCGAGCACACCATCGAGCGGGCTTACCGGGCGGTGTGCTGGGGTGTCCCGGTGCCATCGGCCGGACGCATCGAGGGCGCGATCGGCCGGCATCCGCGCGACCGCATACGGATGGCGGTCCGGCCGGAGGGTTTCGGCAAGCCGGCGGTTACCCACTACCGCACGCTGCGCCGGTTCGGTGAGGTCGCAGCCCTGCTCGAATGCCGGCTCGAGACCGGCCGGACCCATCAGATCCGCGTCCACCTGACCCATATCGGGCACCCACTGGTGGGCGACCCGGTCTACGGGCGCGGTCGCACGGCACGCCTTACCGGAGCACCGGAGCCGGTTCGGGAGCTGCTGCGCGGCTTCCACCGGCAGGCACTGCACGCGGCGGTACTCGGGTTCGCGCATCCGATCAGCGGCGAGCGGCTGCGGTTCGAGAGCCCGTTGCCGGCGGAAATTTCCGACCTTCTGGCCGGCCTCGAGGCCGTCGGGTGATACCCACTCTTTAAATCAGACTTATGCGGTCCTATTTTGACCACAAAGGCGGGGCATAAGGCTTCCAGTATAATCAGGGATGAGTGTGAAATGGCGGCTTCACGCGCGAGTCTTCCGTCCATCAGCGTCGAAGGGAACCTCTCCCGATATCTCCAGGAGATCCGGAAGTTTCCGATGCTGGAGCCCGGAGAGGAATATGTGCTCGCCAAGTCATGGCGCGAGCATGATGATGTCGAGTCCGCCCACAAGCTGGTGACTAGCCACCTGCGGCTGGTGGCCAAGATCGCCATGGGCTATCGCGGCTACGGCCTGCCGCTCGCCGAGCTGATCTCGGAGGGCAACGTCGGCATGATGCAGGCGGTCAAGCGCTTCGACCCGGAACGCGGCTTCCGCCTGGCCACCTATGCGATGTGGTGGATCCGGGCGTCGATCCAGGAATACATCCTGCATTCCTGGTCGCTGGTGAAGATGGGCACCACCGCGGCGCAGAAGAAGCTGTTCTTCAATCTGCGGCGCCTGAAGGGCCAGATGCAGGCGATCGAGGACGGCGACATGTCGCCCGAGCGGGTGAAGGCGATCGCCGAGAAGCTTGACGTCTCCGAGACCGACGTGGTGTCGATGAACCGCCGGCTGCAGAGCCCGGATCATTCGCTCAACGCGCCGCTCCGCCAGGACGGCGAAGGCGAGTGGCAGGACTGGCTGGTCGACGAGGGCCAGAACCAGGAGGTCAGCTATGCCGAGGACGAGGAGCTGTCCAAGCGACGGCGCCTGCTGAACAACGCGATGGAAACCCTGAACGATCGCGAGCGCCACATCCTCACGGAACGCCGGCTGCGCGACAACCCGACGACCCTCGAGGACCTGAGCCAGGAGTACGACATCAGCCGCGAGCGCGTGCGGCAGATCGAGGTCCGGGCCTTCGAGAAGTTGCAGAAGGCGATCCGGAACGCCGCCATCGAGGAGAAGATGGTGCAGGAGAGCCGCTGACGGCGGCCTCTCCTGCGTCGTCCGTCACGCTCGGCCGGCCGGCTTGGTCTCTTTCTCCTCGCCGTCGCGGCGGCCGCCAGCGACGCCGGGGCCCCATTCCTCGACCAGGTCGCGCTGCCGTCGACGCAGCTTCTGGACCCTCTGCTCGGTCCGCATCCCGATGAACATGCCGACGATGCCGGGCGCTACGAAATAGATCGCCCAGCCGATGGCGGCGGCGCCGTACATCACCAGCCAGGTGAAGGGGTCGGCGATCATCTGGAAGGCGCGCTCGTAGGAGTGGTTCTCGGTCCACAGCGTGATCATGAACGGCAGCACGCCGGTGAAGTTCATCGCCCCGACACAGAGGGTGGCGTACTTCTCCTTGCGGCGATCCGAGACCATCGCCCCCACCGTCGGCAGCATCCCGACCCCCGGGATCAGGATGGTCGGCAGGGTGACCAGCCCGACGGCTGCTACGATGACAAAGAAGATTGTGCGGGTGGCGGCGCTGCTGGCCGAGGTCGTGGTCATGTCGCTTTGATTGCGGTCGGGCTGTGGCCGGGCATCGTCTTTATAGCATGAACATGATGATGACCGCGGTCGACCCAATGCTCCCCACCACGCCGGAGGTCACCGCCGCGACCTGCTCGCCGAGTTCGGTCGCCATGTGGTCGCGGTTCTGGAGCTCGATGTTCAGCTGCTGAATCTGCGCACCGCAATGCTGGTGCTCCTGCTGGGCGCGCGAATACGCCTGCTGGTCACGCTGCGCCGCCTTGCTGTCGCCGTAGATGTGCTGCAACTCGATCAGCAGGCCGGTCTCGGCGGCTCGGGTGATGCTCTGCTCGATGGCCTTGCGCTGCTTGAGATTGTGGAAGCCATTCACCGCCGATTTCATCAGGTCGACGAACCAGGCGGCCAGGTTCGGCGCCGGGCCGTTCTTGCTCATGGCCTGGACCCGCGCCAGCACGGTGAGCGCCGCCAGGATATGATCGGTGCCGGTGTTGTCGACTCCGGACAGCGGCCTTACGTATCGCTCGTCGACATCCGGCGAGCGCGCCACCGCAAAGGCGGCGATATGCCTGTCCATCGGCCGGCCGCTGCGATCCTTGGAAGCGGCGACCCGTTCCAGTGCCGGCACCAGTTCCTCGATCATGGTCACGTACAGATGCTCGATCAGCGCGCTGCGGCAGTGGATGTGGTCGTTCAGTTCGTACAGCACGCGCTCCATCCCGAACCCCGGACCGGTCTGGTTCAGGATCAGCGGAAGTCTGTCGTACAGCGAGTACAGCTCGGCGAGGTCGGATCGGGTGCGTACCTGCAGCGACATCCAGAGGCCGACGAAGCGCCCGTTGATGAAGTCGGCGACCTTCTGGCGGACCTCGTCGCGCTCGAACTCCAGGGCCAGCGCCGCGCCGACACCGTCGATATGCGCCGAGAAGCCCTTGTGGCGGATCGGAGCGCCCGGATCGAGCGCCATGCAGGCGCGGGTGACCAGTCGCGGGGTCTCGGCTTCCGATGCGTTCTGGATGGCGGCCTGATTGCCGACCACCTTGTTGACGTTCTCGACCACCTTCTCGTCGTTCAGGCTGCGACGCAGCCAGTTGTCGAAGTCGTGGCCCCGTACCACGTCGCCCGCCGTCAGCCAGTTCCGCCCCAGCGCCTCCGCGACCGACCGGACGTTCTCGTACTCGCGGCCGGCGATGATCATCGGGCGCGCCGCCTTCGGCGGCAGCTTGGCCTGCTTCGGGGTCAGCCGCCGGCCGCCTATCCACAGCTCGACCTCGCGGACCGACCAACGCTCGCGCGGCTCGTCGGATAGCAATCCGCGCAGCAGCTCCATCATGTTCATCTGGATGCGGGCACCGCCGGTCAGCGCCCCATAGGATCCGTGGCTGATCTTGCGCTCGATGATCTCCGTGGCGGTCATCTCGTGCACCGGATTGCGGCCGAGCAGCAGGAAGATCACGCAGACGCCGAGCGAGTAGAGGTCTTCGCCGATACCCCCGCGAGCGCGCGCCCCCGGCTCCGCCATGCCCTGCTCGAGGGTCTCGCTGAAGACCGGGTTGTCGAGCCCCGGCGGCGCCGTCAGGCATTCGCCGAGGACCACCAGTTTCTTCGCCGTGTCCGCGAAATACAGATTGTCCGGCCGCATGGCGCGGTGCGGCACGCCACGGGTCGAGAGATCCCGCAGGGTGGCGATCGCCGGCGTAATGAAGCCACGGACGATGCGTTCGTCGCTCATCGGTGCGATCACGTCGGGGATCGCCTGCGCCACGCGCCCACCCTGCGGACGCTCGTAGACCAGGATCGGCAGCCGGCGTCGGGCCGGCGACCAGGCGGCCACGCCCCATTCCACGAACCGCATCATCGCGCCGGTCGACAGGCCCCGGATCGGCTCGATGTCGTTGTGCCGGTACGGTATCCGGGCGTCGCAGACATAGGCGACGAGGTCGCCGTGCTCTTCCCGGCGAGCCACCGCCGAATAGGCCTTGGCGTGCGGCAGGTCGAACTGCGGCAACGGTCGGTCGGGATCGACCTCGACCCGTTCCTTGATGACGACACGCTCAGCCATGGTCCGCTCCGGTGAACACCGACCGCAAGCTTAGCACGAGGCGCCCTGGGCGAAGCATCGCCGAAGGCCGATTGCGGCAGTCAAGCTCACCTGCTAGGGCATGGCGGCTGACCCCTGACCGCTCACCGCACGAGGACACCCTAGATGCGCCGCATCCCACTCGCAATCGCCGCCCTGACCGTCGCCGGCTTTGCCATGGTGCCGGGCGCGCAAGCCCAGACCGAAGACAAGTGCAACCCCGACACGCTGTCCGCAACTCTTTACGAGCGCATGGGCGAGGATGGCAAGAGCGACGCGGACATCCGGGAAATCCTGGACAGCTCGTTCAAGCGACGGATGGTCCGCGGCCGGGTCGCCGACAGCAGCGGCTGCACGGCGGACCAGATCGACAAGGCATTGGAGAGCCTCACCGCCCGCGTCAAGCAAGGGTAACCCGGTCCGCGACCCGGACCGGTCACAGACCGGAGGCGAACGGATCGCGCACCAGGATGGTGTCGTCGCGCTCGGGACTGGTGGACAGCAGGGCCACCGGTGCCTCGATCAGCTCCTCGATGCGGCGGATGTATTTCACCGCACTTGCCGGCAGCTGTGCCCAGGAACGCGCGCCCCTGGTGCTCTCCTGCCAGCCTTCCATGGTCTCGTACACCGGCTCGACGCGAGCCTGCGCGCCCTGGCCCGCCGGCAGATAGTCGAGGGCGGCGCCGTCCAGCCGATAGCCGGTGCAGACCTTGAGGGTCTCGAAACCGTCGAGCACGTCCAGCTTGGTGAGTGCGATGCCATTGATGCCGCCGGTCTTGATCGCCTGGCGCACCATGACGGCGTCGAACCAGCCGCAGCGCCGGGCCCGGCCGGTGACCGTGCCGAACTCGTGCCCCCGCTCGCCGAGGGTGCGACCGACCTCGTCCATCAGCTCGGTCGGGAACGGCCCGGAGCCGACGCGGGTTGTGTAGGCCTTGGTGATGCCGAGCACATAGCCGATGTTGGTCGGCCCCATGCCGGAGCCGGTGGCCGCCTGCCCCGCCACGGTGTTCGATGAGGTGACGTAGGGATAGGTGCCGTAGTCGACGTCCAGCATCACCGCCTGGGCCCCCTCGAACAGGATGCGCTTGTTGGCGACGCGGGCCTGTTCCAGCCGCTCCCACACCCGGCCGGCGAACGGCAGGATCTTCGGCGCGATCTCAGTCAGCGACGCCAGCAGCTCGACCGGGTCGATTTCTTCGGCGCCGAGGCCGCGCAGATAGGCGTTGTGATGCTCGGCCAGGTAGTCGACCTTGGCCGCCAGGGTGTCCGGCTCGCCGAGGTCGGTGACCCGGACGGCGCGGCGACCGACCTTGTCCTCGTAGGCCGGGCCGATGCCGCGGCCGGTGGTGCCGAGCTTGCCGTCGCCGCGCGCCGCCTCGCGCGCCTGGTCCAGCCGGCGGTGCACCGGCAGGATCAGCGCCGCGGTATCGGCGATCAGCAGATCGCCCGGCTTCAGGTCCAGACCCTGACCGCGCACCCGCGCCAGTTCGTCGAGGAACGCCCAGGGATCGACCACCACACCGCTGCCGATGACCGACAGCTTGCCCGGCCGCACCACACCCGACGGCAGCAGGCTCAACTTGTAGACCTGATTGCCGATCACCAGAGTGTGCCCGGCGTTATGCCCGCCCTGGAAACGCACCACCACGTCGGCGCGCTCCGACAGCCAGTCGACGATCTTGCCCTTACCCTCGTCGCCCCACTGGGCGCCGATCACGGCGACGTTGCTCATGTCCTGTCCTCCGACGCCCCGGGATTCTTCGTCTCCCCGAGAGCGATGATCGTTCCGTCCCGCCAGACCTCGGCACAGCGCTGGCGCCGGGCCTCAGCCACGACGTCCGCTACCGGCTCGAGGCCCTGCACCGTAACCTTCCCGTCGGCGCGCAGCCCGGCTGCCGCCTCGCGCGGCGTGCCATGCGGCACGAAGACCGCGGACCGGCGCTGCGGCGCCGGCAGCGCCTGCAGCACCTTCTCCATGTAGAGCGTGAAGCCGGTGGCAGTTTCGTTCGGATCGCCGTTCGGCCGGTAGCGGCCGCCACGCCCGACCTCGGCGCGCACGCCGCGCACGAACAGGCTGAAGGCGATGCCGGTGTGATACTCGAAGCCGCGGTTCTCGACCGGATCCAGGGTAATCGCGAGCCGCGGCTCGGCGGCGGCGACCAGGTCGGCCACATGGGTCAGGCGGTCGAGCCCCGCCCGCGCCTCGGCCGGCAGATCGATACCGGCCAGCGCCGCCAGGGCCGCGTCCTTCGGACCGGTCGCGGCCAGCAGCCGGGTCAGCACCGGCGCCACCGGCCCGCCGAGCGCCTCGACCGCCGCGATGTCCTTGCGGTCGATCGCCGCCCGCAGCCCGGCAGCCTCGGCCGCCTGAAGGTCGAGCCCGGCCAGCACCGCCGGCACCAGGGTCGGCACCAGCAGGTCTAGCGACAGCCGCTCGACGCCGGCGGCGCGCAGCGCCTCGATACCGACCAGGATGATCTCGGCGTCGGCCTCGGCGGTGGCGCTGCCGATCAGCTCGGCGCCGACCTGCACCATCTCGCGCTCCGGGCTGACCTGCTCGGCGGTGGTGTGCAACACCTCGCCGGCGTAGCAGAGTCGCAGCGGCCGCGGCACGTTCTTCAGCCGGGTCGAGGCGATGCGCGCGACCTGCACGGTCATGTCGGCCCGCACGCCCATCATGCGCTGCGACATCGGGTCCATCAGCCGGAACACCCGCGACGACAGTGCCGCGCCGGGCCCCTCCATCAGGCTGGTCTCGAACTCGATCAGTGGCGGCTTGACGCGCTCATAGCCGTGGGTCGCGGTGCGCGCCACCATCACCTCGATCAGCCGCGCCTCGTTGTCGGCATTCGGCGACAGCACGTCGCGCAGCCCGGCGGGCAGCAGGGCGCGGCGGCCGAGATCGGTCAGCGTGTCGGACACGGGCTCGCAAGCCTCTTCATCGGGTGTGAAATGGCGCCCTGTCCTAGAGGAAACCGACGCCCGGGGCAACGGCGGGATCGCCGGCACACTGGATCTATCCGCCGCAATCGGGTATCGCTGACCAAGGGGTGGGTTGACGACGGAGTCTGTCTTCGATGCGCCTATTGCTCATTGGCCTTGCACTCAGCCTGCTGTCAGGCTGTGTGACCTCGGGCGATCCCGGAACCGCGCTCGCTCCGGCCCCGGCACAGATCGTCGCCGGCAACGGCAAGGCGACCGTGGCCTCCACCATGGAGGTCCGCGTCGATACGTCCGCGGTAGGGGGAATCAGCCCGGCGAAGGTGGGGGAGAAACTTGCCCTCGCGCTCGCCACCATCACCGAGTACCGGCCCGAGACCGGCACCGCTGTAACGCCGATCCGCAGCGCCGTGGCGATGCCCGATGCCGACGGCCAGATGACCCGCACCACCGTCTACAATCCCAATGCCTACCGGCAGACCGTCTGGATGGACGACCACGACAAGGTCCTCTTCAATCGGCACGACGTCGATCCCGGCTGGTACCTGGTCCATAGCTTCGGCTCGACCGCGGGCTTCGCCAGGAGCAAGCCCCGCAACGGCCAGCGCGGCTGCCTGCAATACGGCGGCATGCCCGCCGACGGCGTGGCACCGGTGGCGCTTCGGGCGGGAGAGGTCGGCTATTTCGGCCACTTCGTGATCACGATCGCCGTGACGCCCCGCCGCGACCCGGCCTCGCCCTTCACCCTGTCGGTGGCCGACGCCGCGATCGAGTCGGCCCCGCCGGGGCTGGACGACATCCTGCGCCACGACGGCATCGACCCGGCGCGGGTGACGCGGATTCCCGCCGACCGCTTCCCGTGCCCGTGGACCGTGCCGCGGCTGGCGGCTAGCTGAGACCCGGCCCAAGCCGTCCTCGAAGCCAAGCAGATCTTCGAAACGCCGCGTAGAGCATTTCGGCGATCGACGTGTCGATCTTCCGCGTGGCCTTCCACAAGGTCGAAATGTTTGCCTCGTGGAGCAATCTGGTTCGTGAATCCATGCGGGTGCTCACCCTGATCGGTCCGGACGCGAAGGACGCATCCGGGGCTCTACCGGATTTTCCCGGGCGTCGACTCCTCTCCGATCGACCCGAACGCCGGGCCGACGCCCGACTGCGCAGCCCTTTCCGGGGTGGATCAACTCGCCACCGTTCCCCGGTCGGGCAACCATTGGCCGCCCCTTCACGCTGCCCCTCGCGGCGCCCAGGCATCGCAGCGTCACCCCTGAAACCGACGCCGATCCGTCGCCCCTCGGCAAAACGCCGTGGGCGGCGGGCGGTAGGGTGCGATCCATTGTACCGAGACGCATCCGGGGAGCTGGCCGCATGGCCGAGGCAGGACGCCGGCGTGGCCCGACGGGGAAGCCGCGCTACTCGATCTTCGCGCTGGCGCGCAACGCGCTCAGCTACCATGAGAACTGGCAGGCGGCCTGGCGCAACCCGGAGCCGAAGCCGTCCTACGATGCCATCGTCGTCGGCGGCGGCGGCCACGGGCTGGCGACCGCCTACTACCTCGCCTCGGTGCACGGCATCCGCAACGTCGCGGTGCTGGAGAAGGGCTGGATCGGCGGCGGCAACACCGGCCGCAACACCACCATCATCCGCTCGAACTATCTCTGGGACGAATCGGCGGCGATCTACGAGCACGCCCTCAAGCTCTGGGAGGGCCTGACCCAGGAGCTGAACTTCAACCTGATGTTCAGCCAGCGCGGCGTCATCACCCTCGCCCACTCGGAGCACGAGCTGAAGGAGATGCGGCGCCGGGTCGAGGCGATCCGCCTGAACGGCATCGACACCGAGGTGCTGGACACCGCAGGTGTGAAGAAGCTGGTGCCGATCATCAACACCGACCAGTCGATCCGCCATCCGGTCATGGGCGGCTTCATCCAGCGCCGCGGCGGTACCGCCCGCCACGACGCGGTCGCCTGGGGCTATGCCCGGGCCGCCGACGACCTGGGCGTCGACATCATCCAGGGCTGCGAGGTGACCGGCTTCCTGAAGGACGGCACCGGCGCCGTCGAGGGCGTGGAGACCACGCGCGGCACCATCCGCTCAAAGCGCATCGGCTGCGTCGCCGCCGGCCACTCGGCGGTGCTGGCCGCCATGGCCGGCTTCAGGCTGCCGATCCAGGCGCGCCCCCTGCAGGCCCTGGTGTCCGAGCCGATCAAGCCGGTGATCGACACCGTGGTGATGTCGAACGCCGTGCACATGTACATCAGCCAGTCCGACAAGGGCGAGTTGGTGCTGGGCGCCGGCACCGACAGTTACAACTCCTACGCCCAGCGCGGTTCGCTCAACATCATCGAGCATCAGTTGGCCGCCGCCTGCGAGCTGTATCCGATCGTTTCGCGGCTGCGGGTGCTGCGAACCTGGGGCGGCATCGTCGACACCTGCCCGGACGCCTCGCCGATCCTGTCGGCCACCCCGGTCGACGGCCTGTACTTCAACTGCGGTTGGGGCACCGGCGGCTTCAAGGCCACGCCCGGCTCCGGCCACGTGTTCGCCGACCTGCTGGCCAAGGGCCGGCCGAACGCCATCGCCGCGCCGTTCGGCCTGGAGCGGTTCCAGGGCGGCTACCTGATCGACGAGCACGGCGCCGCCGGCGTGGCGCACTAGGAGGCCGGGACCATGATGCTGATCACCTGCCCGTATTGCGGCCCGCGCGACGACGCCGAGTTCAGCTACGGCAATCAGGCCCATATCGCCCGGCCGACCGACCCGTCGGCCTGTAGCGACCAGGAATGGGCCGAGTACCTGTATTTCCGGGACAACCCGAAGGGCCCGTTCGCCGAGCGCTGGATGCACGCCGCCGGCTGCCGCCGCTGGTTCCAGGTGGTGCGCGACACCAGCAGCCACGCGATCCTGCAGACCTACAAGGTCGGCGAGTGGCCGGACCCGGCGATCGACCCGCGGCCCAAGGAGAGCGCGTCGTGACGGCGGCAGTCCCCCTCCCCCCCTTCCTCCGTCATCCCGGGGGCGCCCGGCGCGACCCGGGACCCACCCGCCGCCCCGCGATCACCGGCGCGGGCCTGCCCGTCGCTCCGTGGATCCCGGATAAGCGCCGCTGCGCGCGCCTTTCCGGGATGACGGCGGTTGAGGTTGCAGCGGGCGCCTCACCCGCCCTTTCGGAGGGCTGGCGATGAGCCAGCCCAACCGCCTCGCCGAGGGCGGCCGCATCGACCGGCGCCGGCCGCTGGCGTTCCGCTTCGACGGCCGGACCTTGCACGGCTATGCCGGCGACACCCTGGCCTCGGCGCTGTTGGCCAACGGCGTCCATCTGGTCGCCCGCAGCTTCAAGTACCACCGGCCGCGCGGCATCCTCGGCCTCGGGTCGGAGGAACCGAACGCGCTGATCCAGCTCGGCCGCGGTAACCGCACCGAACCGAACCTGCGGGCCACCCAGATCGAGCTGTTCGACGGTCTCGACGCCCGCAGCCAGAACCGCTGGCCGTGCCTGCGCTTCGACGTCGGCGCCGTGAATTCGGCGTTCCACCGGCTGTTCCCGGCCGGCTTCTACTACAAGACCTTCATGTGGCCGCCGGCACTGTGGAAGACCTACGAGGAGGTCATCCGCCACGCCGCCGGCCTCGGCCGGGCCCCCGAGGGACCGGACCCGGACCGCTACGAGCGAATGCACGCGCATTGCGACGTGCTGGTCGCCGGCGGCGGCCCGGCCGGGCTGGCGGCGGCGCTGGCCGCCGGGCGCAGCGGCGCCCGCGTGATCCTGGCCGACGAGCAGGCCGAGTTCGGCGGCTCGCTGCTGGGCGACGACGACGTGACGATAGGCGGCGGCCCGGCGACCGACTGGATCGCCGAGGTGGTGGCCGAGCTGGAATCGATGCCGGACGTCACGCTGCTGCGGCGCGCGACCGTCAACGGCTACTATGACCACAACTACCTGACGATCGCCGAGCGGGTGACCGACCATCTGGGCGTCGGCCTGCCGACCGTGCCGCGCCAGCGGCTGTGGAAAGTCCGGGCGAAGCGCGTGATCCTGGCGACCGGCGCCATCGAGCGGCCGCTGGTGTTCCGCGACAACGACCGCCCCGGCATCATGCTGTCCAGTGCGGTGCGCGGCTATGCCGTGCGTTACGGCGTGCTGGCCGGCGACCGGCCGCTGATCGTCACCGGCAACGACGACGGCTACCGCACCGCCCTGGCCTTGGCCGATCGCCACGCCCGGGTCGCCGGTATCGTCGACCTGCGGGCCGAGCCCCCGGAGCATCTGGTCGCCGAGGCCCGGCAGCGCGGCATCGAGGTGTTCGCCGGCCATACCGTCGCCGGCGCCCATGGCGGTCGCCGGGTCGAGGCCGTCGAGATTGCCGAAATGACGCGCGACGGCTCGGGGACAACCGGCGGCACCCGCACGATCAAGTGCGACGCCATCGCCATGGCGGGCGGCTTCAACCCGACCGTCCACCTGTTTTCGCAGTCGCGCGGCAAGCTGCGCTGGGATGCGGACCGCTCGATCTTCCTGCCCGGGACCAGCCACGAGGCCGAGGTTTCGGTCGGCGGCTGCGCCGGCACCGGGAGCGTCGCCCAGGCGATCAAGGACGGCATCGGGGCGGCGGTCGAGCAGGTTCGGACGCTGGGCCATACGGTCCGCCAGCCGGCCGCCCCGACGATCGAGGAGCCCGGCCAGGACGGCGGGAACCGGCCGCAGTGGATTCTGCCGTCGACCGCGCCGGTCGGCCGCAAGGGCAAGCATTTCGTCGATTTCCAGAACGACGTCACCGCCGCCGACGTAATGCTGGCGACCCGCGAGGGTTATCGCTCGATCGAGCACGTCAAGCGCTACACCACCACCGGCATGGGCACCGACCAGGGCAAGACCTCGAACATCAACGCCCTCGCCATCGTCGGCCAGACCCTCGGCGTCGACGTGCCGACCGTCGGCACCACCACGTTCCGCGCGCCCTACACGCCGACCACCATCGGCGCCTATGGCGGCCGCGACGTCGGTCACCTGTTCGCGCCGGTGCGCACCACCGCCATGGACCCGTGGCACCGCGCCAACGGCGCGAAGTTCGAGCATGTCGCCGACTGGATGCGGGCCTACTACTACCCGAAGGACGGCGAGAGCTTCCGCCAGGCGGTCGACCGCGAGGTCACGGCGGCGCGCGATGGTGTGGCGGTGCTGGACGCCTCGACCCTCGGCAAGATCGACGTGCGCGGCAAGGACGCCGCCGACTTCCTGAACCGGGTCTACACCAACGCCTGGACCAAGCTCGGGATCGGGCGCTGCCGCTACGGCCTGATGCTCAAGGAAGACGGCATGGTCATGGACGACGGGGTGACGACGCGCCTCGCCGACGATCATTTCCACATGACCACCACCACCGGCGGCGCCGCCCGGGTGCTGGGCTGGCTGGAGGAGTACCTGCAGACCGAGTGGCCGGAACTGGACGTCCGCCTGACCTCGGTCACCGAGCAGTGGGCGGTCGCCTCGATCTGCGGGCCGAAGAGCCGCGAGCTGCTGGGCCGGCTGTGCACCGACATCGACCTGTCGAACGACGCCTTCCCGTTCATGGCGATGCAGGCGGGCACGGTCGCCGGCATCCCGGCGCGGGTGTTCCGGATCTCGTTCACCGGCGAGCTCAGCTACGAGATCAACGTGCCGACCCGCTACGGTCTCGCGCTGTGGGAGGCGCTGATGGCGGCCGGTGCCGACCTCGGCATCACGCCCTACGGCACCGAGGCGATGCACGTGCTGCGCGCCGAAAAGGGCTTCATCATCGTCGGCCAGGACACCGACGGCTCGGTCAGCCCGATCGACCTCGGCATGGACTGGATCGTCTCCAAGCAGAAGCCCGACTTCATCGGCAAGCGCGGCATGGCCAGGTCGGACCTGATGAAGACCGACCGCAAGCAGCTCGTCGGCCTGCTGACCCAGGACCCCAAAGAGATACTGCCGGAAGGCGCGCAGGTGGTCGAGGTGGTGAAGCCGAAGCCGCCGATGGCGATGCTCGGCCACGTCACCTCGTCCTACTACAGCCCGAGCGTCGGCCGCTCGATCGCCATGGCGCTGGTCAAGGGCGGCCATTCCCGCAAGGGCGAGGTCCTGCAGGTTCCGCTGGAAGGCCGGACCGTGACCGTGACGGTCGCCGACAGCACCGTGTTCTTCGACCCGGAAGGGAGCCACCGCGATGGTTGAGCCGCTCACCCCGACTCCCCGCAGCCCGTTGGAGGGATACACCGGCCCGGTCGGTGGCCCGTCGGACGCCGGCGTGGTGCTGAGCGAGCGTCGATTCCAGGGCAAGATCAACCTGCGCGGCCGCAGCGACGACAAGGCGTTCGCGGACGCGGTCGCGAAGATCGTCGGCACCGAGCCGCCAGAGACGCCGGGGACCGTCGCCAGTGCCGGCGAGCGCGCCGTCCTTTGGCTCGGACCCGACGAGTGGCTGGTCGTCACGCCGGCCGGCAAGGAGACCGCCATGACGGCCACCCTGAACGCGGCCCTGGCCGGCATGCGGGCCTCGGCCACCGACGTCACCGACAACTACGCTACCATCCGCATCGCCGGCCCCAAGGCCCGCTGGGTGCTGGCCAAGGGCTGGGCGATCGACCTGCACCCCGGCAGTTTCGGCCCCGGCTGGGTGGCGCAAAGCAACCTGGCGCTGACCAACGCCATCCTGCGGCAAACCGACGGCCAGGGGTCCGACGACGCCCCGGGCTTCGAAATTCTGGTGCGGCCGTCCTTCGCGAAGTATCTGTGGGACTGGCTGACCGACGCGGCGCTGGAGGTCGGCTACCGGGTCGAAGCCGCCTGACCGGCGCACCACCGGGGAAGCACGAGCGCCGTCTCCGGGGGGAGCCGTCGCGTGAGCCGAATTCGATTGCTGCTGGTCGTTCTCGTCATCCTGTCCGTCGTCGTGGTGGTGGTTCCGCCGGAACCGGCGGCCGCCAGGGACGAGCAGCGGATCGACCGGAGTTTTTCCCCGCCGCGGTATGAGAGCCCGCGTATCGCCCCGATCCCGGCTGCCGCGCTGACGGTCGAGAACGGCATGCTGGCGGTGACCGTCGACGGCGCCGAACAGTCGCTGCGGACCCTGACCGTGACCCCGCCCGGCCCGGGCCCCTTCCCGCTTGCGGTGATCTCGCACGGCAGCCCGCGCGACGCCGCCAAGCGACGGGAGATCCGGCTGCGCGGCTTCCTCCCGGTCGCGGAGGATTTCGCGCGCCGCGGCTACAAGGCGGTGGTGTTCGCCCGGCGCGGCTATGCCGGGTCGACCGGCGACTATGCCGAGCGGGCCGAGTCCTGTACCGCCGACGGCTACGCTCGGGCAGCGCATGCGGCAGCGGAGGACTATGCCGCCGTCATCGCAGCGGCCGCCGCCGACCCCACGGTCGACGCCAGCACCGTGGTCGCGGTCGGCCAGTCGGCCGGCGGGTTCGCCGTCAATGCCCTCGCCGGCATGGCGCCCCGGGGACTGATCGCCGCCATCAGCTTCGCCGGCGGCCGTGGATCGACCAAGGACTTCGCCAACTGCAATGCCGAGGGCCTGACCGGCGCCTTCGATCTGCTCGGCCGCGACGCCACGGTCCCGGCGCTGTGGCTGTATTCGAGCGCCGACCGCTACTTCTGGCCCGACCTGGTTCATCGAAACTTCGAGGCGTTCACCGCCAACGGCGCCCCGGTCCGGCTCGAGATGGTCGGCCCGCTCTGGTACGCCGAGGATGGCCACGACCTGTTCGACCTTGGCGGCCGTGAGCTGTGGCGACCGCGGATCGACGCCTTCCTGAAGGCCGTCGGGGCACCGACCTGGACAACAGCCCCCGGCGACGCTGCCGTGCGCCGGGTCCCGGCACCCAAGGGACTTTCGCAGAAGTGGCGCGGACGCTGGCTGCGCTATCTCGGCGCCGCCGGACACAAGGCGTTCGCGCTCGGGCCGAAGTCTCGCTACGGCTGGGTGGACCGGCGCGACGGCGAGGACACGGCACTCGCCGACGCGCTCGCGCTCTGCCAGGCCAAGGGCGACACTTGCCGCGTCGTCTCGCTCGACGGCACACCGGTCGAATGACGTGGCCGACCCGATCGCCGGCAACCGCTTCGGACCGCGCCCGGCCATGACCTGGCAAAGGCTGCTGCCGTCCGGCCTGCTGCTGCTCGCGGCGGCGGCCGTCGTGCTGCGGGTGCCGGGGCTGGTCCTGGAGCCACGATTCTGGGCCGAGGAGGCGCGGGTCTACTTCGTATACGCCCTGGCGGCCGGGCCGCTCGACGCGCTGACCGCACCGCACCAGGGCTACTACTCGCTGGTCCCGAACCTGGCGACCTGGCTCGCCACCCTGGTACCGCTGGAGACGGCGCCGGCCGTGACCACGGCGATGGCGCTGGCGGTCCAGGTCCTGCCCGCGCTGATCGCCGCGACCAGCACGGCGCCGTGGGCGCAAGGTCCGGCCCGGCGGACCGCGGCGGTGCTGGTCGTGCTGCTGGTCGGGGCCGCCGGCGAGCTGCACGCCACGACGACAAACAGCCAGTTCCACCTCGCCTTGGCGGCCGGGCTCGTCTACCTGGACTTCGCTGCCGGCCCGGCCGGTTCGCGCCGCCGCGCCCTGCTGGCGGTGCTGGTGCTCGGCGGGCTGACCGGGGTGCAGGCAACCCTGCTGACGCCGGCCTTCGCCTGGCGCTGGTGGCGCGAGCGGCGGCCGGCCGACCGCGCCGCGATGATCGTGCTCGGCCTGTGTCTCGCCCTGCAGGCCGGCGTGGTGATCCTGGCGCCGGCCGAGGCCGACCGCTTCGCTGTGGCCCTCGACCCGGCGAAAGCGCTCGGTCGGGCCGCCGAGCGGCTGGCCAAGGGCCTGCTGGTCTATCCGGTCGCCGGCGGCCTCGGGCCGAAGACCCTGGCGCTGCCGCTCGGCTGGGTTCTGGCGGCGATCGGCGGGCTCGGGGTGGTGGCAGCGGCGGTCGCCCAGGTCGCGATCCTGCGGCGCGGTCCCGGGCGCGACCTGCTGGCAGCGGCCTGGTTGGTGGCCGTGGTGTCGTTCGTCGGGTCGCGGCGGATGGCCGGCGGCGACCGCTACCTGGCGTTGCCGGCGGCGCTGATCGTGCTGGCGATCCTGGCGGTGGCATTCGACCGGCGCCACGGCCGCCCGATGCGTCTGGCGGCCGGGCTGGCGGTGGCGGCGGCGATCCTGTCGAACGCCTGGCTTTACCTGCCGCGCATGGACGGTATGGCCGATCCCGGCTGGCCGGCTTGGCGCGACGAGGTGGCGGCCTGGCGGGCCGGCGACCGGGCCGAGCCCCGCGTCCACCCGCAATGGGCCGACGGAGTCTGGACGGTACCGCTGCCCGAGGCGCTGCGCCCGCGCTGACGTCGGCGGCTATTTACCCGCCGTGTCGACGACCTCGAAGTCGTGGGTGATCGTAGCCGTCGCCGCCAGCATGGCCGACGCCGAACAATACTTGTCGGCGGACAGCTGGATGGCGCGCTCGACCTTGGCCGCCGAGAGGTTCCGGCCGGTGACCACGAAGTGCATGTGGATGCGGGTGAACACCTTCGGCTCGGTCTCGGCCCGCTCGGCCTCCATCTCGACCACGCAGTCCTCGACCGCCTCGCGACCCTTCTCCAGGATCTGGACGACGTCGAAGGCGGTACAACCTCCGGTGCCGATCAGCACCAGCTCCATCGGACTCGGCCCCGGCGTCGGCCCGTCCGGCGTTGCCCGCGCTCCCAGGACGATCTTGTGCCCGGTGCCGGACTCGCCGACGAAGGTCCGATCCTCAACCCATTTGATGCGCGCCTTCATTGCGGCTCCTTGCGTCGCTGGTCGCTCTGGTTGGCGGGGACAATACGGCGCGGCGGCGAACTGTCGAGCCCTCAGCGCGCACCCCGGACCGACCGTTGCACCGACTTTTGAGCAACATCAATGCCGGCCGGCCGGGTTCCATGTGTGCATGATGACAAGGCCCGGTAACGAAATTTTAGCTTAACCAATATTAAATACGCCGATAATGCCGATGACCTGAAGGCAAAAACATTGGAATGGCTTCCAGAATTCGTGAAGAGCCTTGGACTCCTGGTCATGTTGTCCATCGGTGTCGCCTATCTGGCGCCGTTTCGCGACAACGTCCGCAGACGGGTGGCGCGCGACGCGACCCTCGGCATCCTGTTCGGCATCGTGGCCGTCGTCGTCATGCTCGATCCGATCCAGCTTTCGGTCGGCGCGACGTTTGATCCGCGTGGCGGCCCGGCAATTCTCGCCGGGGTGTTCGGCGGACCGATCGCGGCCGTGATCGCCGCGACGCTCGGAGCCCTGGCCCGGTACTATCTCGTCGGCGGACCGGTTGCTCTCGGGGGCGCCGTCGGGTTCGCCCTCTACGGCGCGTTCGGCATTGCCGTCGCCTTCGCTATCCGCCGCTGGCGCCTGCCGCTCAACCTGGCCAGCCTGACCACCATCGGCCTGCTGGGGACGGTGGCGGTCCTGCCGGCGTTCTTCGTCAGCGCCGGTCCGGCGACCGCACTGACCATTATCGAGGCGGCCGGTCTGATCCTCCTGACGAACAACGTCGCCAGTTGCGTGATCATCGGCCTTGCCGTGGAGCAGGTCCGTCGCTACGCGGACCTTCGCCGACACATGGAGGCTCGCCGCAAGGAGGATGCCAAGCTGTCCCTGGTCGCGAGAGAAACGACCAACATCGTGATCATCACCGACGCCGACGGACTGACCGAGTGGGTCAACCACGGCTTCGTCAGGGCGACCGGGTATCAACTGGAGGACGCGGTCGGCCGAAAGCCCGGGGATCTGCTCCAAGGGCCCGAAACCGACCCGAAAACCGTCGCCCTGATGAGCCGCCAACTTGCCAAGGGCGAGGGCTTTCAAGTCGAACTCCTGAACTATCGCAAGGACGGAATGCCGTTCTGGGTCGAGATCGCCTGCCAGGCGATCGAGACCCCCGGGGAGCCCAAGAAGTTCGTCGCCATCGAGAGCGACATCACCGCGCGAAAGCACGCCTTGGAGCGCGCCAACAATGCGGAGCGGACGCTACGGACCGCGATCAATTCGATCGAAGACGCGTTCGTCCTGTTCGACGCTGATGATCGGCTGATTCTCGCAAATGACAAATTCAAGGAATATTACCCCCGCTTTTCCGATCTGCTGGTGTCCGGAACCAAATACGAAGACATCATCCGAACCGGGGTAGAGAGAGGACAGTATCCGGAGGCGGCGGGCCAGGAAGAGGAGTGGATCGCCGAACGGATTGCCAACCATCACGCGGCAGCGAGCGCCACAGTCGAGCAGCGGCTCAACGACGGGCGCTGGCTGCGCGTCGCGGAGCGCAAGACGCCGGAGGGCGGGACCGTCGGATTGCGCGTCGACATTACCGAACTCAAGAACGCGCGGGAGGCCGCCGAGGCGGCGAGCCGGGCGAAGTCCGAGTTCCTGGCCTCGATGAGCCACGAGATCCGCACGCCCATGACAGCCGTCCTGGGTCTATCCGATCTGCTGCTGGACGACGACCTGAGCCCCCGAATCTCGGGCATGGTCAGCCGGATCAAGGACGCCACGAACGCATTGCTCCGCATCATCAACGATATCCTGGACCTTTCGAAACTGGATGCCGGCAAGCTGGAGATCGAGAAGATCAGTTTCGACCCGCGTCCCCTCATCGAGGACGTGGTCCTGCTGTTGCAGCGCACCAGTTCGGCGAAGCGAAGCGAGCGGCTCCAGGTCTCGGTAGACATCGACGACAGCGTCCCCGGAACGATAAGCGGCGACCCGACACGGCTGCGGCAGATCCTCATCAACCTGATAGGGAATGCCGTCAAGTTCACCGACCAGGGTACCGTCACCGTGCATTGCTCCTGGCAGCGCGGTGACGACGTCTCGTACCTGACGTTCCGGGTGGTCGATACCGGAATAGGCATCGCCGAGGGAGCGCTGCCTCGACTGTTCGAGGACTTCACGCAGGCGGATACATCCATCACCCGCAACTATCAGGGCACCGGGCTCGGCCTGTCGATCTGTCGGCGCCTGGTCGAACTGATGGGCGGTACTATCGGCGTCGAGAGCGAACTGGGCCAGGGAAGTACCTTCTGGTTCCAGGTGCCTTGCGAGGCCGCCAGCCAGGTCCAACCGTCCGTCGGTCTCGACGAACCCGCGACGACCACCATCGCGGGGGTACGGTCGCTATCCATCCTCGTGGTCGAGGACACCGATCTCAACCGCATGATCATCGAGGCGATCGTCGCCAAGCTCGGCCATACGACCAGAGCCGTCGAGAACGGCGCCGAGGCGGTGGAGGCGGTCAAGACCGGCAGGTTCGACCTGGTCCTGATGGACGTGCGGATGCCGATCATGTCCGGCCCCGAGGCAACCCGGCTGATCCGCAGGCTGCCGGGTCCGATCGGACAGATCCCGATCATCGCGCTCACCGCCGACGTGATGGAGGAGAACAGGGCGCTGTACCAGGACGCCGGAATGGACGCGCTTGTCGGCAAACCCATCAATCAGGCGGAACTGAACGACGCGATCATCCTCGCCGTCGCCAGACGCGGTGCCGGCGATCAGCCGCCGCCCGAAGCAGCCGCAGGCTACGACATCGACAGCGTTGCCCGCAGCCTTGCGATCGGCAGGGAGCAGGTCGTGCCCCTGCTCCGGATGTTCATGACGAAGTATCGGGGAGCCGATCAGCGGCTCGGGGATCTCGTGCGGCAAGGGCGGATCGACGACGCTGCCGCACTTGTCCACGAGATCGCCGGCGTCTCGGGCAATCTCGGCGCCAGTGACCTCAGCGGCCTTGCCGGCGAGATCGAGACCAGGCTGAAGCGCGGCCAAACCGCCGATCTGGACCGGTTGATGTCTCGTTTTACCCATGCCCTGGAGGGCACGGTTTCCGACATGAACAACTGCCTGCTCCGGGGATCCCTCCAGGCCATCGAGTGAGACCGGTCCGCCCGGCGGCGGCGACGTCATCGCAACCGCGATCCCGCAGGACGGGAAGCCGGGAACCGGCGATCGGATCGGTCGGCTCAACCGCCCGCCAGCAGCCGCATCGCCCGCTGCTTGGTGCGCTCCCAGGCCTCCGGGTTGCGGATGTTCTCGGGCCGCTCGCCGTGGAACACCGCCAGCATGGTACGCGCCACGGTCATGGCGCTTTCCTTCATGAAGCCGGCGGTCAGGCCGCCGACATGCGGCGACAGCAGGATATTGTCGAGCTTGCACAGCGGATTGTCCGGCCCGATCGGCTCGACCTCGAAAACGTCGAGGGCGGCGGCCCGGATGTGCCGCCCGCTCAGGGCCCGATGCAGGGCGTCCTGGCTGACGATCTTCCCACGCGCCGTGTTGATCAGGCAGGCATGCGGCTGCATCGCCGCGAACGCCGCGTCGTCGAACAGGTGGTGGCTCTCGTCGTTCAGCTCGGCGTGCACCGAGACGTAGTCGGCGCGACCCAGCAGGTCGTCCAGCCGCTCGACCTTCTCGACCCCGAGATCGTCCATCGTGGCCTTGTCGACATAGGGATCGTAGGCCAGCACGGTCATGGTGAAAGCGCCCTGGCACTTGCGCGCCATCTCCCGGCCGATCTGGCCGAGGCCGACGATGCCGAGGGTCGAGCCCTCCAGGTCCCGGATCGTATTGCCGGCGCCGAGCCGGTCGCTCCAACCGGTGCCGGTCCGGGTCATGGCGTCGTGCTCGAAGCCGTGGCGCGACAGGCTCATCATCATGAACAGCGCGTGCTCGGACACCGGCACCTTGCCGAATCCGGGGTTGTTTACGACCGAGACGCCGCGCTCGGTCGCCGCCGCGATGTCGATGGCATCGGTACCGCGGCCGGACGAGCAGATCACCAGCAGATCCTCGGCCGCCGCGATCACCGCGGCGTCGACCTTGTTCGGATAACGCCCGCAGATGCCGTGCGCCCCGCGTGCGGCCGCCAGTACGGCGTCGTGCTCCGGTCGCACCAGCAGCTCGACCTCGGCATGCTCGCGCAGATGCGCCTCGCCGCCCGGATGGTACAGCGGGTCGATCAGAAGAACCTTGTGACGCATGGAATACCTGTCGGGATTGGCCGGCTGGCGCGGCGGGAGGAGGCGTCGACGGTAGCGGCGCCCACCGCACCCGACAAGCGCATGCCGGCCAACCTGACTTGTCGATGACAGCGTATGCCGGGCGGCCGGCTTGACCCACGTCAACGCAACCGGGCCGGCGTTGCCGGATAGTGACGCTTTGATGACATCGGAATCGGTCCGGGAGGCACCTGTGCTCACCTACGAGGATTGCATCGCCCTGAGCGAACTGACCGAGGAAGAGATCGCGGCAATCGCCGAGCACGAGCACCTGCCGGCGATCGTCGCCGCCGAACTCGGCAACTATCTGGTGCACAACGCCGGCGGCATGCCGGCGATCCGGCGGATGATCCTCGACGATATCGAGGCCGCCCGCGGGCGTGGCGACGCCCAACATGCGCTCGCCTTGAAGCTGGTCCTGAAGCACTTCGTCGAGACCAATGGGAACGCGGCCGGCAAGGCCGTATGATGGCCGACGGGGGGAGGGCGAGCGCGGCCGGCACGTCGAGGTCGCCCGGTCGCTTGTGCCTGTAGAGCGTTGCGGGGCATCGGATGCGATTGCGGGAGTGGTTGGTCGGCGGTTGCGTAACCGTCGGCCTGTCCGTGGTTCTGATCGAAACTGAAGCGTTCGAGAGCTTCTACGACTTAAGCCGCAGGCATGAAGCATGGGAACTCGACGAACTCGTGCTCGTCGCGATCGCGGCTTCGGTCAGCGCACTGGGAGCCATGCTGATAGCCGCGAAGCGGCACGTCAGGGAGCTTCGCGATGCCGGCATGGAATTGCGACGCGCCCGCGACCAGGCGGCCATCGCAAGCCATGCAAAGACCCGCTTCCTTGCCAGCATGAGCCATGAGTTCCGAACGCCCCTCAACTCGGTCATCGGCTTCAGCGACGTCCTGGCCAACAATGCGCGCGACCCGCTGACTCCGGGCCAGCGTGAGCATCTCGAATACATCAGGCAATCCGGTCGCCAACTGCTGGCCCTTGTCGAGGAACTGCTCGGCCTGGCGCAGTTCGACTACACCACGCCGACCCTGACGATCGAGCGGGTCGACATCGACAGGCTGTTGCGCGAGGTCGCAAGCGCGGCGAAGGAGCAGGCGTCCGCCGCCGATGTCCGTTTCGAGCCGGCACCGCCTTCGGGCGTCGTCGCCGCCGCCAACGGCGCTGCCCTTCGGCGGGTCCTCCGCAACCTGATGGTCAACGCCATCCTGTACAATCGCCCGGGCGGCGTCGTCCGGGTCGCGGCCCGCTGGCTCGAGGGAGATTTCGTGGAGATCGTGGTGTCGGATACCGGGCGTGGCATCGCCGCAGCCCGCCTGGCGGAACTGTTCCAGCCGTTCAGCCGGCTGGGGCTCGAAGGCAGTGCCATCCCCGGGGCGGGCATCGGGCTGGCCGTGTCGAAGCAGCTCGTGGACGCCATGAACGGGTCGATCGAAGTCGACAGCGAAGAGGATCGCGGATCGACCTTCACGATCCGCCTGCGCGGAGCGGCTGTCGACTGATCCGGCGTCTCGCGCAGGCGGATCAGGGCATCCCGACCCGGCCCAGGGCCGGCAGCCGCAGCGCCGGGCTGGCCACGTCCAGCCCCAGCGACAGTCCGAGGATGTTGATCTCCACGCCCTCCTCCGGCGCCAGGATCAGTCCCGCCAGGCCGAACAGCGAAAGCTGCACCCCGCCGCCGCTCGGCGCCCTGCCCACGATGCCGTCGAGCTCGCGGTAGTCCTTGCCGATCGCGGTCGGCGGCAGGTCGAGCCCGAGTTCCGGGACCGAGCGCGCGATATGGGCCGTGAAGGTATTGCTGTTGGGGCCGGGAAAGCTGCGGTAGCGCTCCGGGAACGGATAGGTCTCGATCGCGGCTTCGATGCCGGGGATCAGCGCGCCGGCGGCATCCCCGCGCCGGTCGACCAGCAGCCGCGGGCGCTGGCCGTACCACATGGCGTCGGGGGCGGCGTAGTTGCGCCGCACCACCCGGCCGCCGCCCCAGCCGACCACGTCCCAACGGGTGTAGGCGTCGCCGCCCGCCGGCTTGGTGACGATCCAGGTGTGGACCGCCATCACGCCACGCCAGCCCCAGGTCTGGGCGGCATAGACCTGGACCACGGCGCGCGGCTCGGCCGTGGGGTTCGGCGCCAGCCCGGTCGGCGCCCGCGACGCCTGGTGCCACGGCACGCCGGCCCAGGAATGTCCGGCACTCTTGATCAGCACCGGCCCAACCAGGGCGGCAACCGCGAGTCCCATCGAAAGCTTGGCCAGAACACTCATGCATCCACCCGCGTCATCCCGTGACGCTACAGGTAGGGCGTCAGTTCATCCGGAACAACTTGCCGGGGTTCATGATGTTGTCGGGATCGAGCGCCTGCTTGACCGCGCGCATCACCGGGATCGCCTCCGGCAGCTCGGCCGCCAGGAACTCGATCTTGCCGTAGCCGATGCCGTGCTCGCCGGTGCAGGTGCCGTCCATCGCCAGTGCCCGCAGAACCATGCGGTCGGAATGCTCCTTGGCGCGTCGCATCTCGTCCTCGCTGTCCGGATCGATGACGTAGACCAGGTGGAAGTTGCCGTCGCCGACATGGCCGACCAACGGGGCATACAGCCCGGTCTCCTCCAGGTCCTTCTTGGTCTCGACGATGCATTCGGCCAGCCGCGAGATCGGCACGCAGACGTCGGTCGGCCAGCCCTTGGAGCCGGGCCGCTGCGCCAGCGCGGCGTAGTAGGCGTTGTGGCGCGCCTCCCACAGCTTGTTGCGGTCCTCCGGCCTGGTCGCCCACTTGAAGTCGGTGCCGCCCATCTCCTGGGCGATACCCTCGACGGTCTCGGCCTGCTCGACCACGCCGGCCGCGGTGCCATGGAACTCGAAGAACAAGGTCGGCTTCGGCTCCAGCCCCTCGAGTTTGGAGTGGGCGATGCAGGCGGCCATCTGGGCGTCGTCCAGCAGCTCGACCCGGGCCACCGGAACGCCGGTCTGGATGGTCATGATGCAGGTGTTGACCGCACTCTCCAGGTCCGCGAACTGGCAGACCGCCGCCGATATCGCCTCGGGGATGCCGTAGACCCGGAGCTGCGCCTCGGTGATCACGCCGAGCGTGCCCTCGGAGCCGACGAACAGGCGCGTCAGGTCGTAGCCGGCCGCCGATTTCTTGGCGCGCCGCGCGGTCCGGACGATCCGGCCGTCGGCCATCACCACCGTCAGGCTCATCACGTTGTCGCGCATGGTGCCATAGCGCACCGCGTTGGTGCCGGACGCGCGGGTCGCGCACATGCCGCCGATGGTCGCGTCGGCGCCAGGATCGATCGGGAAGAACAGCCCGGTATCGCGCAGATGCTCGTTGAGCTGCTTGCGGGTCACGCCCGCCTGCACCCGCACGTCCAGGTCCGAGGCATTCACCTGCAGGACCGCATTCAGGCCGGAGACGTCGATGCACAGGCCGCCGCGCAGCGCCGCCACGCCGCCCTCCAGCGAGGTACCGACCCCGAACGGGATCACCGGCCATTTGTGGGCGGCGCAGATCTTGACGGCCTCGGAGACCTCCTCGGTGCTCTCGGCGAAGAACACGGCGTCCGGCGCCACGGTCGGATGATAGCTCTCGTCGGTGCCGTGCTGGCGGCGGATCGCCTCGCCGGTCGACACCCGGTCGCCGAAGCGCGCCCTGAGGGCAGCAATGGACGCGTCGCGGGCGGTGGCGTTCGAGGGAATGGCGTCGACCTGCATCGCGAGGCTCTCCGGTTCGGACGGCGACGATCGGGTGGTGGTCGTCGGGTGGTGTGCAGAATGCCCCGGTACCGCCACCGGGTCGAGAGCCGCGGCCCGATCCGCCGGTCAGTCTGCGATGAGCCAGAGCACGGCGGTGATCGCCACCACCCCGGTCAGGTTCAGCAGGATGCCGGCCCGCATCATCTGCGGCAGGGTGACGTGACCGGAGCCGAATACGATGGCGTTGGGCGGCGTCGCCACCGGCAGCATGTAGGCCGAGGACGCCGCCAGCGCCACCGCGGTCGCCGTTACCACGGGCGACAGCCCGGCAGCACTCGCGAAGGCTCCGACCACCGGCAGCAGCGCCGCCGTGGTGGCGGTATTGCTGGTCAACTCGGTCAGCAGGATGACCAGCAAAACGACGCCGGCCAGCAGCGCAACCGGCGGCGCGACGGCCAGCAGGTCGAGTCCGCCGCCCAGCCATCCGGCCAGTCCGGATGCGTCGATCGCCTCGGCCAGGCTCAGCCCGCCGCCGAACAGCACCAGGATCTCCCAGGGGATCCGGCGCGCGGTCGGCCAGTCCATCAGGAATTCGCGGCGCGACCAGTCGGCCGGGATGGCGAACAGCGCGACGGCGCCGGCGATCGCCAGGCCGGTATCGGTGACGACGCCGCCGCCGAGCAGGGCGTCGATGGCCGGACGCAGGATCCAGCCGAGGGCGACGACGGCGAACACCATCGCCACCCGCCGTTCCGGCGCGCCGATCGGCCCCATGCCCTTGAGCAGGTCGTCCAGGGCGTGGCCGTCGGATCGGCCGCCGCCGCCGGCGGCCGGCCCGGCACCGTCGAACGGAAACGCGACGCGGGTCAGGATCAGCCATGCGACCGGCAGCATGACGATGGTGACGAGAAGCCCGATCGCCATCCAGTCGACGAACCCGATGGTCACGTCGAAGTTCTGCGCCAGAAAGGCGGCGGCCAGGGCGTTCGGCGGCGACCCGATCAGCGTCGCCAGCCCGCCGATCGACGCGGCGTAGGCGATGCCCAGCATCATCGCGGTCGCGAAGTTCCCGCTTTCGCCGGGAGCGGCACTCCCGTCACGTTGCGATACCGCGACCAGCGACACCGCGATCGGCAGCATCATCATCGCGGTCGCGGTATTGCTGATCCACATGCTCAGCGACGCCGTCGCCAGCATCGTCCCGGCCACCAGGCTGCGCGGCCGGTTGCCGACCCTGATCACGATATGCAGGGCGATCCGGCGATGCAGGTTCCAGCGCTGGATCGCGGCCGCGATCAGGAAACCGCCGAGGAACAGGTAGATCAACGGATCGGCGTAGCTCGCCGCCGTGGTCCGCATGTCGATGATCCCGAGCGCCGGCAGCAGCACCAGCGGCAGCAGCGCGGTCGCGGCCAGCGGCAGCGCCTCGGTCGACCACCACGCCGCCATCCAGACCGCGACCGCGGCGGTCGCCCAGCCGGCCGCCGACAGCCCCGACGGCGCCGGCAACGCCGACAGCAGCACGAACAGGGCCGGGCCGAGCAGCAGGCCGACGGCCTGATACCGCCGGTAGCCCCCGGCCGTTACCGCGCCGTCGGGCATGACGGATCCCCCTCGATTGCATATTCCGCCGGTCGACGCGCCGCTGCGCCCTGCCCGGGCTGTCGCGGACCGGCGCCCGGATTGCCGCATCACACAGGTGTGTATATATTGTTAATCGGCGGCAGAATGCAGCGCCCAATGCCCGGGGAAAACCGACGGGTGTCCGAAGACCGACAGGCCGAAGGTAGGCACCATGGCCATCGATTCGTCCGGAAGCGGCGCGATCTCGCTGTTACGAGACACCATCACGTCCCTCCGTGGCCTTGATACCGTCAATCGCATCAGTCCGACGCCGGTCGGTTCGGACCGGGGCGTGCCCGAGGACTCGGTCCGGGTCTCGGAGTCGGCGACGACCGATCCGCGGCAGGCCGAGCAGCAGCAACTCGACGACATCCGGCAGGGCCTGAGCAATGCCTCGGCGACCGCGACGGTCGCCCTGGTCGGCGCGCAGTCGGTGTCCGGTACCCTCGACGAGATCGGTTCCCGGCTGCGCGAGTTGAGCGATGCGGGTCTGTCGGCGGATCGCCGCGCCACCCTCGGGGGTGAGATCCAGGAGCTCGCCCGCCAGGGCCTGGAGACCATCGACCAGGCAAGCTTCAACGGCGTCAACCTGCTCGACGACAGGCGCGACGAAAACCTCCAGGTTACTGCCGAACGTGGCGGCGATACCGAGACGGTCCGCGACCAGAACCTGCGCCCGGCGCTGGAGAGCCTCCAGGGGCTGAACCTGGATACGCCCGAGGGCGCCCAGGCGGCAATCGACGGCGTATTCAACGACGCCCGGACCGCCACCGACACGGCGGTGCGGCAACTGACCGAGGACAACGGCCGCGTCGGCGACCGGATCACGGCGATCCAGGAGCGCCAGACCGAGATCGCCGGCGCCGACGGCGACGTCGACACCGGGCTCGACGCCGAGCAGGCACAGCAGACCGCCCAGCAGGCCGCCACCCAGTTGCAGCAGGCGCTGAACGACCAACAGGGTCTGGGCGTCGTCAACCAGCGGCCGGAAACCCTGGTCGGCCTGTTCCGCTGAAGGAACTGAAGCCGGGTCGACAGCCCTGGGTCAGCCGACCGTCACCTCGACGCACGGGCACACGGTCGCCGGCCCGGCGGGGGCGATGAAATCGCTCCAGACCGCGTTGTGATGCTCGATGATCCTGGCTGCCGGCAGGTGCGACCGGTCGGCGGTGGTATGGCCGTCGGCCGGAACGATCGTCGGGATCCCGCGGGCAAGCGCACTGCGGACCGTAGTGTCGACGCAGTAGTCGGTGGCGCAGCCGGTCACGATCAGGCCTTCGATCCCACCGGCGGCCAGCACCTCGTCGAGCGTCGTCCCCAGGAACGAGTCGCAGGCGGTCTTGTGCACCACCACGTCCTCGTCCCCGACCTCCAGGTCCGGCAGCAGGTGCCAGCCCGGCGCATCCGGATGGTGCGGGTCGCCTTCCGGCCCGTCGTGCTGGACGAAAATCACGGCACCGCCCGCCGCGCGTACCCGGGCCGCCAGCCGGTTCAGACGCTGCACCAGCCCGGCGGCATCATGGCGTGGGCTGGCGTCGGTGAACGAGCCCTGCTGCATGTCGATGACGATCAACGCGTGGCGCATGCCCAGTATTCCCCGGATCATCCCGCCGACGGGGCGGACCTCGGCGGAAAGGCGAGATCGTAGGCCTTGGCCCGCGGGTCGGTCGACAGGTTCGGATTGTACCACGGATCGCGGTCGAGAAGGCCCCCCCAGCGCGCCCGCATGACCGCCGTCTCGGCTTCCCAGCGGTCCGCCTTGGCCGCGGTCATGTAGGGTCCGCGCGTGGCCGATTCGTGATGCAGCAGCCGGGCGAAGGGGGTCCACAAGGTGCGATAGCCCGCCGCGCCGGCCCGCAGGCACAAATCCATGTCCGAATAGTCCACGGCTAGGTGCTCGGCATCGAAGCCGCCGACCCGCTCGAACACCGACCGCCTGATCGCCAGGCAGGCGCCGGTCACGGCACTCATGGTCTGGACCACACCCGAGCGTCCCAGTTAGCCGGCGTCGCGCTCCGGCAGCCCTACATCGACATGCCGGGCGACATAGTCCGCCGCCAGCACCACGCCACCGTGCTGAACCGTGCGGTCCGGATACAGCAGCTTGGCGCCGACCGCGCCGACATCCGGCCGGCAGGCCTGGCGGACCAGTTCGTCCAGCCAGCTCGCGTCGCGCGGCTCGACATCGTTGTTGAGGAACACCAGCACGTCGCCCCGTGCCGCCGCCGCACCGTCGTTCATCAGCGCCGAGAAATTGAACGGCCCCGGCCGCCGCAATACCCGCACCCGCGGATCGGCGACGATCTCGCGCAGCCAGGCCAGGGTCTCCGGCCGTTCGCTGCCGTTGTCGAGCAGCAGCACCTCGCGGGCCGGATACTCGGTGGCGTGCAGCACGCCGTCGACGCAGCGGCGCAGCAGCTCGAGCCGGTCGCGGGTGGCGACGACGATGCTGGCCAGCGGCGGCGGGTCCGGCAGCGGCCAGAGGATGCGATGCCAGGCGGCGGTCTCGACCAGCCGGGCACCGGGGTGGCGGCGCTGCAGATGCCCGGCGACCGCCCGCCGGGTGGCAGCCACCGCGTAGGGCTTGGAT
>Ga0222653_1000102_pt1 | contig 52282 bp, 43 predicted proteins | sample AntAcemetagen419_FD_179856 | JGI IMG/M metagenome (GOLD analysis project Ga0222653, IMG submission 179856) | Saline water microbial communities from Ace Lake, Antarctica - #419 | ecosystem: Environmental > Aquatic > Non-marine Saline and Alkaline > Saline | place: Antarctica: Ace Lake...
AAATTTGAGCAGCATCTTCTTGGTGGTTGTTGGTGTAAATAAGAGAGTTTATTGCAGCATCATTGTTTCTCCATTTCTCTTTTTTATCTATTTTTAGGTCTGGATATATATTGTACTTAAAATAACCGTCATATATCCCATCCCAAAAAACAATTACTTTTTCTGGATTCAACTCTTTTATTACCTCTCTCAAAGTAGAAACGAAACCAACAAAAGCTCCGCATTTTTCTTGACCCCCAACTCCACATACCATAGAGTTGTTACGATAGAATGATTTCTTTAAAAGCCAATCACCATAAAGAATAAGAGTTTTTCTTTGTTCCATAAATTATATTTGCCAAAAAAAGGGAATGAAAAACATCCCCTTTTAATTTCCTTTGGCAAATATATAAAAAATTACTTAATATCCATCTTCCAAAGTTCATCATATTCTAAATCCCAATCTGATGCGAACTCTTCTTTATAGGCCGCAATAGAATCTTTATCGTTTAATAAAAACCCATGATCAGTACAAAGAATCTCCCCCTGTGCCGTTACATTCGTGATATGATTTTTCTCTACTATAAGTTTTGACTTCAAAGCAAAACCTACTTTCTTTCCATTTTTTTGAGCTATTATCTTAGACGCTCTACCAATAACTCCCCCTTGACGAAAAATTAAAGTAGCAGCATAATAAATTGCATCCCCTCCGTAAGGTATCAAAGATGGCGGTCCAGAAGGCATTGCTGGAGGTGCAGTATAAGCTTGGTTTACAATAAACAATGTAGAGGTATAAGGAAAATTCTCTTTACGAGTGTTATTAATCTTTAAACCAATATATCTGTTTATTTTTTCACGTAAAACTTTCGCTGTTACCATCATACCACCATTCTTCCCATCATTGTTCTGAGCAGCTTCGTATTCTCTTTTTGAAGGAGTAGCTCCCATTGAATCCCAAATAAACAAGACATCAAAAGCTAAATCACCTTTCTCTTGATCAATCAAGACTTTATCAACTATCTCAATCCCTTGCTCAATAGTGTCAATTCCATTATACATTAACACGTTACTGAAATCAACTCCCATCTTTTCTGCTCTTTCATAAGAAAACTTCTTCTCAGTAATAATAAACACTGGAAGTATTCCTTGAGTCTGAGCATAACCAGCAGCCTCTAAAGCCATTGTGGATTTACCTGTGTCAGATTTACCGTAATTCATGATGACATGACCTGTCGGAATACCGGGTAGGCAAGTCACCTCCTTAAAGGCTGGAGACATGTCAATCCAATCTTGACTCTTATACCTTACTTCTTCAAATTTAGTTTTAACCTTATATGCCCCTAAAGTGTTGAACTTTTTTTGAATTTTCTCTTTTCTTTTTGAAAGCTTTTGTGATCTTTCAATCTTTGATTCAAGCTTCTCTACTAATTCTTGGTCAGAACCTTCTTGAGCCAAAACTAATTTTGCGCTCAACTCTTCAAGTGAAAGATTATCTAAATCTATTTCTTTTTCTTTTGATACTTTTTTTGCCATTGTTTTCGTTTTTAGTGATTAGTTTTGATTGAACTGTTGCCAATCATATACAACAAAACCTTTGTCATCTTTCAACATTCCTCCATCGTTGTCTTTTTTGGTTTTAAGATAGAATGTATCCTTATCTTCTGATTGTTGTCCAAAATTTAATGAAGACCTACAATCACGACATCTGATTGTTATATAATCAAACTTACCTTGTGCTTTATGGTATCCTAATACTAAATTATCTGATCCACAGTTTCCGCACTTATACACGTCAGAGAAAGAAAGCTTTTGCGCTTGCTGCATTACTTCCATGAAATTTTCTCCTTCTACCATAAAGGTATGTAGCTCTTTTCCGATTTTCTTTTTTATTACTTTTGTTAACATTGTTTGAGAGTTTTTTTAATTATCACACATAACAATGTAGTATATAGAATTGTAAAAATCAAGTCGATTTTAAAGAAAAATGAATCTATTTTGCAGATAATCTTCGAAGCATACCTATTATTCTTGGGTCTGGATATAAGTCCCATTTCCCAGTCTTTCTAACATTGGTATGAGTCCAAATTCCATCTATAGGTTTCTTAACTAAAGAACTGTTATAATCAAACCAAGACATATCAAAACCAGACTGTATGTTTATACCAAACTTATCTACCAAAGTCTCTATCAGCTTCTCTAAAGATTGTATTTGAGTGTCTGTATATTTTTGATAATATTTATATCCTCTAAATTCAGATTTTAAGCTTATAACCTCATCTAAAGGGATTTCTGTTTCAAATTTAGGAATGAATTTTTCATCTAGTGGAGGCCAAGCGTAAAATTTACCGTCTTTTTTCTTTAACCCACCGTAAGCACAAAGTTCAATACCTATTGACTGCTTATCTAATGCGTGAGAATTTCCGTTTGACCCAACGCCTAAATGATAAGCCCAGTATTTAGGATCAAAACATTCATGAACTTGATTTCCATCATCCCTACTAATAAGATAAGATGTTCCCACCCCTTTTCCTGAATCTGAATTATTCCACCAAGCTATATCATTTCTAGCATGCGGCCCTCCAGCTGTATGGTGTAAGAAAATCATATTCTTATCATGAACTGTTTTAAAATACTCTCCACTATTCATTTTATAAGCTTTTTCAATTACAATAGAATTAATAGATTCAGGTAAAGAACTAATCTCTGGGATGTTTACATCATAATTCCCCCCTTCTATAAATGGATCTAACTCTCCTTTTACGTTCTTAATTTTCTCTCCATTATTAAATGTAGATTTTTCTTCTACTCCTTTATGTTTTGACAAATCGAGGTAATAGTCTTTTGTTATTGGCATAACAGCAGAATAATCTCCTCCAGCAAATCTCATTCTAATCCCATCAAAATTAGTCTCCATATTATTTGGAGTAATTGTATGAGTTACATTCATAATCTGATACAAACCTCCAAACAATGGAGACCTATCTAAAAAGAAGAATTGAGTAGGGAATATTTTAGCGTTTCCTAAAACAGAAAGTTTAGCCTTATAACTTCTGCCAGACATAACACTGAGCATTGAACAATCTCTTAATACTGTTTGGTTTGTTTCCTCTCCTTTAATAATAGAATCTAAATTAAAGATTGATTCTGCTGTAATTTTATTATCTACAGTATCGACATTAACGCTTTTTACTATTTGATTATCTGAACTTCCGAACTTAATAATAAAACCTTCAACATTAGGGCTTACCGATTCTCGTGTTTGAACTAAATCACCTTGAAAGGTGTTATTGTTAGTTAAACTTGTCCTTGACTCTGGAGTCGGAAGAAAAAGAACATGAAAAGTGTTAAAAAGACTTTGGTTTTTTGTTGATAGTTGAGGAGAAAATATTTCTTTTGTTGAATCATATCCGGGATTACCGGGTATAGGAATAAAAGTGAAATTATTTTTATGACATACATTCTGAATCACATTTAAAACAGTAGTACTTGTGTTATTAAAAGCCTCCCGAAGAGGCTTGGTGCTTATGATTGCGTTTCTAATATCTATACTTCTCCCTCCCTCATTTGAAATACTCTGAAGCGGGAATTGATACACAAAAGCAGTGGAAGATTTATCAGAAATATCATTCCTAGACTTTACATCCCGATGTTCAAGGTGATGGTCTCCAAATTCTTTTGAAAACCTGTTTCTTACTTCTGATGAATTAATCTCTTCATCACCAACTTGAGCCATACTGCTCCATTGTTGATAAAGACTGTGAAACTGCTTGTAAATATCATTTTCAACATCATTAAACCTAGAATAAAAATCATCTTTTATATCTTGCTTGTTGTCAAGAACAGATTCAATTTCTTTGGCAACTAATTCTGATAATTTTCCTAAAAAATGCCTTTGCCTTATTGAACTACCAGTGTTTGCAAGCAACTCAAACACTGGTCTGTCAGCTCCTGCTGATGTGTTAGAAACAATCATAGCCGCATAACTAGTTTGACCTGCATCGTTTTTATAAACCCAATTAACATCTGTTGAATCTTCTGATGCTGGGGTTTCTTTTGCTTCAAATGCTTTATCAAAAAGATAATCATTATTAAGGCTAGAATCAGTCAAAGGAGTGTTAATGTCGAGTTTATGATTTTCTGAAAATTTTTCTAATTTATTAAAACTATAAACTAGTTTTTTACCTATGGACGCATTTAAAGAATTATACTTAAATGTGTTTGACACAGGGGTTGGTAAATCACCATCCATGTACTCGATCTTAAAAGCTCCGTCTGGTTGAGTAACACTTGAGTCAGTTGACGGGTAGTTCTTTAAAGCCCTTTCAGCGTCCTTTCCTTCGAACACTATATATGTTAAATTATTCCCTACTTGTTTAACGTGTGAGTACAAATTTTTACCAAGAATAACATAATTGCTCCTAAGAGTTAATGGGTCAACCCCAGTCTTTCCTATACTAGGTAGATATGTGTCTACTATTTGTCTGAGAGTTATTTTTCTACCAGATTTTTCATAAAACATATCTTTATATGAATCAATTACTTTTTGATTAGGATTAGTAGAAACTATTCTTCCGTTCTGAACTTGGCTTCCGTTAGGGTTTAATGGGATTGAATCCTCATTAAAACTAGTGTATTCATCATTAAAAGAAAAACGAAAGAAATTACAAAAATCACTAAGATCCTGAAGTTCATCTTTTTCTAACCCCACCATTTGAAGCAATAAAGGTTGAATGTTTTTAAAATCTATTTCTGCTAAGTTTTTCATGTCCTCTACAGAACCTAATTTTGAAGGGTTGTTTAATTCAGCACTTCCTGTTAAGTGGGAGGCTATCCCTGATCTTAGCAACATATTAGTTGCTATTGATTTTACACTAGGCTTATAAGGATTTGAATATAAAGCCTCAAGGTTATTTATTCTATTAGCAAAACCACTACTGAAAGAATCATACGCACTAACTTCTCCAGTTTCTTCTGAAAGAGAATCAGTAATAGCATCTATGAATTTTTTAACAAAGTCCATCTCAGCGTCAGGTTTATCAATTCCAAATTCTTTTGCTGGAAGTTCTTGATTTTCTTTAGCAGTATCATTTATTAACGGGTAATTTAAACCAATTATGTCAGGAGAACTATTTCTTTTTATTGAATTTTGAAAATAACCAGATAACCCCGCATCAAGAATAGAACCCATTAAATAAGCGGAATCTCTAGCTATTGCGCCTAGTACATTAGAAATAGTTAACTGACCAATATCCATTTCACTTTGTTCCCAAACAGTAATAGATTTTAATTTCTCCAAACCTTCTAAGTCTGTTTTTGTTACATTATAAAAAGAATCAACAACAAAATCTATTTTTTTTATTATTGCTGCTGCTGCTGCTGTTGTAGTTTCTTCACTATCTTCAGATTTTTCTTTGTAGTCTTCAAAACTAAGTTTAGTGACGGTTTCGTCTAAAAACTTACCATTAATTTTCGTATTACACACTAACATCCTATGCGCAGCTGTAGAATCTGTTGACTCCCAATCTATAAGGTTTTTTTTATCAAGTGTTTTTTCAAGTATTTTTATGTCTTTAGGAATATAATAATCATTAAAGACATAATCAAATGACTCATCGTCTTTTTCAACCTTAAATTGGAAAAAATTATCCTCATCACTAGCGCTCCCATTTTCCAAAACTGCGGTTGGAAAAGATCTTGCAGCGATATTTAATATCGCTAAGTCTTCAGAGTAATTTTCATTTATAGCAACCCCTGCTTTTTCAACTTTCAAACCTATGTCCATAAGTTCGAAAACACTCAATTGATCAGTTGGGTCTCCTCGTTTTTCTCGTAATTTCTTTACCGCTTTTAAATAAAAATAAGGAATGTCTGCCATGAATCCAAACTGATTAGGGACGAATTCAGCAGTTATTTTAGTTGAACCATCAGAAGGCTCGAACCCTATAGAGTATTCTTTAAGGTTTAATAGCCAAGTTACTTGACCACCTAAGTAGCCTTTGAAAGAAAATCTAAATTTAGGAGGAGGCCAATTAAAAAGTTGTTTATAGTTTATCCCAGCTTTATTTGCATCACCGCCAAAAGAAGTAGAACCAGCTATGTCTTTAAATTCTATTTTAATCACAGGCTGTAAAGAAGTGTTTACTGTTATTTCGATGTTAGTGATACCAAAAGCTACATTGTCTTTATAAAAACCAATATCAATAACATCTACACCTTCACCCTCACTGTCTCTGTAATGAGTACCCATATAATTATAGGCAGTTCCGCCCACTATTGCAGATAATTTTACATCTATAAAAAGATTCTTTGTATCAAAGAATGAAGGTTCTACTAAAGGCATTGTTTATTATTTATTTTTTCTATCTTCTATCTTTGAAACAACTTCTTCAATCACCTCGTCAAAAGGAAGAGGGACTCGAATAACTGCTCCAGAAGGGATGTCAAACTCAAGATCATACTCTTGGTTAGCCCATCTGATTAAAATAGAATACTCATCATCTAAATACACTTTAGCTGATATGCGGTCAAATCTCGTTTTAGCTTTATCGTATTCTAAAAATAAGTCAGTCGAACGCCTCTCTATCTCAATAGGAGGCATGTTAAGAATAAAGTCGTCTACGATAAGTCGTTTGTGGTAATTAAAAGCCATTTAGTTTAAATAATAAACAATAAAAAAATAAATATCAAATTTGTTAGAGAAACTCCCCTTGAGGCTTCCCTACCTCAATTGAAGCCTTCCCTTTTGTGTTGTCGGTATAATAACCTTCACTATCACTAGCCGTTAAAGGATTTCCTCCACCATTATCCCCCCACTGACCAATAATATGGAATCCCATAGTAACTGAAGCCCACATAGGTTGAGTTTCACCTTCCTCTAAACCCCACATAGAGTCAGTATAGTCTATACTAACATCAGTAATAATACAATCATGGTTTAACCAATCACCCAACTTAATATGACAAACAGGAGGTTTTGTGAAAGAAAACCCTTGCTGGTCAGACAGTTTAGCTCCTCTTGGTCTAGTTGTTCTTTGGATAAAGGACATTTTTCTCTCGAAATCTATTTTATCTCCAGAAAAGAAAGCTGGTTGGAATTGAAGATTTTCTTTCATTCTCGATAGCCTTTTTACACCATGAAACTCCTCAGTATTTTTACCTAAAGATTCAGATATATGAGATTTTTCAGAATAAAACATAGGGTCAATCCCGGGACTAGCTTGATCTGTAGATCCAAATCTTGCATTATGGTCGGTAAGCCTACTTAATTCTAAAGTACACGAATCAATTTCTTTAGTTATTGCTCCTAATTTCTCCTTCATTTCAATAAATTTTGACCCAACAAAATCACTTAAGGTGTTTGTACCCATCATAGACGAAACCTCTTCATTATACCCTTTAAGCTCTTCTTTCTTTTCAGCAATATCAGATTGAGTTTTTGTCTTGTCAGTGAAATAATCATCATCTTTAATATATCTTTCTGTAAAAGATTTTGACTCATCAATATTATACCCTTCTAAAGTTTTAGAATTAAATAAAATCTTATCCATACTGCTACTAGTCCAATCTGTTCCCACCTCAACTTCTTGAGCATAATCAGTAAGCACAAAGAAAGTTATAGAACCCCCACGAGTAGAGTTATTATAAGTATACACTGGCTCAGGTCTTCCTAAAAAGTCATGAGAATTCCAGTTAGCGTTAGATGTTTCTTGAAAACTCTGAATATAAGGAGGGAAAAACATTGTTCTAAAATCACTAGTGTTTGGAATAGCATAATTAGTAATAGAGAAAATTAACTTCCCAGACTCCTTTTTACCGTAATTAGTATTTGAAAAATAAGGATTTTCAATTGTATATCTTTTTCTAGCCACAACCCCTTCAGAACCTATAGAGAATTCCTTCGACTTTGGATTGTAATTTTCTGTCAACTTAGTCCCTCTACTTACAATTGAATCCATCAAGTTTCTAACCCCTTTTTTATTGTTGTCATAAAAACCAATCGATGGGTTACCTGCGGTTGTCTTATTCATTTGACCACCATTTTCAAGATCTGATTCCCAATATCCCTTTGTAGGGAATTCTGAAGTTGTGTAAGTTGGAGTAGGAGTTCCTCTGACGAACTCGTCACTCCCTTTTTTAATTTGATCCTCTATTTCTTTTTTAACACTTTTACCTCTAATTCCTTCATATTCTCCTTTGTATATTTGAGAATTATCGTCTGCACCACTTAAATTATAAGGATTACGTGGCGTGTATTTATTTCTAGTTTGAAGTATATTACGAACCAAAATACCTAGAGTATAATTTCTAGAAACACCAATAAAAGCGCTCGTTCCTAATCCTTGAATGTTTATCCCAATTAACCCAGCATTTCCGTTTTTAGTTAGCATAGCAGTTCTGTAGGGAATACTATCTGTTAAGACATCAGAAGTAGATGGAGTGTTATTGCTTAAATCCCCATCTCTGAAAACCACACTGTCTGTTTCAATGTCAGACTCAGAAGCCACGTTGTTGCTCAAATCATCCGTTCTATGAGGTATGCTGTCTGTTTCAATGTCCGACTCAGAAGCCACGTTGTTGCTCAAATCATCCGTTCTATGAGGCACACTGTCTGTTTCAATGTCAGACTCAGAAGCCACGTTGTTGCTCAAATCATCCGTTCTATGAGGTATGCTGTCTGTTTCAATGTCAGACTCAGAAGCTATGTTGTTGCTCAAATCATCTGCTCTATGAGGAACACTGTCTGTTTCAATGTCAGACTCAGAAGCTATGTTGTTGCTCAAATCATCTGCTCTATGAGGAACACTGTCGCTCTCGATGTCAGACTCAGAAGCTATGTTGTTGCTCAAATCATCTGCTCTATGAGGAACACTGTCGCTCTCGATGTCAGACGTACTCGGAACTATCTTAGAAAGCATTGAATTCCTAGGATTGATTGATTCGCTCTCGATGTCAGATTCGCTCGTAACTATTTTGGAAAGCATTGAATTCCTTGGGTCTACAGATTCACTTTCGATATCAGATGTGCTAGTGACTATCTTAGACAACATTGAATTCCTTGGGTCTACCGATTCACTTTCGATATCAGACTCACTCGTAACTATCTTAGAAAGCATTGACTCCCTAGGATTGACAGACTCAGATTCGATATCAGATTCACTCGTAACTATCTTAGACAACATTGAATTCCTTGGGTCTACCGATTCACTTTCGATATCAGACTCACTCGTAACTATCTTAGAAAGCATTGAGTTCCTTGGATCAACAGACTCAGATTCGATATCAGATGTACTCGTAACTATCTTAGAAAGCATTGAGTCCCTAACGCCCACTGACTCACTTTCAATGTCAGACGTACTCGTAACTATCTTAGAAAGCATTGAATCCCTAACACCCACAGATTCACTCTCGATATCAGATTCACTCGTAACTATCTTAGATAGCATTGAATTCCTTGGGTCTACAGATTCACTTTCGATATCAGATGTACTCGGAACAACTTTAGAAAGCATTGAGTTCCTAACACCCACCGACTCACTCTCGATATCAGATTCACTAGTAACTATTTTAGATAGCATTGAGTCCCTAACGCCCACTGACTCACTTTCAATGTCAGACGTACTCGTAACTATCTTAGAAAGCATTGAATCCCTTGGGTCTACTGACTCACTTTCAATGTCAGATGTGCTGGCTACTATCTTAGATAGCATTGAATTTCTTGGATTTACAGACTCGCTTTCGATGTCAGACTCACTCGTAACTATTTTAGAAAGCATTGAGTTCCTTGGATCAACAGACTCAGATTCGATATCAGATGTGCTAGTGACAATTTTAGAAATCATTGAATCCCTAACATCCACTGATTCAGATTTGATATCAGATGTTCTAGGAGTATTTTTAGAAAGCATTGAATCTCTATAAGAAGAAGATGAAGAAAGTATATCGTGAGACTTAACCCCATTCTTTTTAAGCATTTCCTTTCTATACTTATCAGATTCTTCTTGAAGATTTGTGGAAGAATTAATTACTCTACGAAGATTTTCATTTCTATATTCTTCTGATTTTTCTTCAATAGATGTTTTCGTAGGAAGATTCTTAGAAATCATCTCTTGCCTTGGCTGAAAGGAAGCTTCTAAAATACTCTTAGGAGTTGAAACATTCATTTTTAGCATAGATTCCCTATACTCACTAGTCTGAACATTATAATACTTTCTAAATTTTTGGAAAATTCTATCACCCTCATCATTAGGGTCAAATAAATACTCAAATCCGTCTTCTGTGTCCATTGTAAAACTTTTCTATAAATAGAAGTTATAATTTTTTTAATTACCAGTCATCTGCCTTGTGTCTTTAAGAATTTTACTCTGAAGCACTTTTCCATCCATCTGTATTTCAACAACAATTTTCCTTTCTGAATTACGATTGGAAGATCCGCTACTTCCACCCCCAACAAGTCCTTGAATAGTAGCGGCAACTCTATCAAGTGAACTTGACCTTGATGCAGATGCTAATTGAGAAGCAGTCTCTTGTATTTCTTCTAATTTAGATACGTTAATGTCAGCAACAGCAGATTTAAGCTTACCTATGGCACTTGCAAACCTTTCCATACCGTCAGCTCCAATTGCAAGAGAACTAGCAAGAGGAGACATTACAGCAGCTAAAACAGCTAAACTACCAGACATAACAAATAGACCACCCATACTCATAGGGTTAGCAAAAGCCATAGTAGCTAAAGCCATACTCCCCATAGCTCCAGCCATCATATACATTGCAGCTGCATTTCCAAGAGTCATAACACTAAATACTTTTACAAAACCATCTGCCAAAGCTCCAATAATAGGAGGTATACCAGACATAACAGTCCCTATAGCACCCACAAGATCACCTACATAACTTAAAGCTATACCAAAAGGAATCATGGCTAACCCCAAAGCTCCAATTAAAGCAATTCCTGTTAAAACAAAACCAGCTGTTGCTGGGTTTCCAAACGCTGATAAACCTCCAGCTAAAGCCGTAAGCCCAACAGCTGCAAAACCGCCTAACAATCCTACTCCAAGTAAAAACGGCAAAGAAAGCGTAGCAAGAGCGCCTGCAAGACCAAAGAGGGCGAGATTTGCAATTCCAGACTTTATTCTTTTGCCATTAAATGCACCTAAACCTATAGCTAAACCAGCAAGACCTTGACCTCCAGCCCAACCCAACGCACCCACTCCAATTAAAAAAGGCAAACCAAATCCACCCGCCAAAGCTGCTGGACCAAAAAGAGCAACATTTGTTATTCCAGATTTTATTCTTTTGCCATTAAATGCACCTAAACCTATAGCTAAACCAGCAAGACCTTGACCTCCAATCCACCCAAGCGCACCCACTCCAAGTAAAAAAGGAACTCCAAGCAATCCCAACAAACCTGCTGGACCATAAAAAGCAACGTTTGCAATACCAGACCTCACCTTCTTTCCAGACATAGACTTCAAACCTTCACTTAAAGATTTCATTCCTCCCCCAGAACCTGCTTTGCTTGAAATCCCTCCAGAGCTATCTTCTTCACCTCTCTTTCTAGTGAAACCAGACTTAAGCTTTTCTCCTATAGAGTTTTTAAGATTTTTTAATTGTGGCATTTTTCTTATAGCATAAGCAAGAAACAACATGGCAGAAACCCCTTTTTTCGTATTCTCAGACAATTGCGACATAAAATCACCCACAAAATTAAACACATCTGACAAAGCAATTAACACTGGCTCAAGAAACCCAAACATAGATTGAATAGAGCCTATAAAGCTTGAGAAAGCTTCTGTTAAACTCTTGTTTGACTCTGCCCTTTTTTCTACTGATTCCTGTTCCGCTTTAGAAGCTTTTAAAATTTCCTCTATTTTATCTTTATCCATCTTAGCAAGATTCTCATTTGAAACACCATGTGCTGCAAATATTTTCTCGAAATCTTTGCTAACTGTAATCGTACCGTCTGCTGCTAAGTCCAACATTTTAGCAAGAGAACCTTTAGCTAACTCTTTCTCCATCTTATCTGCGCCAGAAAACATATTGCCAAAAACATCTGTCTTCGCAGCAATTGTAGCTGTTTTTGCAATACTCTTTTGAATATCATCTAAACTCAAATCAGTAGCATTTGCTACAATCTTTAATCTATCAATATCAACAGCATTAAATTCATACTTTCCTGTCTCTTTATTAAAATCACCAACATCAGAACCCATTTTAGTAAGTATATCACCAAGTTCTTTCGGGCCTTTTCTTGCTGCTGCAAGTAAATCCATTGGATTTATTTGAGAAAAAGAACCACCAGCCAATTGAAGTTCAGCAGCCATACCTAAAGCTCCTTCTAAAGTTCTTGCTTTTTCAGCTACATCAAAAATGCCTGATAAATTAATACCTAACATTTCAGCTTTAGCAGCCATTCTCTCTAAAGATTTTTCTCCTTCAGAAAAACCAAACTGACGCATCTTTCCAATATTCTGAGTAATCTGCCTAACAACATTTCTAGTATTTATCCCAAGACTCTGAGACGTGCTATTAATAGACTCAAAATACTCTTTTACATCTTTAGAAGAACTTCCGAAAAACATCATTTCATTCGATATACCTCCCAACTCTTCAGCAGAAATTCCTATACCTTTTTGAATAGCTGCGAAATCTTCAGTAGCAGATTTTAAAAATTCAAAATTTGTTGACTTTAAACCATCTCCTAAAACACCCATTAATTCTGTAGTCTGTTCGATAGACATTCCAAAATGACGAGTTCTAGAGGTGAGGTCAGCCATTCCTTGGGTATTCTGTTTAAAGAATATCCCAGTGTCTTTTTGAGCGTTAGAAATTGCTTGATCAAAATCAAAAACAAACTCTACAACTCCTTTTGAGAAAACTTTTGAATATTGATTAATGCCTTTCATAACATCAAGCGAATCTCTTAATGGTTCAGCAAAACCTACCTCAGTTTCAGCCAATAAAGCAACTCCTTCAGAAAGTTCATTGTTAATATTGTTTATACCCTCAGCTTCTTCTGTATGACCAGCTATTGAAACTGCTAACTCTCTATTTACATCTTGTGTTAAATCTAACTTCCCTTTAAGAAGTTTGTTAATCATTTTATGCTTTTCAACCATAGACCCTGAAGATGCTAGAATTGATTTCTCAATGTCGCTTAAACCACTTGCTCTAGATAAATGGGAAGAAAAAGATTCTAAAGACATTTTTTTTAGATGTCCAAGCTTGTCCTCTATACCTACTCTAGCATCTTCAGTGGTTAATGATTCTTTAAGCTTTTCATTTAACTGCCCTTGACTTAACGAGATATCATCAGTTAGTTTTTTAATTCGCAACTGCTCTTGAGCTAACTGTTCAGCAGACTTTACTCCCTGACTAAACCAAGCATCTGTACCCATACCAAGAATCTTCTGAGAAATAGAATCCATAACAACATCTACCTCTTTAAGTCCTTTTGCACTTTTTAAAGACGCTTGGTACATTTTAAGTAATTTCTCTTCCTCTTTAGAGCTTGCCATTTGAAATTGTTTTTATATAAATAAAGTATGAAAAAAAATTAGAAATCAAATTCAAGCTGAAAAACAATAAATCTTAAATCAGTTTTTCTAACTGGGTGTGTTGTTTTGCCTACAGCAACTAATTCTCCATTGGTGTTTAAAATACCAACTTCTGTAATATAAGCTCTATCTTGGGTGAAATCAAATGTTGGATTTGCTGAAGTATTTAGATATTGATTGCTAATACTTAAAGTTAAAGTGGTTTTGTGTATTTTTTCAACAGTTCCTACTTGTACATTTCCATATAAAAAAGTTTCATCACCAGCGGTCAAAAATTCTTGACCAGCTGTAAAAAAGTCTCCCATCTCATAAGCAACTCCAGCATCATAGTCTTCTTGAGAAATAATAAACTTATGAGCTTGTAAATAAGTCGGATCAATACTATCTGTTGAAGTAAAGCCTTCATAAGCTCCGTCTCCAACACTAGAACCTTCAGCACCGCCTAGACGAACCCAGTTCTCTGTATCGATTGAGTTTAGGTCTGTGAAATCTGCTGTTCTCATTTTATGAGCAATTAACTTGACTCTATTTGCTGACCAACCACTTCCTGAGTGAGACACAAAACCAGCCTCGCTTCTCATATAAGGAAACCCTCCGTCAGGAAAAGTGACATTTACATACTTAGAACTACCTTGACAATCTATTCTCTGTATATATTCACAATGCATAGAAGATCGGAATCCTAATGATTGAAATTGGTTTACATAAACAGTATCAGCCTCGGTAACATAAGAAACCAAGAGAGTATCCCCGTCATTCAGTAGCGGGGTAGTGTTTTCTAAATTTAGAGGAGGTTTTGGGTTATCAACTAAAGTAACATGAGGTTTTGGTAAAGTCCAACTCCTATTAGACTTATAGCTTAACACTGTAACCAACTCAGGATCTGTTATCACAAACACCTTCAAACTCATATAAGCCCTTCCTACAACATTTCCTCTTTTGTCTGCTAAATTCCTAAAACTTGTTTTGGCGATATTATCATACTGATTTTCCTGTCCTATATCAGTGATTCTTAAACCTCCATAAACAGCCCTTCCCGGCATGCTGTCGTAATGATGCCACAAAACAGTAGGTAAGTCGATTTGAATGGTTTCCGCCAAAAGAGCGTCACCATAAACAGAACCTTTGTATGAATTGGTATAATGTACAATTGCAATCGACCTTAGGTTTTTCTCAAATCCTAAGTATTTCTTTGTGCCGTTAAATTCTAAAGAACCATACGTTTGGTAATTATCAGAAACCATATCTCCTACTATATTTTTTGTTCTAACAATATTTAGATTCCAAACATCAGGAGCATAAGTAACTCCAGATCCATAATAAGCTTCCGCACTTAAACTAGGATAAGTATACCAAGGAATATCTATGTTATTACTCCCAGTTATATAACTAGCAAAAGTTCTATCAAAATATATTTGATTTTCAGATTTAAATCTTATTTTGTAAGTCAAACTTACAAAAGGATGCTTCTTTTTTTCTCTAATTGCGTCATAACCCTCAGTAACTCCGTCATACCATTTTTGAAATGTTAAATTTATAAAATCTCCTACTTGAACAATGGTTGGTGGGTTATCATCGTAACCCAAATTAGAGTAGGAACTAGAAGTGTTAACTAGCCCAGAACTTATATACAATTGGTCATTTACTACATAATCACTTTCTTCTATCGAGCTAGTTGTGCCTGTATTTAAAGCTTTAAACATACCAATGTTTTCTGTCATAGCAGTTTGAGTGGTAGTAAAGCTTTTTATATCAGGAAAAGTCAACAGATAAGGGCTTGTTAGGTCAAAATTACTTGTTGGAACAGGTGGATGTTCAGACGCAGGTGATAAGACTCTGTTATTGGACAAATCCCCTATAGAGCTTTCTTCCCTTTCTCCTATAGTTAAATTTATTTCTTCCGAAGTTCCAGCGTTTCTTTTAAAGGAGTAATTTACCTCTCTATCTGAAAAAACAGCTTCATGAAAATTTAACTTACCCTGTGTGGCTTGTCGCCTTCCTAAGTCAGTTAATTTTAAATTTACATAGTTACCAGACCTCTTGGGATTATAACTCATTTATATTGTTTTTTCTTCTCTTAACGTAAATAGTTGAATATATTTTATCACACCTATTTAGATAAAAGGTATGCTAACATGTCACTAGAAATTTCAAAAAAAAAGTATTATAAAACGTCTGGGAATGAGAGTTCAAATGGAATGGGTCTCTTCAACAACGAGTGGGTATTCAACAGGGAGAGTTCAGTCTCAGCTAATGAGTTTTACCTTCCTATGTTTTGCGGCTCAACTGGAACATATGAGTATTATGAACAAGACTCAAATTCTACATATAATCTCTTCGGAAGAGTTTCTTTAGATTTCTACGCAACAGGAACTACTGCCTCAACTCCAACTCAAGGCTATGTCCAAAATGCTTGGCTAGATGACAGGCTTATGTACACAAGGTTTGATATTTACAAAATTCCTTTTGAAGATAGTTTAGATTATGATAAAGTTCTAGAACATATATCAACGCCATACACCCAATACACAGCAACAACAGCAACAACTAGAGGTCACGCTTTAAGTGGAGAAGTTATAGGTGACTCTTTTAGATATAATTTTAAATTCTCTCCAGCACAATCCGATAAGCCAAACAAAGGCTATACAGAGGTTCTTTTTGAAGATAGGTCGCAATATCTATTTAATCCAGTATACTCCTTATACAACGACACAAACGAGTATAGTGCGTCTTTTCAAGTGGATGACAATGGATTTTTCTCAAACTACAACCATACAGGAAGAACTAGTTTTATAACAAAAGGTAAAACACATAAAATTCAAAAAGGGACTTGGAGCGGGAACGTAATTCAAGGTTTGTTTTTTGTTACAATACAACCCCCAAACAAACCAAACATAGAAACCCCTTTACCAATAGGAAATACTTTTACGCCTGCATTCTTTTTCTCTAATGTTGAGGATGGAGATGAATATGTTTTAGAAGTAGAATACGGAGACTTAGGTGAGTTCGATAATAGCGACACGATAGAACAGTATTTTAGAAAAAAAACTGACGATTCTCTTGAACAAGTTGTTTCTCATAATGGGACAGAACTAGATAACTCTATCGTTGCAACAACAACTACTATTAGAACTAGAAGAATTGAAGCAGCCTTAATTCCTAATCGAAACTATTGCTGGAGAATTGGGAATATTAAATTTGTTATTGATTTATTTGGAATAAAAAGATCAGTGATAACTTACTCTGATGTAAACTGCTCTCTCACAGAAGAAAATGCAAACATTATTAGTTCTATTGACAACAATGTAAGAAATGACACAAGGCAATCTACATCAGTAGGAAACAGTGATTCTAGTGGAGGTGGCGAAGACGAAACTGAAACTGCATAACACTACCCTTTTCCTTTCAAGAAGTTAATTTGATTTTCTGGAGATATGCCTCCTAACATTCCATTTATATAATTAGCAGTATCTCTTGTGTTAGCGCCAGAATAAGACCCGTTAGATATAGCGTCAGCAACAGCGGTGTCCATCATTAACTTAGCACTACTCTCTGGAGTCATTCCTCCCATTAAACCATTTCTATATTTAATAAAGTCTTGAATATTTCCAAAATCTCCTGAACCTCCAGATTTAGCTCTAGCTCTAGTTTCAGCATCTGATTCAAAGAAAACATCAGTAAAAGGCAACCCACAAGACATAAAGTAAAGCCCTATCGATATAATAAAAGAAAAAGAATAGAAAAGATTCACCCAAACGCTAAGGCTTCCAAATAATTTATCAGACCAAGGCTTAAAGTCTGGACTGAAACAATAAGTGAAAAACAAAACCATGCAAGTCACTGAAAGCAATAAATAAATTAATCTTCTCATATGTATTAAACGTAAAAAATATAATAAATGTTACAATTTATTGAATATTTTATTAAAAATTCTGGATGATACTGCTTCTTTTAAAAATTTAGTCTTACCATTTTTTTGAGTAAGGTTAGCCTGCGCTTTTTTAACTGTAGGTTTTTTGGAAGCCTGTTGTGTTGGGTTTTGTTTAGGCAGATAATAAATAAGAGCCAATGCTATTTGCTTCATAACCTTTGCTTGAAGAGCAGGAGAGTCTCTATACTGACCTTGAACTTTTTTAGAAGAGACAATGTTTATAATAAACAAAGTCATAAACTTCTCTAACCAATCTAAGGACTGCTGAACATCTGCTGGAGCTTTCTTAACTCCTTTTACTCCTCCAAACATATCTTGAAGATAAACATTTTTACCGTACCCATCTACTACGTCAAATTGGAGAGCATTTATAATTCTTTTCAAATGATACTTAAAATAACCAGCTTTAATTTCAGAATTCATATTCCCAAACTCAGTCACCTCTTTTTCTGTGTCAAACTTCAATGTAATCAATGGCTTCCTAGAACCAGTGTTAAACTGCAAAGGAGATAAGCCTTCTAAATTGAATTTATAAACATTATTTTGAGGGTTACTTGTATTCACTGCCGCAACTGTTGCTTTAGGGGATACCTCAATATAAGTAATCACTCCAATAGGATCTCCTTCAAAAACTCTTGGAATATTAATTTTCTGACCTGCTGTAATTGTTGTGTTTTTTGTAAACTCTCCTTTACTTCCCCCTCTAAGCTCTGACCACGAAATCACAGCTTTATTTTTCGACCCAGTTGTAGATTGTAAAATAAAATTAGAATCGTTAGAATCTAGTGTCTTTACCATAGTAAAAGAATGAATCATCCCGTTAATGTCAGAAATATTTACATGATACCCTATAGGTATAGCCAATAAAGAAACTCCTTTATTTGATGAGTTTGCATCAAAAACTGAAGGATTTATTTTTCCAACCCCTAAAAGACCGTCTTCTGAATCAGAAACTGTCCCGTCTATGAAATTATATGGAGAGGGCTTCCACTGTTTATAAGAAGACTCGAAATAGCCTTTAAAAGTTCCTTTTATAAAAGTTCCTACAAATTTATTCCCCACAAAATCCCCGCCATCCCATTCTCCCTGAAAACGTGTTACAACCTCTCTAGGTCTATTAATAAAAAGAGTTATTGCTTTAAAATAAGAATTTAATAACCAAGAAAGCTTTCCTGAAGTCCAATCAATCTCGTTTAATTGTTCAAGAGTTAAATCAAGCTTAGTGGCTACAGATCCATTTGGAAACACAAAATGAGTGCCATTATGCTTTACAACGCCTTGGCTAGCTTGTTGCTGCTGTTGCTGCTGCTGCTGTCTTTGTTGTTTTTTTTTGCCGAAATTGAAAAGTTCATTCATAGTAGTAAATATATAAAAATTATCTATTAGACTTGCCTCGCCTTGAACTAGCACTGCTTGATGAACTTTTTTGAGCTTTTGATTCTGCTTTTTGTTTTTTATCTAACTCTTCTTGTATTCTCTTTATTGTCCAAGACCTATGAAAAGCAGGCATTTTCTCAGCATTTTCCTTAGTTATTCCTTTACCATAATAGTGGCACAGAAATACTTCGTTCATTACTACCTCTTGATAATCATAAGGAAGTTTAAGAAACCCATCACCTATATTGAAAGAAGATTTAAAACTCTTATCACAATTAGTGCAGGTATGATGAAAAGAAGTGTCTACGCCCGGAGTGCTATCCTCTAAAAAATTCTTTAAATACCTAACATCTCGAATAGGTAAATTTGGAAATGTCTCTCTTATATAATTTTTATCTGTCTCCCCTCCTAGCGAATTTATTAAAATATACAACTTCTCTGAACTCTTCCCATCCTCAAGTTTATTAAAAATTAACTCATCCTTAAAGGTAGGAATTCTAATAGAAACAGATTGCTTTGAATAAGGAAGCATACATACAACTCTATTATTTTCGTCTGGTAGCTGCTTTATTTCTTTCATTTGAAAACTGTCAAGCATTATTTTAACATTGTTCTCATGATTACAATGAGAACAAGAAGCATTTATCTCTACTTTATTCCCATAAGCATTCGATCTTAAAAACATGGATATGGCATGAAAGTCACCAGCTAAAAGTTGGTCAACATCAAAGTCGCTAACAATAAGGTTTTGTAAAACCAAATTCAACGCATGCCCAGAGTCCATCAAAAGTGCGTCTGAAAGTATTATTTCTTCTTTAGCAGATAAATACCTAATCAACAAAGACTTTGTTTTGTCTGAATAATAATGCCCTTGAGAAGGAAGATTAAGTATACTAAACTGCCTATCTAAAATATTTACATCTATATTGTTTTGCTGATTCTCTGATACTTTAGAAAGTAATTTGTCAATCTGATTTTTATCAGATAATTCCATTATATATCAGAATTGGGATAAAATAATTTAGGACCGATTGGAATGTCCTTCTCTTCCTCATCTCCACAAGAAGGGCATACGAAGCAGTAATTAAGGTCTATCCCCGGCTCTATCCCTGAAACATACTCACGAAGGAAGTTTGAATCCAACATAGGCATCGCATCAATAAAACTTTTGATATAAATCTTATCTTTCTGACCATCTACTTCCATTATTTGAAGAAGATACTTTTCAGTCAATGTAGCAGGAACTCTAAAGTTACCTACTTTCTTTCCCGATGATTTGGTTTTCTTCTGAAGGTAATCCTCATCCTCTCCTGTTAAAAGTCTAAATCTAATGTTTATTTTACTCGTTGGCATCAAAACCCCATACCACCCGTCACCGTCTGGAGTGATTTCTAAAGGCTTCATTTTAAGTTCTGACAAATCAACAATAGGAGAATGAACATGCCCACAACTTCCGCACATCATTGAGCCTGTGTCATAATCGTCACCAAACCCTGTTCTTCTTACAAACATGATTAAGAAGTTTCTATCTCCTGTTAGCATTTGTGATGGTCTCAAATCTCTACCTTGAACCACAGCCTCTAAAAGAGCGTCTATTGCTTTGTTTTTTCTTATAAGTTCTGGAGAAAAAAGAATATCATCTTCAGATGCAGTTAAATACTTAACCTCTACAGAAGATTTTCCATTATAAAAATGACCCCCTGATGGTAATTCAACAACTGCCGTAGGTACTTTAAATATCGACCCGACCTCACCTTCTTGTTTAACTTTATTTGCAGAAGGCAAAGGAGCTTGCTTTGGAGCTTCCTCTCTAACTTGAGAAGATGGCTCTGCTTCTTTAATATGGTGAGCTGGCGGATTTGACATTTGACTAGAAACTGAAGGAGCTGGAACTGGTGAGCTTTCTTCATTAAAATAACTAGAAATAGCCTCATCCGATATTCCCATCCCTGTTAATACTTTTGGAATATCAGCCTCAGGGATATTGTTATTTCTTAACCCTATAACAAACCCGTGAATCTCTTTATTTGATTTATCTCTATTTTGTATTTCAAGAAAATCTTCTACTTTTTGATCTTCTTTTCTTCCTGCTCCCGCAGTGTTAACTAAATTACTATCCATTTTTTATATATATATTTTAAGTATAAATACAAAAAACAAAAAAATCAAGTTTTTAAAGAATCATTCTGAAATAATTACTACACACTAGATTGAATTCCTTTCATTTTTTCAATATCAAGTTTCTTTTTTGATATTTTATCCTTAAGATCAGAAACTTTGCCCACCTTAACTTGTTTTTCTTTATTAGCGATATCTGAGTCAATACTAGTGGAAAAAGAAATTGATTTCTTATAATTGTTCATTAACTCTTCCATCTCAACCACCTCTAACTCTAGCGCATCCAAAACCTCTGCCGCATCAACATTTGACTCAGCATTTGCCTCAGCACTTTTTTCATAATCATCCTCTGACTCTTCGCCAGACCTCGCTTCAGAGTCAGAATTAAATATGCTTTCTAATTCTTCGAATATTACTCTTCTAATTTTTTTTCTCATGATAATAATAGTTTTGAAAATTTTAGTTTTACAATATCGTACTCTTTGTTAATATCATATTCCCAAACTCTTTCAATCTTATACCCACACCCTTTAGCTTGAATATCTTTTTCTTTGTCGTTAAGTTTGTTTTTTTTCTGCATCCCAGTCAATTCTTCTTTAGAATACTTTCTAGGATTCCCATGATAATAATCTCCGTCTATCTCAACAAACATTTTATAGTCTGGTAAATAAAAGTCATATATAAAACCTCCAAGAATTTTTTGAGGCTCATAGTTAATCTCCATCTCTTTCATCAACTTCTCAAACTCCCTCTCAGGCTTGGTCATTTTGCCAGCCATTTTTTTAGCATTTCTCTCAAGTAATGCTTTCTTTTCAAAAGTAGACATTTCCCTCTTTGTGGCAGACTTCTTAATCTGTTTTAGTCTCCATTTAGCCTTATCTCTAAGTGTTAATTTTTTATTGCGCTTCTTCGCCATCTTCAATCTCTTCAGTGAACTCAAGGTAGCTTGAAATGTTATTCTTAAACATAGCAGATAATTCATCGGATATTTTAGAATAAACGTCTAGAGATAAATACTTAGCAACCCCTTCGAAATCCCCTGAGTTTGATCCTTGCATATACAACTCAGCCCAACCAATAATAGCTTGAGCTAATTCTGATTTAGTAACTTCTCTTCCGAATTCTTGAATAAGGAAATCAACAAATAAATGTTCCTCGTTTTCTCGAAGAATTATATTTACCATTTTTGATATTTTTTCTGATATAAGCATAAGTTACTTTATTATTAAATAGGTAACATTATACTTTTTTAGACAGTCTTCTAGTTATTCTTTTAGCATTTTTTCTAGCAATAGTTATGTTCTCCTTTCTTTTATACTTACTAGAATGTATTAGCCTAGGAGAATAAACAGAAACTAACTCTTCTATTGATTCCCACTCTTCTTTGTACTTCACTGGCTTCCCTTTACTGTTTATCCAGTTTTTTTTATTCCAGTTATCTATCCATTTTTCAGAAAATGCTTTTATGATATTTTGAGAAGAAATGTAAACATCTACACAACTACCTTTAATATCATTTTCTTCTAATTCTAATTTTAGAATCTCAAATCCATGAATCATAGATTTCATCTCCATAAGATTATGGTCTACATTTTCTTCTGCTAAACAAAACAACCTCTTAACCTCCCCGTTAAAAGATAATATACCACAATAAAAACTCTCTTTCCCTCTGCATGAAGTTTCACAAAAAATCTCCACTCCTTTTTCAATAGATTTACTCATCCTCTATGTATTTACCATGTTTTATTCCGCATAATTTTATGTGTTCATCTATGAAAATACCCAACAAAGAACACTCACACCTATAACTACCTTTAACACACTCTTCTTCAGACACAGGCTTCAAGTAGGGACATATTTTTATCTTCATAGAAGTAACCTCCATTTCTAAAAACTCATCGTAAACAATCTTATCTGTACCTTTAATTGGTTCGTAACAAAAATTTCCTGTTGGAATTATTTTTTCATTTGCAACAACTTTCTTAGAAGTCTCTCTACATATATTATGTTTAAGATTAATTCTTTTCATATTTTTTTCGTGCTTTCAATTATTTCTTTACACAATTCGTTAGGTATCTTAGACCTGTCAAATGTACCCTTCTTCCCCTGAGTCCCAGTTCTTGCCCCACGCCTTGCCGACTCATGATGGCAGTGCTTATCTATTATCTCGCCAGTTTCTTTGTCGTACTTATAGTTTTTACACATAGGTCTTGGTATCCAAGTTTTACTGTTAGTCCATATGTCTGTAGGCTTGGCTCTAACGTCTCCGTACTTACAATACCAAACTGTGTGTCTTTTAAACTCCTGCATCCAAGACATACGCCTCATCATCCCTCTTGGGTTTTCAATAAAGAAAACAAGGTCTGGATTAATTACCAACCACTCTTTTATTAACCCTATCCAATGCTGATTAATTATGTCACACTGTGCAGCATATTCTGACTTAGGCTCTTGACCGTTTTTTCTATGAGTACCACAAGCAATAACGCTATAAGCAGTACAGTCTGGTGATGCCCAAATAACATCAGGAACAAACGGTATATCTTCAATCTTAAGATCTCCTATATCTATTTGTAAGTCTATTTTTTCATATGCAGTCCAATCAACACTGAACACATTTAAACCCTGCCTCTCTGCTTCATTCCCTACACTTCTAGACCCAGCAAATAATTCTAATAAATTCATTTTTCGTTTTCATCTAAATAAGAAATATTTAATTTCCATTCTTTCTCACTCCTCTTTGCCCAAATATCAAATGATTCACTAACATATTTTTCAGCTTCTATTTGAGTCATTTCATTTACTTTCATCAAATGATCAAGTGCCATATAATGTTCCCCTTTCATTTGAGCCAACCCAAAATGTTTGACCTTATGGCATTTTGGACAAAGAGATATCATCCCTTTCAAAACCTGCTCATTTGTAGCGTCATTGAAATCCCATATTTCATGGCATTCTAACTTATGCCTAAAACCTTGATTTGTTCCAATATCTTTACATATTTCACACTTATATCCAGCGCTAAGGTAAGAAGCTTTTCTTATAATGTCCCAATCTTTCTTGCTAACTTCGTTTCTAACGTTAGAGAACCAAGAAGTCCTAGGGACTAACTCTATTGTTAATTTCATTTTTCTTTTTTTACGTTGTTAATAATTTATCACCCGAAGGTTCTACTATCATCTTAAATTTAGCATCTTTCTTAAAGTTAAGAAAACCTTTATCATTTTGAGAAAACTGAGAAAGGTAGACCGCATCTTTTTGAAGTTCTGGTTTAAGTTTTGCTGCTAGTTTTCCGAAAGCTCTAATTTTAGTTGTCGTCACTCCATCCCCAACCTTTAACTCTAGGTACTCAGCCTTCTTCTTTGTTAATAGATATCTTATATCATGAAGAAAGAAGTAGTAGTCTCCTGAGTCTGTGAACGCAGTTATAGGATCTACATGCCTATTGTTGTCTTGAGCTTTTTTGATTATGTCTTCATTAATCTTAGCAACCCTATTAATAAAAGATAAATCAAACCCACAAACTTCCTCAAAATCATGGACTTTTTGCATATCTTGAGTTGGAGGGAATTTAATAGAATCTATTTTAGAACCATACTCAATAGCATCTAAATCAAAAGCTAAAAGCTGATTAGGTATTATTTTCTTCTTGGTCTTGGTTTTTAAACTTAACAGATATTCTCTAGAAGAAGACCAATCATCAAATACTCCCGACTTTAAACAAGCATTAAATGCTGTCTTATTGAAATTAGAAAAAGGAAGAGAAAAGAAAGCTGCCATAGAAATGCTCTCTAACTTTTTTTGTTTCATCGTCAATAAACTATTAAGCTCATCATAAGCTTTTGTCCCCATGCCTTTAACCATAGAAAACCCAAGAGTTATTTCTTTATCACGAGTAATAACACAATCCCAATCAGACTTCCTAGAAGGAGGAATAACCTTAACCCCTTTAGACATAGCAGAAGCTATAGCTTTAGTGAGCCATTCTTTCTGCTTTTCAAGTGCGCCTGAGGTTTTTGGGTTGTTCAATAAAGAACAATAAAATTCTTCAGGATAATAAGTTTTTAAATACAGAGTTTGCATTGCAATATACGCATAAGCAACACTGTGGGAATTTGACACACAAATATCATTCGCATAAAAATTATGAAATTCACTATCAATTTCTAAGTCGTAAGTCTCGACTTCTCCTATTTCTTCTATTTCAATTATTTTTTCAAAAGCACTACTCTTTATCTTTATTTCCTCTCCTCTTTCTAATATTTCTTTCAACGTCATCATCCCTTTTTCTGTCATGATTTTATGATCCATAGTGCATTCTAGAATATTTCCAGAAGAAGTTTTTATTCTATAAACCTTCTTAATTCCATTGTGGTGAATATCTTTCACAGGAACAAACTCATCTTCTTCTTTTTGTGGATTATAACCTCTAATTAAATCTCCTTCTTTGACATCTAATATACCAACTTTATCTCCATTTTCTTTTTCTACTATAGAGTTTTTACTTAAACATTTGTTGAACGAATATCCCAAATACTTCAACATGTACTCTTGTATCATTTGAAGAGAATCCTTATCCACACCTCTCTCTTTAGCGTTAGACATAAATTCATTCCAATACCCTAAGAACTTTAAATAATCCCCATAACCCCTTTTTAACTTGTCCTCACTAGTTATTTCTCCACCTAAGTTTACCTTAGCAATAAAAGCCTTCCCTTTATCCATATACCTCCTTAACATATCCCCCTTACCAAGATCAAACCCTGCGATTTCATTTGCTAAAAACTGAACCTGTTCTTGGAAAATCATTACTCCATTAGTCTCTTTTAAGACGTTCTCCAATAAAGGGTGTACGTATTTTATTTCGTTAGAATTAAACTTATTTACGATATACTCTTTATCAGCACCTATACTCATCGGTCCGGGTCTGAAAAGTGCATTCGCAGCAGCTAATTCCTCGAAACTTTCAATATGTATCGAACGTATTAATCCATTCATCCCAGAAGACTCAAACTGAAATATACCATGATTTAAACCAAGCCTAATTTCATCATATAATTTTGGGTCTTCAAAATGATCTTCAACATAAACAATATCGTCAGTAATATCCTTCCCACTACGATCCTTAACCATCTTGATGCATGATGAAATAATATTCATGGCTGAGATCTTTAAAGTATCAAGCTTTAGAATCCCTAAATAAGATAAATGCTTAAACGAACCATCAGCCTCAGAGAAAGCCGAAACAACAGCTCCGTTTTCAGCAATAACATTTGTTGGAATATAATTCCAAGAATCAGTTGGAGTAATAACAACCCCAGCAGCATGTTGACCTAACTGTTTAACCCTACCTTGAAGGCGAAGAGTCTGAACCATAACCTTCTTATTCTCTGGGTCAATTAGCCAATTTTTTGTTACAGGATGACAAGACTCATTGACCGAATGTTCTTCAAAAAACTCTTTTAAACTAAACTTATCTCCTAAGTGTTTTATTTGACGATCAATATCTCTGTTTACTTGTTCAATATCAGAACCTCTTTCAACACTCTGCCTACCCAACAATGCTCTTCCGACATCTTTTAAGCAACTCTTTTCGTTAAAAGTGCCTAACGTGCAAACGTGGAAAGTTCTAGACGCTCCGTACTTCTTAACCAAAAATCCGTCAATGATATCTTGTGTGTCTGACTCGAAATCAATATCTAAATCTGGCGGAGAATTGTGTATAAGTATTGATTTTACTAGGTCTTCAGAGGTTTTTTCTAAATCAATATCTAACGAGTTGCAGTAAAACAAATGGTCTATTTCACAAGAAATATCATAAACCTTTCCAGTATATTGTATTTTTTTTATAGACTTTATGTTCATGACATTATTTTTCTTATATTTTTCATAACCAACTCTCTTGATTTATTCCAATCATCCTCCCATATTACAAAAGGTCGTATTCCAGTTTCATCCAAAATAACAGACTCTCTCTTTGCGTCTGACCTCCACACTTCTCTTGCTAACTTCTTCTTGTGCTTGTGGTAATAATCCGAAGAATATTTCTTAGGGTTGCAATGCCAGTAATCCCCATTACATTCAATAATCACTTTTTTATTTGGGCAATAAAAGTCTAAAAACATTACCTTTTTCTTACTCTTTTCATCTAAGTAGACAATCTTTTTTTGAAGAAGTTCAGAATCAATATGGAAACAATCTTTTAAACCAAATTCTCTAACTAGTAAATTTACAACTTCTTTCTCAAACTTTGACGTTGAATTAATAGAATTAAACCAAGAACTACCACTTAAACTTACTTTCCTATCCATTTCTTTCATTTGCCACTCATAGTCTTTAAACAGATTATCAACCCCATATTTCTCAATCATGGATTCAGTAATAGCTGAATAATGAGGCCCTCTTTCTAAAAAGCTATTAACACCATACTTGTCAAAAATAGACTGAGAAGCCTTCTCTCTAACTTCTTTTATCTGAAATGGACTACACACCCCTTTAACTCCATACCTTTCTTCTAAAGAAGCTCCAATAGTGCGCTTGTATTCCTCAGTTTTGTAATATAAACTTTTATATTCTTTCTCAGGTATAAAGTAACCTCTACTCCATAACTTTAAACCTCCCCTAGTAGGGTGTAACGCTTGGTTTATTTCACTTCCATTTTCAGGATGATGAAACTTAACGTAGGTGTTTGTTAAAAAACAAAACCCCTTATCAGTTTCTATTCTAAAACAACACTTAGATTTCCTAAACTCTAAGTCATAACTTTTTACTACGCCTAAATTATTATGTGTCTTGTTTTCATACAAAACTCTACCGATCAAAAATTTAGGCGAAATAAATAACTCATTTTTATACCCCCACCCCTTTTTTTCTTCCTGAGTTGGTTTTGAAAAACCACAAAAATCTCTAAGGTAATTGTATAATTCTTCTGCCGTTTTTATCTCTTCTTTTAATTCTGTCATGTTTCTATTTTAAAATCTTTATCTACATCTAAATATGGATAAAGATTTCTAAACCGTGATTAACTGATCACTTTCTTTAATCTCATCAACTCTCACTTCTAACCTTTCACCTTCTCTTATGACTGGAACTATGTGGTTTCCTGTCAACTGAATAATAGCGCCATCTTCTGTTTCTATTTCAAAAACATCTTCACCCTCATTTAATTCTCTTTCGTGTATTTGAACTAACTTTCCTTTCCCAGTTTCTGTTTCGACATCATCATCAAGAGTGAGTTCTGTTATGTTTTTAAATTCTCCACCCTTTAATAAGACGTTACACTTATCTGTCATACACATTCTTGTTGGATTCAAAAAACGCTCAAAATAAAGACCATATTTTAGAGGGTCAATTTTAGTAATATCCAAAGCATATGCTAATAAACTTCCTCCACCTGAATTATGAACAGCTAGACCTTCAATATTATATGTTTCACTACCCTCTACTTTAAGGTCATAAACTTTTCCTTTGTAGCTTTTATATGTTTTATTGGCTATTTTCTCAGAACCAATCTTAACATCGACAACATCGTCTTCTTCAGTAAGCTTGTCAGCTTCAACCCACCCTCTATTAGAGGTTAGTATTTCATGGTCTTTTGTGCATTCTATAACTCTTCCATCTTCAAACTCTAACACTACAATTTCTTCATCAATATTGTATTCAAAAACATCCAACACCTCCTTAACGTCACCGTAAGCATCTATAACGAAGTCTCCAATATCAATAGTTTCTATAGGAGCTTTCATTTCATCTCCCATAATAACTTTAGAGTTAGGTAAGAAACAGCCTCTAGCAGCACCGATCTCATGACCTGTTGACCTATAATATCGAATCAATTCCCAGTTAACCAAAAAGTAATCTAACATCTTTTTGTCTTTGATTACCTTTAACTCAAAAGTTAATCTATCATGGTATTTTTTAACAACCTCATCTGTTAAAGGGACATTAATCCTCTTAGCTCTTTCTTTAAGTTTCTTATTAAGCTTACCAAAAGATAGTTTGTAGATTATCTTTTCTGAATCATCAGTTCCAAAAAAATCAATAATATCCTGAGTAGCTTCATATCTTGGGTACTTCTCAACACCGACTTCAAAGTCAAACTTACACTTCCTCCCTAAAGAAAGAGTGTTATCCATGAAGCCCATTAAAACATCTTCTGGGTAATTGTACCCAAATTTTCTATTTAACTTCAAATAATCTCTCCTTGTTGGATAATGAAGAACTCTTCTTTCAAAAAGCCTAGCCTGAGAACGAGGAGCTTTTTGACCAATAGCTAAAATAGTGTCTTGAAGATCGTTGTCTTCTGGGTGAACATAATGGACATCGTTGTCTACAATTATATCAACTCCATATTTGATTGCTAATTTTATTAAAAAATTATTCAATCTTTTTTGAATCAATAGTTCATTTAATTTTATCTCTACATAAAAATCTTCTCCAAATTGAGAATGAAGTAGTTTGAAATAAATCTCCGCCTCCTTCTTATGACCTTTTTGCATTAAATTACTAATAAACCCTTTATGACAACCAGACGTAACTATAAGACCTTCCTTATTCTCTAAAAGCCACTCAGTCTTTATCCTTCCATAAGGATAGCGAAACCCTTCAGTATTTGCTTTGTAAAGAAGCTTGTTTAGGTTTACGTACCCTTTTTGATTCTTTATAAAAAACTTTAAAGGGTAATCAGAACCCTCGTCAGCTTGACCTCCTTCTTCACCGTCTGCAAACTTTCCAATGTTTTCATTTAAAAAAAGTTCCATTCCCAAAATAGGATGGATTTTAGCTTTTTTACATTTATCCCAAAAATCCAAAGTCCCTGACATTGTATTGAAATCAGTAATACCAATAGCAGGGTGATTGTGTTTTTTTGCTATCTCAATATAATCAGTTGCAGTGGCAGCGCCTCTTAATAAAGAATGGTCAGTATGGACTCCCAAACACACAACAGGCTTGTCTAGTTCTTTGTCTGAAAGATTACCCCCGTAGTCATATGTTGCACCTTCTCTTGGAACAAACCCAAGACCTTCTATTTTTTGAGGAATATCCTTATAATCATAATGCCCGATTTCTTGAAGCTTAAAGAAACATTTAGCTAGAGCTAAAACATCGACTATCGCATCATGAGCATCTTCGAAACCAACTTTAAATAACGTTGTATGTAATTCTGTAAGAGTAGGCCATTTGAAGTTGAACCCTTTACCTCTACTTGGGATTTTACAAAAGTCCACAGTCGTGTCTTTTGTGTCCACATGCTCTATGGAATATAAATCTTTATGGTCTTTTTTTAATCTAACATATTCAGCACCCATTATCTTTTGATCAAAAGATATGTTATGAGCGATAAGATAATGGTTTCTCTCTAATGCTTTATTGAATTTCTCTACAACCTCAAGCAATGGAAGCCCTTCTAAATTTGCTCTTTCATTTGTTATTCTATGAATATTTATAGCATCTTGAGGTATGATGAAACCATTAGGCTTTACAATAAAATCACCTCTATTCGTTTCTTTTCCATCTACATCATACTCTACCCAAGCAAGCTGCACAAGTCTCGGCCAATTATCTGAATCAGTAATTGGGGCTTTATAGTTTTGAGGAAGACCAGTTGTTTCTGTATCGAATATTAAGTACATGCTTGTATTGTATTTATACAAATGTACGAAAAATATCAGTCTTTATCGTAATCGTAATTGTTCTTCATGAGGTTTTCTTCCTTTCTTTCTTTAGCAAACTCTTTTTCCTGCTCTAGAATAAAATTTTGAATTTCATGAAGTTCTTTTTTAGCAAACCTAGTTAACCTCCTAGCTCTTTCTCCAGCAGAAATGTTTTTCTTATAAGAAACAAAGTCAATCAGAAACTTATCCATCATATCTAACTGGTCTTTCAAATCAATCCATCTCTCAATTAAGTCAAATTTATCATGTTTACTTTTTATTCTTTTTTCATTCATCTACATTAATTTCTTCAACATCACCTTCTTCCTCTTCATTAGATAGTTCTTCAATTTCATTGATAAGCATTTGTGACTTTTTCACTAAAATATCATGTTTAGTCAATAAAGGATTTTTACCCTGATCGTAAGCGTTCATTATCTCATTCACATCCGACACATCAACCCTTCTTTCTAAAGAGTCTAAAAGTTTTTTTGCATCTCCAAAAGTCTTTTGCTGACTATCAAACTGGTCTTGAAATTCATCTTCAACAGTTTCTGTTATAATTTCTTCTTCATCGACACCTAACAACTCATTCAACAAAGAATCTGTCCTATTATTAGCAAGCCTCTGATTTCTTCGCATCTTTCTTATTTCTGAAATTTCATCAGGAGTATCGTCTGGAAGTTCTTCTCCAGCAGGCAAATCAACTCCATCCCCTAAATCTTCTCCACCTGCATCACCAAGACCTAAATCTTCAGCTCCGCCAAAACCTCCACCAAGACTACTTCCGCCCCCGCCTCCGCCTGAGAAATCATCACCTTCACCGCCTTCAGCGCCTTCAGCTCCTCCTGAAATAATCTCATCAGCATTTGGAAGTTCGTAAATAGCATCAATATCAGTAAACAAACCAATCTTCTTATATGTCTCAACTGCTGCATCGATTTCAGCAAATAATCTCTTCTCAATTTTCTTCTGTTTAAGCAAGAGCTTAATATCTGACTTAGAAAACCCTAAAAGATTCTCCATTGCCCAAGTATAAGATACTGGAGAAGTTGCATCAGGAGTGAAATACTCCTTAAACACTTCTACACGAGCTTTCATTGTTTCTAATTTTAGAAGCTCTTGCTGAGAGGAAGGGTTGTTTAATTTTAAATCAAAGTCCTCTAAATCTTCTTCCGAAAAACCGAGGAAATGCAAATGTATAGAAGCAATTCTTCGAAGCTCCATTAAGAACGCTTCTTGAATTGAGTTTACTGTTCTTGCAAACCTTAAATCGGCTTGAGAAAGCGTAGACCCTCCGGGTAGGTTCTCGGTATAGTTTAAATAAGTTTTTGGGACTTTTAAAGAAGCGAAAAGTTTCTTTTCTAGATACTCAATATCTTGAATTTCTCCTAGATTTGAAGCTCCGGGAAGAGTTTCAATTTTCGACATCTTTTGATCCCTAATCGGGATAAAGTAATCCTCCGTTACATTTAACGGATCATATCTATAGTTCGTGTTTCCGTTGTTCTGATTCACCATTGGTTGTTTCTTCAGTTGATTCTGAAGCCCCATCATAAATTGTTCAACATCTTGCTCTTCTAAATTCCCTACCTCAATATAGAACACCCTTCTTTCTGGCGCTCTAACCAAACGATACACTAGCATTGCATCCTCAGCCAACTGTAATTGCTTCCAAAGCTTTCTCGCTGAATCTAATATAGACCTACCATAAGGAAGTCTTTTTGAGTCTTCTAAAAGTCTAAAGTGAGCTACTTGCCAGAACTCAAAATCCATACCCATTGTTTCCCATCTAAATTTTTCAGACTGAGACTCCTCTCCTGAGAGAGGTGGTATTCTACTAATTTCTTCTCCACTTAAAACTTTAAAATCATATATACCATCTCCTTTTGCAATATGAAGGTGCATGTAAAAATCACCAAATTTCATCAAATCTCTAAGAATCATTCTTGCGTTGTAGTTCATGTTTAATCTCTTATTAAACAGATCTTCTAGTGCAGTTTGAATTCTACCATTTTGAGAATAAATCTGAAGTATCTTTCCGTTCTCTCCACGAGTTAAACAATTATGCGAAACAATTCCTGTTCCATTAGAAGTGTTTACAACAAAATTGTTGTAATTCCCTGAATTTACAAGATCATAAGTTTTCTTCTTTCCAATAAACTCAACAGAAACTACTGAATGGTTTGCTGCTTTAGCAAAACCTTTCATATTTTTGTAGTCTGTTGATTTAAGTATGGTTTCAATTTGTCTATAATTAAACCCATCTTCTCTACATATTTTAGAAAAGTTAACAGACCCTTCGCTTGAAATCAAACTTCTTTTAAGTCTATTTAATATTTGACTCTTAGACTTAAATGGCTTAACTGTTTTTGACCAATTTGTCCCATTAGAACGAAGAAAAGAATCCAGCTTTTTGTAACTCCAACCCATCTCTTCACAAATGCAGCCCATAGATTTTTCTAAAATCATAAAAGGGGCTTGTTTTTTACACACAGCAGAAATGCTTTCGAAACTAATATTTTGTACAATGAAATCTATATCTTCAATTCTATTAATACCTAAAGATTTATAAGCCTCTGATTTTCTTAAAACATAAGCATTAGTCCCTAGGTCGATAGCTATTTTGTTTATATTCTTAAATTTAAGATAACTATCAATAATATCCTGTGAAGTAAAATCTCTATTTAAATCATTTCTATATCTACCATTTTTATCACCAGATAATAATTCGCCTTTTCCGAACATTCCATTTTCTTCTCCTGATCTAGAGAAGTTTTCTAACAACTGCTCTTTAGTCCAAGAAGAATATTTAGCTTTTCTGTTTTTAGACATCTGTTCTTGCCTATTAGCTCTCCATTCTGGGTCACTCCAGTACTTTCCGTCAGCTGAATTAGTTTCAGAAAAAACTTTTCTCATTTTATCACTATATTCCTTATCATTTTTCCAACGATAAGAATTTAAAGAAGCATGAAGGTTTTGGTGATCAAACCAACCCATAACTTGAAGATTGGAAGGATCATTGTTAAGTTTGTCAAAATTCTTGTGATGAACAACACCTTTCTGTTCATTCCACAAAGTTTTTTTAACAACACGATGAGTGTAAACCCATTTTCCGTTTTCTAATATCATCTCATAACCGTTAATCCTATCTTGATCGCTAGATGTCTTACAGTACATAGAAGCAACGCTATGACCTTCTTTTAAGTCAATTGTTTTTGTGTATTTTTCATCTCTACGATTTAACCATAAATGCTCACTAGTTGCCTCTACAAAAGAATCATCATCGAAAGTTACTTTATAAACATCCTGTTCTCCTTTATAAACAACTCTGTCACAAATAGAAGCTTCAAATTCTTTTGTTTCAGGATTACATCCGTAAACATAAAAATTTGATTCTTTTCTTTTATAAAGCTCCTCAATAGTCACCTTCTCACCTGAAAGGAGAGGTATTACTGTATCAGCAGCTAAACACTCATCCCTTAATATATCTAATGCCGCTGCAATTTCGGGAGACATATCCATAGCTCTGAAATCTTGGTAAGAAGCAATTCTATCTGTATCATAATACAACGTTCTTGTATAGATGTTCTCGTTAATCTTACTTACTTGCCAATCAAGAAATTGCTGTTGAGTGTTTTCAATGTGATCTTTTTGAGTAGCAGGAGGAAGTGTTGATGAAGTTCCAGTTCCTTGCCCTGATATGTTACTAGGAGTGATTCTATTCCCCCCTCTAAGAGCAGACATTGCACTCTTAAATATACCAACACCCTTATCTCCATTAGGGTTGTTCGATTGCTCTGTTATAATTTTATCAGCCATTTTTATCGTCTTGTTTTTCTAATATAATCTTTGTTTTTTGAAAAGTAAACACTTAATCAGTTAACCAGTTTAAATCATCATCTATTGATTGATCTCTATTTCCTCCTGCAAAAATTATAGGACTTATTCCTTTTCTTTTCTTTTCTGAATTTTCGCCTTCTTTTTTTCTACTTGCTCTTCTAACTTGCTCTGGAGTGTTATCTCTCATTGGAGATTTTCCATTTAAATTGAAATATTTTAGCATCTGTTTTGCCTGATCTCTAGACTTAGTTGCATTTTCATACTCTGTATTTCTCATATAAAGAGCAATAGCCCAAGCGAAAATTAAATCATCGTTGAAACCTTTTTCGTGCTGTTCTTTATCTTTAACTTTGACGAAAGTATCGAACTCAGATAGTAATCTTTTTGAGTTTATAATAACCTGTTTTTCCCTCATAATTTGGATGAGGTTTGCCATCATAAGAGGTCTTGTTTTTGAGGTCGTCTGGAAACCCGGAACCAACGCTCCGTCCTTATACATCGTTGCCTCTTTATAAGAAGAAGCTTTAACATAAAAGTCCTTATAGTTTTTGCAAAAGAATTGATTTGTATACTTAAGTTGATTCTTTAATCTAAATGTTGTAGCAGAACCCATCGAGTTAACCTCAATAGCTACAAATGCGTTGTTATAAATTTTGGCAACTTTGTATACAATATCAGCTAATTGATCAGGGTCTACTTTAACTTGAAGCTCTCCAACTTGAGTCATAGTTTCTACATTGATTAGTTCAAGCGTAGAATAATCTCGACCATCTCCCCTAGATACATCTCCTCCGATAATGTAATTATTACCTTCAACTGGTAATTCCCAAATATAAAAAGGAGTTCTGTCGTGAGTGAAATTTTCAGTTTCTACCTTCCAATCAAAATAACACAAAGGCTCAATCCCTTCGTGCATAATTCTGTCTTTGTATTTTCTTAATATTTTTGCATCAATTACTAAATGCTTAGATCCTTCAAAAGATAAATCAAGTTCCTGAGCAATAGCAATGGGGTCATTATTTAAACGAGTACACTGATCATCATACCAAGGACTCCAAGGATACCTCTCTCCATCGTCATCAATTTTCCACTCAAGATCTTCTGATGCCATTGGGTTTTGAGTCCAATGTATCTCTACTGGGTTAAAATCATTTTTCCCTGCCTCTGCTTTTGTCCATATATCATGATACAAATTACCTGTACCGTATGGAGTAGAAATTAGTATCGCATCTCCTCTTGTCATCGAAAGAGCTGTTGATGCTGCTTTCCAAATATCTGAAGCATCCTTAATAAATGCAACCTCATCCAAAACCAATAAAGTTAAGGCTTCACCACGCCCTGCTTGAGGAGATGCTGCTTTTGCTTCGATTTGACAATTATTATGAAACTGAAGCATTTTTTTGTTTTCAGTTTTATAAATAGAAGTTCCAATTTTTGGCGGCTTTAAGAAGTCTGGTAGATAATCGATAAACTGTTTACAAGTCTCCAAAAAACGAATAGCGCCTGCACCATCATTTGCAATAACAAGAACTCTTTCATCTTTTCCAAACATTAATCTCCATGCACAATAACCAGCAGTTATTACCGACAATCCAGTGTTATGTGTTAATAATCCATCAATAAAAAAGTTTTCATTTTTTTCAACTGAAATATCATAACACATAATTTTGCCAGCATCTTTAACACTTTTTATAACGGAATCATATTTTACATCGTGCTTATAAGAGTTTACAATTCTATTATGATTTTCATTTGTTTTATCATATATCCCTATTTCTTCAACAAAAATCTTACATGCTTTAGAGTGAGTTACTCTTAACTTCCAGAATCTATTTTGTTGCATCTTCATTCCGACAACTTCATAAATATTACAAGCAATATTATAACGCAGTAAAAGCTCTTTCACTTGATACAGATATTCTCTACATGGAGACCCAATTCCAAACTCCAATCTTTCAGAGTTCCCAACCTTATGAATACTAACCCACCCATCTCCAGCAAACATCCTATTCAAAAGAAGAGATGTTGATTTTTTGTTCCAACTAAAAACCTCCTTTGGTAAAACTTTATATTCTGATCTACAATCAACCCCCATTTCTTCACAAATAACTTTAAAAGAATTTTTTGTTTTAGAACCATGAGATTGATGAGGAAAAACATCATACCCGTTACCTTTTTGTGTTTTTCTAATCTGAAGTTCAGGGGTTAAATCAGTAACACATTCACAAAATTCTTCAATATATTTAATATTATTATTGGTAAATTTTGGCTGACTTATAGCACTACCGTCAGTAATCATATAACCTAAAGCAATAACATAAGAATTTCTTGGAGATACATTTCCAAAAACAGGGTTTTTAAATAAAACTTTGTCTCCTTTTTTTAACTCTTTGGCCTTCACCCACCCTTTGTCTTCAATAAATAAAGGATGGTTTTTACCTACAGTTAGGTTTCTTGTGTCCCTTAATTTAAGAGTAACACATTCCCTAATACCACTTTCCCAAGAATCACAAACTTTATCTTTTTCTAATTTTTTAGAACTAAGATCATAAGACCAAACTGAATCCCCAATATTAAAGTCTTCTATTGACTTGATTCCTTCAGGAGTGTTAACATAAGTCCCCTCAGGTAAACACTGGCGAGACTTAAGAGTTATGTTGAAACGGAAATCAATAAAGTCATCTAAGATGTCTTCCTGATACTCAAAACAAGTCATATCAGTTATCAGCTGCTTCTCAGCATTAAATACCTTCCCGTATGTGTTTAGAAAATAAACAGGGTCAGAAGCACATTTTAAATACTCTGACCTTTGTTTAAATTTTGGAACTTTTTTTATAATCGACATACTTATTATTTGCTATAAATAGTCAGTTTCGATGTTTTACCGCATTTTTAAGCTAAACCGTAGTAGTCAAACAACGGAAGAACATCAGACATATCAACAGTTATTGTTTTGTTGAACATCTTTAAATCTCCATCTTGCTCTTTATATTGACAGTAGAATTTAACATCTACATCTTTTGGGTTCATTATAATAAATGAATCCCTATCATTAAAATCTGTATTAACAGTAAATGTGCTTCTAGAACCAATATACTCTCCAGCAGCTTTACCTGAACTAGCTGTTCCGATAGCTCCTTCAGAAGGATTAACCCACCACATTCTTTTTAAAGGAGTTGTTTCTACACCGTCAATCATGAATTTCCCAGTAATTCTAATTTTACCATCCTCTTCTTCAGTTTTAACCTCTAGAGTTATTAACCCAGTAGCAACATCAGGAACGTCTTTTTTAATTCCATAAATAGTTGTTGCCATTACTAAAGCAACTTCTTCATCAGAAGGGCTTTCCCAACCAGTAACTGAAACAGCTTTTTCATAACTAGGATTCCCTCTCATCTTATCCATATTCTCAAGATAAGTTTCATAAAGAAAACTCCAAAACTTAACTACAGAGTAAGAATCTCCTTTTTTAGTTACAGTAACAGTGCTTGTATGCATCTTTTTTCTGAAAAGTTTTGTTCTAGTAAAAGTGATAGAATTTTCTTCTAAATTTTCTTCCACTACACAAGGTCTTCCTATGGCTCCAACAACTGAAGAGTTTAGGTTTTCTTGACTAGAATAAACACCAACTCCCTCCCTTGATTTATAAGTCCATATTTCTCTTGAATGATTTTCCCAGTGTTGGAATTCTTCATCAAAATATTCATTTAAATGCGCAGTAACGCTTTCTTTGCTTGTAAGTTTCATATTTATTATTATAAAATTTTATTAATATCAATGTGGAATCTAGCGACAGTTTGTTTTACTCCATGATATAAAGTTAAAGACAAATACTCTCTATTTGAGTCAAGCCTATCTTCTTCAGTAAACACATAATCAGCGGAGAATGTGTTTAAATCTGTACTCCCTTTAAAATCAGTAGTCATTGGCACATCTGTTCTTTCTGTAATCTTACAAAAATCTAATCTTCCACTACCTCTGTTTGAATCTATATTGTTTCCACAAGCAATATAATCTCCATGCCTGTACTTACCACCTCTAACTCCTCTCATAAACCACATACAACCTATGCCTTGTATATCGACATTGTTATCAACATCTTTGTAAGAAACTTCGTTTAAAATAGAGATGTTTTCAACTGTTGAAACTCCGTTTTGTTCTGTTATTCTAACTCCGGGATTGGCGTGATATAAATCAACTTCATAATCTCCTTCAACTAAAATAGAAATCATTGTCGCATCCTCAGGATTAGCTCTGTTATATAATCTCCAAGCAGAACCTTCATCAGTCCTCTCCATATAAGCTGTAGGGTATTTCCCTCCTCTTAATAATTGAAAAGAATCTTGATCTATAGGAAGTACCGTCATCTTGTCAAAATATTCTGTAGCTGGTTGTTTGTTTTTGTGCATAATCCACTTGCCACTTCTAGAAGATTTTAAAGCTCTAGAAACAACTAAAAGTTTTTTTGCATTAAAAAAATCAACAACCTCTTTATTTAAATCATAAGCATAAATATCCATTTTGTTTTTGTTTTTGTTTTTGTTCTTTTCTAAAATTAAATAGTTTTATTTTTAGTCAGTACGGTTTTGTTTTTTAAGGTTATTACCCTTGGTAAGTCTGTAATTATGGAAACCTCCATTTTTTGCATATTCATAACCTAAATCCCACCATTCGTCCATCTTTTTTTTATCAAATGATAACACGTTATTTGTCAACACTTCTGGAGTGAAACAAATACTTATATTGATATCTCTATTATGAGACTGAAGCTTACCCATTTCTATGTTATTCGCCATGTTTTTGTTCAAAAGCATTCTTAAAATAGAAATCATAAAATGAATAGGGTTTTTTATTTTTAAAGAACCCTTAGGAGTTGTGTTTTCTGCATCCAAAACAATAACATCTATCTCAGTAGCCCTAGCGTCAATGGCTGCTTGGATTGGTACATTTTGAAACAAACCACCGTCAGCATATTGAAACCCATTTCTGTTTATAAGACTCATATAAAGAGGGACATTTGCAGAAGCCCAAAGCCAATCGCAAAATTCTTCATAAGGATAATCATTAGATGATTTATATTCAGTTGTCTCCAAAGTTATATTCGTCACAGCAGCTATAACCTCTACCTCTGATTTTCTTAGTTTATTGAAATGTTTTTCTTTAAAATACTTTCCAATAAAAACTCTTAAGTTTTTTGATTCCCCAAAGGTTTTTCTAAAAGTTAGAAAACGAAAAAGTATTCTGAAATAATTATGTTTTCCTGCTTTTTTTCCTCTAGTGAAAAAAGGATTAACAGAAAAAATGTCTTTTGAAGTTACATTAGTATACCCTTGACGTAAAACCTCAATCTCTCTCACAGAACTTAAAGGCGCAAGCAAACTTCCTGTTGATGTTCCTACGTACAAATCATATTGCTTTTTTTTATCTTGCAATAGATGTTGAATAACACCTCCCGCAAAAGCCCCTGTTGATCCTCCTCCTGAAATTACTAGTGCTTTTTTTTTCATGTTTTTATATTCCTACGTATATTGTTGTTTGATCATTCGGAATAACTCTAAGTATTTCGGTTACAAATATTACATCTGTAAAATCATTTTTTATATACAATTGATAATTTCCAAATTCTATTGGAATAAAAGATGCTAAATAAACTCCTGACGGGCTATCAATTAAAGAAATTGTGGCTGAGACTCCATCGTAAACCTCTCCGTCTTTTATTAAAATATCATTAAAAGTAGTAGAAGCTGTTACGGGAGAGTTTGTTAGCCCCGAAACAGAAACAAAATTTATATGTATGGTGTCTCCAGTGTAGTATCTCATGTGTTTTTATTTTCCTTTTCCTTTTGGTTTGATTCTCTTGTTCTCTATTACCTCTAAATCATTAAAAAAAACGGCAAGTGAGGCATCAATTACTTCAGCTGATAAAATTTCATCCCCAGTAACAGATAATGTTATTGTTTTTGATATATTATCATTGATAAACAAATGAACATCAGCAGTCATTTCTTCAACTATATAAACAACTGTAAGAACCCTGAATTCTGGGTTATCAAACTCTTGCCCACCAATAACAGCTCTAGTGTTTTTTAATTTGTATTTATAATCTTTTAATGCCATTTTTTTTAATTAAAGTGATTTCTAACGTACACAGCTTTACGTCCTCCAACCGTTTTAGCCTGCTTGTAAAAATGTTTCCCTATAAATGTTGTGATATAACTATTTGTGTCAGAACCATCAGTTGTTGATAGTACCAAGTATGTTGACACCAACGAACTAAAATATGTGGGATGATATCCTGAGCCAACTAGGTTTGTGATTGACTGACATTCATTCCAAGTAGCAACCCGCCAGTCGGAATAACCGCCAACATTTGAATCAGTGGCAGCTGATAACTGAGCGCCCCAGTATCCGCCTCCATAATCGTTCGAGTAAAGTTCATCAGACCACCAACCAAGACCTGTTAAATTGTCAACTACATAATTATCAGGAAGACTTTGTGTTCCATCAGCGGCAGTGAATCTGTAATTGTTTCCGAAAGCGTTTGTTGTGGTTAGGGCTGTAAATGGATCATCAGCTGTAAAATCTAATTGAACCATTGTTGTCCCAGTTGGAGTGTAGTCATAAGAACCATTCCTCATATGCCACCCCTCATCATATGATGCAGAAGTATTATCAATTACTCCAGCATCATTATAACTGTCTTTCTGTGAATTGACGGGTCTCTGATAAATAATACCAGCTTCTGATTCAGTTGCTCCTGTAAAATTCGTATAAACAGTTCCAGAATAATTTACAGAAGAAGCTGTTTGTCCATCTTGATTTATAATATTAAAGTCTGGAATCAAATATTCAGCTGAGGCTACTGGCGAAAGAGATAAAGCTTGAATTAAATTTCCGTCAGAATCTTTTACTGAGAAATTAGAATTAGCAACCACATAACTCTCTGCTCCTTCTGCTGGAACATTAACGCTAGCAATTACAACTCCGTTAGTGTTTTCTACAGAAACAACAGAATCAGCAACTTCATATAAAAAATTACCTCCAGAAGAAATAGTTACACCTGTTAATACACCACCCTTTTTAGGTACTGAGTTTCTAATTTCTATATCTACGTCTGCACAGGCGTAAGTTGTATATACAGAACCAGAATAAGGAACTGTGTCTTCTAGACCTCCATTTACATACACAGCTACATCTCCAACCACATAATCTTCTGTTCCTTCTGCTAAAACAGAAACATCAGAAATCAAAGTCCCCTCAGAATCTTTTACCGAAACAACCGAATCTTCAACCATATAATCTTCTGTCCCTTTTGCTAAAACCGAAACAACAGAAAGCAACGTCCCAGTAGAATCTTTTACAGAAACAAACGAGTCAGCAACCACATAATCTTCTGCTCCTTCTGCTAAAACAGAAACAGTAGTCATTGCCACCCCAGCGGAGTTTTTTACCGAAACAACCGAATCTCCAATAACAAGAGCAACAGTCTCACTAGAAGGGTATGTAATACTACCTATAATACTTCCATCGGAATCTTCTGCATTAGTGGTAGAATCTGGAAATTGAAATATCCCATTTTGAGTATATCCTGTAGTAAAAGAGCCATCTGAGTTTTCAACGGAAACGTCAATAGCCACACTATAAACTCCTGATGGCGCTAATTGAACCAAAGTTGAGCCTAGTGAATCCAAAACTAAAGCTGGAGGCAAAACTCTATCTTGACCTTGTTCAATTCCGCTAAATACTGTACCTCCTGAATAATCAAATATTGTTACCGCAGACAAAGAAAAACTTGAACCCGCATCAACTGTAGATACAGTTCCACCCGAAGACCATAAAATAGTAGCTACCCCTCCATCATCTGATGGGGGAACAATATAATATCCGCCTGTAGTGTTGATTAACATAAATATTTCTTTCCTATAAATAGAAAAAAGAAAAGTCTTTATAAATAAAGTTCTTAAAATTTTTTTAATGGTATTTATTAGTAATTAACGCTTAAACTAAACAAAATAAAGAAATGGCTGAAATGTATAGATCGGTTCCTGTAGACAACGAACCAAAAATGAAGAACAACTTTGAACTTCTTTTCCCAACTGAACTAGGAATTGAGTCTTTTTTAGTTCAAACAGTGGCAAAGCCTTCAATAAACATAAATGAAGTTGAGATTCCATATATGAATAGTTCTACTTGGGTTTCTGGTCGTGCAGTTTGGCAGCCAATGGAAATTACTTTCATTGACACTGTTGGACCTTCTACTACACAGAAAGTTATGGAATGGGTTAGGCTTCACTTTGAATCAACAACTGGACGTAAAGGTTATGCTGTAGGTTACAAAAAGAACTTAGTATTAAACGGTCTTGACCCAACAGGTGTTGCTATTGAAAAATGGACATTAATTGGATGTCAAATAACTGTTGCTGGATTTGATAGCTTTGATTACAATGATGACGCACTTACTATGATAAGCTTAACTATCCGACCAGATAGATGTTTATTAGAAAGTTAAAAAAAACTTTTTCTTAATGGCTGAAACTAAAATTTATAAAAGGTTTTATTCTATTATCGCTACGGGAGTAGATGAGGTACAAACTTTAATTAATCCTTTTTTAGTTACTGCAAGTACATTTAACGTGACTCAAGGGCAATCTCTAGTGGAAAATGATGTTCCTTTAGTAAAAGAATCAATAGGTCTTTATTACGCTTTATTAGACGGAACACTGTATAATTCAGATGATAAGTATGATGTTGTGTTTTCAGTAAACTACCTAGAATCAACACCAAGTAAAGACTTAAAAAGCACTTTTAAATTAACTCCTGTATTGACTCCAAAAGGATCATTATCATTTGATATTGAACAACCGATGGTTATTCAGGTGCAAGTAAATAACTCAACATTCCAATTTTAAAAACATGGCTTTAGGAAATGAATTTTTAATTAAACAAAATGATACACTCCCAGTACTTCAAGTGTGTTTGTTTGCGAAGGGAAATTTAGGCCAAAGAGAAGCTATGAATTTAACTGGAGCTACAGCCGTTACTTTTTCAATGATAGATAAGTGTGGAGAATATACGATTTTAAAAGAAACTGCTCAAATCACAAATTTAAGCGAAGGAGTAATTCAGTATTCTTGGAATCAAAACGATACTGTTGAAGCAGGTAAGTATCAAGGAGAATTTGAAATCACTTATACTGGTGGAGGGAAGCTTTCAATACCTCAGGTCGGTGGAATTACAATCAGAATCACCGAAGAGATTAGTCCTTATTAAAAAAAAGCAAAGACACCTAACAACTTTCTCACTCTCAACACTCCTTAGAGCTTGGGGTATTAATGGAAGTGCATTGCAGGGTTATTGGTTTGTGTCTATTTAATTAAATCCTCCCTAACCCTTTTTGGATTCACTACTTTTTGGTTGCTCTGGTATCTCTGTCCAATATTCTATCTGATCCAAATCTCTAAAATGATCATCTCCTTCATCATCATCCCAACATTGATGATAATCATTGTAAAAACCAATAACAACCCTACCTCTATCAATTATTAAATAAGCCCCTTCTTTGTTAGGGTGACCAATATTCCACCCATTTAAATTAGTCTGTTTTTTGTTTTCTTCCATTTTTTAAAATACTAAAGGATATTCTGATCCATTGTAATACACAAAAGCAAATGATTTCATTTCCTCAAAATTTGACATATTAGAAAGATTAAGAGGAATCTTTTCTTTTAAGAGTTCTGCTTCAGATATTTTAAAACTAGAAACTAAATAATGATCGTCCCATTTTGATTGTAGTATCAAAACAATCCCAAACCTCCCTTCATCATCAATCTGCATTTCCCAATTACCACTTTCTGAAATCGGGTCAACTAATTGTTCAAACTCTTCTTCATTTAATCCAAGAAATTTAATCAACAATTCTTTATCTTGATACTTTTCTTTAAATGGAATTGATAAACCAGCCATAGAACAATCTGTACTCATATTTTTATATATTTAAACACAAAAGTATAAAATATAAGGCACAAAAAAGGAGATAATTTAAGTAATCTCCTTTTTTTTATGTTATGTTATTGATTATCAGATTTAAAAATCATCAAACGAGGCTCCTGTTGGTAAAAGTTGGAAACTTAAATCTACAAACTCAGCCGCTCTAGTTGGTTTTATTTGTATTTTCCCAATCAATTCTAATCTATCCATTGTCTCTGCGGTATTGTTAGAATCATCCATGATAACTCTGAAATCATAGATACCTCTTTGATTTTGAATTTGTAGTAAAATAGGCTCTACTTTAGCTTTAAATTGATCTTTTAGAGTCTCATCATTCGGATCAAATACTAGTGAGAAGGAAGCAGCAGATACAAGTCTCTGAAGTCTTAAAACAAGCCTTCTAACGGATATTCTATCAAGTGCTGAGTTGACAACTTGCATTGTCTTCTGACCCCAAATAAGTGTTCCTTGCTGAGTAAAGTAAGCAATTGGATTAATTCTAGCATTGTAAAGTGTGTCTAAGTTATCTCTAGATAAAATAATTTCTGGCTTCTTAACATTGTTTGGAAGCGCTCCTCTTAATGCTCCTGCTGGTGCATACCAAGGATTGTATTTGTTATCTGTAAATGCCATCGCTCTAACAACTCCAAATGTTGGAGATAAGAAAACAATTCTTCCGTTAGCTGATGCGTCTTGAGTTTTAAGCCAAGGCCAGTAAGTGGTAGCATAAGACGAGTCAAACCCAGTAGCCTCAAACGCTGAAACAACTTCTAAAACAGCACTGTTGTTATTTGTGTTTTCATCACTTATTCTTGGAGAATCCATGATGTACAAAGCATCAGCTCTATCTTCAACCATCTCTAAAGCATATCTACAAAGAGATAAGTTATTAGAATAGTCAATGTCTGGTGTAGCTAGTAAATTAATGTCTACCTTAGTGTCAGATTCAAAAATATCTAAAGCATCTTTAAATGACTGAACATCTGAAGTGTAAACATCAGTAAATCTTTCATAAGGATTAGAATAAGTGTTTTTCTTATCCCACCCGTCAAAACCGCCAGAAGGAACAACGGTGAATTTAAGTTTGTTTTTATCAATATATAAACCACTTGAATCTTTATAATCTTCCATAGAAGCTTTATCTCCAGAATCAAACAATGTAGACGATGCTACATTTTCCATATGGAAACCTTTCAATGTGTTTTTGTCAGTTTCAACACTACCTGCATAAGCAAATAAATCATGCTCTATATTCTGAGCAGCTGTCTTAACTGAAACTTGAGTTTTAGTTATTGAAGTATATCCAAGTTCTGAAACTCCAAGATAAGTTCTTGAAACACTATCGTCATCAGTATATCTAGTTTTGTAATAAATATCAGGAGAGTTAGATACATCTCTAACTTCATAACCTCTAAATCCAGCTGGAACAGTATCGGTAGGAACTGATTCTGCCATTTCAATAGAAATATATTTAGAAACCTGATCGTAAGTTTTATCTGTTGTTCCAATCACTCTTCCAATATAGTTAGAAGAAGATTCACTTAATTCAAGGTTTGAAAATCTTTCATATCCTGCTTGACCTAAACCAACAGCATCTCCGTACTCATATCTCCTTACTATTAAATCAAATCTGTTATTTCTAACGTCAATGTTAGCAAAAGATATTTTCACCTCTCTATTTGATGCGTTTCCATCAGATACAGTGTTAATTTTAAATAAATTACGAACTGTTCCTCCAATAACTCTTGAAACAATCCAAGGAGTTTTTGCATTTGTGTACTGACCAGTATAAGACGTATAAGCATCACTGTCGTCATAAACAATAGAAGCTGAAACTCCTGTAATATCTCCTCTTTCAGCAGCCTCTCTAGTAAAGTGAGGGTAAATAGATTCAACATAAAAATGTTCTAGTCCAGAAATAACTTTAGGAGATTTACCAAAAGCTGTTGCTACATAAGATGATTTAGTTTCATCCAATGAAACTGTATAACTACTGCCTGCTAAAGGCCCTGTGCTTGCTGTTAATTTAAAATCAGAAAGTGGGTTTCCTGTAGCAGAAACCGATGCATCAATTTCAATGTCCGTAGATTGATCAAAGTAATAATCGCCAGTTATTTGGTTTTTCTTACTTCTTAAAACTGCCAGTGTTGCTCCTGACTTAGAACCTCTTGATTCTAAATTAGTAACAGCTAAAGTCATTGTTTCTCCATCAGCTCCATCATATGTTGTCTCTGTTGTAATTGAAGTATCAATACCTAAATCAGTATAGTCTGAAGACAAGTTCATTGCAGAAACAATATTTGCTGTTGTGATAGACCCACTAAAGCTTATTGTTATAGCAGGCGAAGTAGCTGTAACAACAACAGCTTCATCCGCTAGTGTGTCATCTTCTTCAAATGTATATGTGAATGTAATAGGAGATACAACGCCTGTATCAGTGAATGTCAGTCCAGATGTAGTAGAACTTCCTCCATAAGTTACTGAAGAATCAGCCACAATTAGCCAAGCACCTGAATTAGTAAATCCAGTTTTCCCAAGCACCCTAGATATTGTGAGTTCGTTTGATTGACTAAGGAATGCATCAGCAACATATGTTGCTGGATATCCATAGTTAGTAGCACCAAATCTCTCGTGCCTTTCTTCGGAAGTAGGAACAGCAATCGCTTCGAAAGCTGGACCTTTTGGGAATCTACCTACAATACCAAGTCTTGTTATACCTACTCTTGATGCGAAAGCGGTGAAGTCTTGAACTTTTGTGTATATACCCGGTGAAACAAATACTGAAGCCATGTTGTGTTTTTTTCTTTTTAAAAATTCTTAAGAAACTTAACCCCTTATAGGGTCTTAGTTTTAAGTAAATAGTGTAATTTTTTTAGTAACTCTCAATTCTAATTGGTTTTTTTTAACCATAACTTAATGTGCTGCTTAAAATATTGATAAACATCAAAAAAAGTCTATTAATAAATAGAAAATAATTATCTAAACCTACTGACAACTTTCATGTTAAATTTAATTTTTTTAACAGATTTTACTTTTTCATATTCTTCTGGATCGACAATTTTACCATGAACTCTAATCGAAGAGTTAACTCTAAACAATCTTTCATTCATTAAATCTGAATTTTGGTTTTCCTCAGAAGGGTCTCCATCTAAAATTGATCTAATTTGATAACTGTTAATTGTCATATATCCTTGACCATGAGAATAAAATTTATGAAGCTTATGGTAAAAAGCATTTACATCTTCCATATATGAAGAAACAAATTTTAAGTCATACAGTAGATCTATTTTTACAGGTTGTGGTATTTTATAATAATCAAACCCTTTAGTTGTTCCATCAAATGAAGGAACTTTCAAATATGAAAAAGTTTTCCTCAAAGGCATATTTCTTTTTATTGGATCAGTCCCTTTAGCTATACTCTTTCTTACAAGAACTAAATATGGAGGAGATATTTCCTGACCATCTTCATTTCTCATAAATTTCCAATTAAGCTTTCTCTCTGCCCATAATTCTTGTGTAAGCATAATTACTGGAACTTTTTTTCTACTTCCAGTAGAACCGTCATACAGAGAAAGATTCCAACTCTCAATAAAATCTTTCAACCCAAAATCTAAATCTTCGGGGAATAAAGGTTGAGGAAGAAAATTGTAATTTTCATTCCTATCATCGTGGCTTTTTCCTTGATTATCTAGAGTTGACATTGCTTTGTTTTAAATTAAATAATTATATTTTTTTTTCTTTTTGTAAAAAAGGTTATATTTGCAGCGTTCTTACTGCTATAATGTGTTCATTGCGGGGGCTTGGTCACAAGGTAAGAGCTATACTGGCAAAGGAGGTAATACTTTCTAAATCAACTAAAAAACTCTCTCTTTCAATACTTCCACGATAGGCGTGGGGGGAAAGGGGGGCTTGGTTTTGCTTAACTTCGTTAAGCTATACCTGATTTAGGAAGTATAGTTGACCTAAATTATAATACTATATGTAACTAGTAATACTAAGGATTTACTTAGCTCTAAAGATGTGTTCTCCTACTTCTTCCGCTTTAATCGTTGTCATAAACCTTCTGTCTCCAGCAAATGAACTCTCATTGTTTATTAAATGAGACCCGTTGTCTTTTATTTCATAAAATTGACCTTTGTAACCTATAAAATCTCCTTCTTTTATATGATAAACTAGTCTTTGACCTTCATTAAACTCTACTAACCCTAATTCTTCTAAATGCTCAATATAACAATGAGCCTCAAAAGTTCCAAATCCCTTTTTTAATAAACCTCCAGACTCATGATACTGATTATCTACAGTTTGAACATTTATTCTTCCATTTATTATAACTTCTTTCTCAGTTCTCTTCTCTTTAGATTCACCGTATCTATTTGACTGCGTTTTATTTAAGTCAATTTTATAAAAAATGAAGTCTTCTTGAAGAATTGTTTCACTTATTTCTCTTCCCGTTTTATTAAAATAATCTTCTTCTTTATCTGTAAAGAATTGATTAATACCTTTAGAATTTGCTCCAATTATATTAATCATATCTGGCTGCTTCCCTGTATGATCTAATCTATTTGCCATTTATTTTCCATTTATATAAAATTAAAAAACCCACATACTCATTGGTCCAAATCCAAGAGATTTATTAACAGCCTCTTGCACAGCTGCTCTGTCTTCCATTATTGATTTATATGAAAGTTTATCTAAATCATCGTCTAGAATCTTAAACAGTCTATCTTTTATTTTTTCTGAGTAACTCATCAATTGCTCAGAATTCAAATTGACAGATGCATCAGGCACTACTAATTCACCGAATTTACCTCTAATAAATGATAAATTTTCAGCAGCTTCTGCTAAAGCCCATTTTCTAACCCACTGCTTTGCTGTTGAGTTTAACTGTTCCCAATTTATAACATCTAACTGAGCATCAGCAGGAGTAGCTACCACTCCGTTACCCTGTTGTTCTGTAGTATAAGTTGTTCCATCTATTGTATTAGATATTGTTTCGGCAGTCCAAGTAGGATTTGCTGAATTTCCAGATAAGGCAGAATTACCTGCCACTCCTACTCTGTCATAATAACGATAAAACATAGTACCGGGCGTTCCTGCTCCTCCTCCAATACCAACATTATTGTTTCCTCCATATTTACCAATCATTGGAGTTGGGTAAAGCCTAACTACTTTTGTACCCTCAGAACCACCATGAATCGAATAGGAGTATTCTGAGCCACGAACTCTGTTTCTTAACTCAGCAGCTTGTGCAGTCATAATGGTGTCAAATACGGGCATTACATGATAAAGTGTGTGACCAGCAAAAGAAGCCCCAAATTCTGAAAACGCAATATTTTGATTTGCAAAAGGATCAAGTCCAAATAAGTTAATAAAAGAAGGAGTAAACCAAAGCACATCTGCTATCTCTCTTCCTTTAGGTACTGTATAAGTTTGAACTCCTCCAGTTAAACTTATAGAATCTGTTTTATATTCTTTTTGTGAGTTTGTTCCAAATCCTGATTGTTCTGCAATAGAAGTAGCAAAAGACCTTTCGAAATAAAGAGAATTAGATATGTATTTTAGCGTAAAGTCCACTTCTGATGGAAGTCCTAGCATTTCACCTAAACGGTTCTGTAGAGTCCATCTATTGACCCATGTAGAATACTCTCTTATGCCATCACATAATGAATATTCTAAATCAGCATCAATTAATTCAACCTCTAAAACTGAAGCACCAAATTTCAGACGAATATAATTATATATCTCGACTCTTTCTGACTGAGTAACCCCTGTTGCACATGATCCTATATTCAATGACATATTTGTTTTCTAATTAAATTTTAATATTACTATTATTAACTCTTCCTGAACCACGTCCTCTTTCTTTAAACCCAACATATGTTCCTGAGTTTATAACAAACTTACCTACCTGTACATTTATAGATTGCCCAGCAGTTGCAGTCCAAGTGAACTCCCCTCCTCCTAGTGCTGTTATTGTAGCATTACCATCAGATAAACAGTAAACAACATGTACTGCTGGAGATGTCATTCCATCTCCAAGCTCAGCTGTTGTAAAAGTTCCAGAACTTAACGGTATTGCTTTATAATTTGTTTTATGTGTCATGATATTATTCTCTTTTTAATAAATAGACTTATTTATAATAAATCGAATAAATAGTGCATAATTACACCCGTGAAATATTCCATACTCTTTCCAAGAAAGAAAAATCTTCATACATAGATAGACTAATCGAAAGAGGGGTTGATTTATCTAAAGAAGAGATTTCTAAAGCTTCTAAAAAACAAATAGAACTTTATGTAATTAAAAAACTTTCTACTCGAAGAAACTTTGAAGAATTTGAAATTAAATATTTAAATTTTGATCAAGTTGTTAGGTTTATGCAAAGAAATAATAGTATGATTGATTTTTTACTATTAAAATACTTAACACCAAAACAAAGACTATCCATAATCCATCAAATTTCTGGATCTAAATTCCACTTAAACTTAGATGAATTCTTTAAACTCAAAGGATCAGAAAGAAAATTTTACGCTAACTCTAGGCTTGAAAATGATTTTATTTTAAGAACTTTTGAAGTTAAATATTTATCATTAGAAAACCAGATGAAATACGTAGCAGTAACTGTCAGAGGAGGCTCAAGTCTTTCTCAAGAAATGGTAGATGTTTTAAGATCTCCTGTAAAAAAAGAATACAAAAAATTAGTCTCTGATAATTTACATGAATCAAATATTAGGAGAATGATAAATAAAAGAATCAGAAAAACGTTTTAAAATATTTTATAAAATTATAAAATATTCTTATATTCTAAAATGGATGTTATTTTTTTAGATATAGACGGAGTTTTAAATAACTGTATGTCATCAGGCGTATTTCATGAGTCATCTACTATTCGTAGTTGTGTTATGGAACTTAATAGAATCATTTTTTCTTCTGGAGCTGGAATTGTTCTTATTTCTACTTGGAAAGATAGTTATGATTTTCAAATAATAAGAAATCTTCTTTATGAAAGAAGAGTTTGTGATGGTAGTATATTAGATTTCACTGAAATTGGTGTGAATAAAGAGGATGGAATAATTAAATTCTTAAACAATGCTCGATTTAAAGTGGATAAATTTATAATAATTGATGATAATTTAGATTTAAAAAACAATTATTTAAGAATAAACTACATAAAAACAGAATCAATTATAGGATTAACTCAAAAAGAAGCTGATTTTGCTATTGAAAAATTTGATACAATGGAGGTAGGTATAGATAAGGTTAAATGGGACAAATTAATTGAAGACCATTACTTATCTGCATGCAAAAGAAATCCAGAGTACAAAAAAAAACACACTAAAGAAGAGATGATTGAATATTGGTATTCACTCCTAAATAACCCCGCTGTCATTAACGAAGATGTAGAAAACATGATTAAAGGGACAACACACGCAAATAACAACAACACAACTTACCACCCAGTTTAAGTTAAAATCTTAACCTGAATCTATACTTCCCACAATCCCATACACGGTCAAACCCAGCCTCTTGCATAATGTCCCATTCACTTTTTTTATCTGAATATATTTTTGGAAACTTAATTTTAAGAGACTTTTTTCCGTAAGGGTACTTAGAGAGTCTTTTTAATCCAATTTTATCATTGTAATATTGATAATCAGGTCTTGTTGTGTGTTCTAAATAAAATCCGTTTTTATTATAAATATTATCCTCAGAATCAGGAGTCCATCGTATGTCTGCAAAACTTAGTAAACTAGAAAATTCATATTCCCTTTTTATGAAGGAGAGAAATTTTCCCATAACTCCAACACATACAATGTTTGTGCGTATTGCAAACCTTCTT
>Ga0222653_1000109_pt1 | contig 51151 bp, 66 predicted proteins | sample AntAcemetagen419_FD_179856 | JGI IMG/M metagenome (GOLD analysis project Ga0222653, IMG submission 179856) | Saline water microbial communities from Ace Lake, Antarctica - #419 | ecosystem: Environmental > Aquatic > Non-marine Saline and Alkaline > Saline | place: Antarctica: Ace Lake...
CATAGGGACGGAACACTTGCCAACACCATTGAGTAATTCGCGATGCTGTTTTCCGGTAACTGCCATCACCCTTCTCCCATCTGTGCAGCCTCATGGCTCGCCATCGTCCGTCCTTGGATAATCACAAGACGCTCAAATGCTGCGATCCGTTCGGAAGGGTTCTGCCAGCCGCGCTGATCCTTGGCGGCAATCATCCTGGCGGCGGCTTTTACTGCGCCTGTGCCAACTGAGGCGTGGCGGGCGTGGATTGTGGCGGTGAGGTCAAGCATCTTCTTCGTCCTCCGCATCGAGATAAATCGCCCGGTCTTTGTCATACTCTTCCGCCCCATAGTCTGCGTTGGACTCGGCTTCATCTCTCCAGTTCTCGTAGGCGACCAAGCTGGCGGCGGCGTGGCTTTCGGCCTCGATGACAGCGGCACTGTCGCCGTAGCCCGCGTTCCATGTGATAATGAATTTCGGCATCTCAGCTTTCCTTCCGTGTAAGTGTTGCGTCTTCCCGAGCGACCTTCCGGCCAGATTCATCGACCCGCTTCCAGTCAGCTTCTGAGGCGATCAGGGTGAACCCGTGCGCGTCGTAAGCGTGGATCTGACGACCGCCAACTGTGTTGAATCCGCGTTGGCAGACCGGGCAGTGCAGGGGGTGGGTCATTGGTCGTCCCCCGCCATTTCGATAAGCGCATTGACTGCTTCTGTTGGCGTCATACCCGTGCCAATAGGCGACTCAGAGCCGTCATAGCTTTCGTATGTGGCTAACCAAGGCCCGAATGGGTGGTCGCTTGGGTACTGCAAAATGATGTCTTCTGATGGCCTGGCCGTTGTGTTTCCCCTGAGCGCGGCAATAACAGCCGGGAGTAGTTCGACCATCGCGACTTCTGCGGATGAGCTGCTGTTCTCTAAGCCTGGCTTGATGCGCTCCAGCCGAGCGATGATTTCTTGGGGGGTCATTGGGTTGGCTCCTGTGTCCGGCAGTTTTTGATTTCGTATTTCATGCCGCACCCCTCCGCAGAGCAACTGCACTTAAAATCTCCGTCCAGTCCGTCCGTTTTTCATTGTAAGCGTGGAGGCCAGCGTCTGAGATAGAGCCGTCAAGGATGCCAGCGCGTAGGGCCTCGTCCTCGGTCTCGATCTCGCAGTCTTCGATGCCAGCCTCTGCCATTTCGCGCAGGTGCCGCTCGTGTTCGTCTGCGAGCTGGTAGGCGTAGTCGATGTTGATGTGGTCGGTCATTGTGCTGCCCTCTGTTGATGACCCTTTGTAGGGGAACGCCTACGGGCCGTCAAGCGAAAAGTATGTGTTGACCTACAAATATTTTCTGCCATTATGGGCAACATGAACGCAAAGCAAATCTTTACCAAGAGCATCCTCGACTATTGCAAGTCGAAGGGTATGAGTAAACGCGATTTCGGAATGGCTGCGATGGGAGACCCAAACTTTGTCTACCAAATCATAAAGGGCCGGAGCGTGTCACTCGACACCGTGGACAAGGTTAACGGGTTCATGAAGCCTGCAAAAAAATGGGCGGCGCATGTCTGATCCCCGCGAACCAGGCATCGCTCCAGCGCTCGCCATGATTGGCGGCGTGGGCCTCTCGCTGCTCTTCGCTCTGGTTGCTATTTCCGCGCTGCTGGGGAGGTTCCTATGAAGGTGTATCACACATCCCGAAACCGCGCCCTTGGCGTCCTCGTCCTGCTCCTGCTGGCGCTTTTCGCTGCCGCTGTGTGGACGCTGGACCCGACATTTCTTGGAACGAGTGGCTAACATGAACGGGCTGGGCAAAACTCGCACACAAGACTGCCTCAACGGCATCGCATGGCTGGCCTGTATCTGCGCGATGTATGCGCTGGCGGGGTGGGTGGCATGACCGCACAATTAGACTGGCTGGACCTACTCGAAGAGCACCGCGCACCTTACCTGGACCGCGCCCGCGAAGCAGCCCTGAAGCTGCTGGAACGCCGCGACCAGATCCACATCAACCACGTCCGCGAAGTCTGCCCACCTCCTGCCCACATCGATGGCCGGGTCATGGGTGCAGTGCTGAAGGGCTGGCAGTTTGAATCCACCGGGGTTTTCCTCCTGTCCAGCCGTGACACCTGCCACCGTAGACCGATCCAGTGGTTCAGGCTTAGCCGCAAGTATTTGGTGAATAGGGGGCTGGTATGACGTGCAACCGCTGCCAGCCAAGTCGAGAAGTTCGACGGCAAGGGCACACATCCGAGCGCGGCAATCCATGCGGCCGGTACAGCATAACAGAACTCGGACGCTCTGTCTGGGCGATTAGGATGGAAGCGGCATGAGCGCTTACATTTTGCCGACCGGTAACGTGCAAATCAGCTTTAGTGGTGGTCGCACCAGTGCTTACATGCTGCACCAAATAATTGAGGCAAACGCTGGGTTGCCTGAGTGTTGCAGGGTCGTTTTTTCTAACACGGGCAAGGAGCGGCCCCAAACTCTGGATTTTGTTAGAGAGTGTGGCGTCAGGTGGGGGATCAACATTGTTTGGGTCGAGGATGGTGATCGCTCTGACGGACCCATTTTCAGAACAGTGTCTCACAATTCTGCCAGCAGGGATGGGGAGCCTTTCGAGCGGCTCATTCGCCGGAAAAAAGCGTGCCCAGACCAATCTAAACGATTTTGTACCGAGCACCTCAAGATACTGCCAGCGCGCCGCTACCTGATCTCTGAGGGCTGGAAGGGCTGGACTAACGCTGTTGGATTTCGGGCCGACGAGCCTACTAGGCTAAGGGCGTCCACAGATAAGCGTGTCGTTAGGTGGTTTCCGCTCGCAGACGCAGGGGTGTCCGTTCGGGATGTATGGGACTTTTGGGAGACGCAACCCTTCGATCTCGCTCTACCTAAGGGCGGCGGAAATTGCACAGGTTGTTTTTTAAAGTCTGAAGCACAACTGGCCGCGTTAGCGAGAGATGAGCCTGATCAACACGACTGGTGGGAGCGGATGGAGGCTTTGGCGTCCAGTTTAGCTGCGTCCGGAGTGGCGAGGTTCCGCGCTGAATATTCCCGTCAAACGCTCAGAGAAATGGTGGAACGTCAGGGCGATTGGATATTCGACATGGAGGGGGCTCTCTGTCAGGCGAATTGGGGTGAGTGCAATGGCTGAATCAAGCGCCTGCAACCGCTGCCAGCCAAACCGCCTTTGCCTAAACCATGAGGCAGAAGCCAAGTCCGCCGCCTTCATCCGCGCCCGCGACGCACGCGAGGCAATAGCCCGTGGATCGATCCGCTACGCGCGCAACGCCAAGGCTGTTAGGGGATGGACATGACGTGGCCATTCGGAAGCCTCAAAACATTTGGCTATGATCTTATCATGGCCGATCCGCCTTGGTCTTTCGACAATTGGTCAAGGGCTGGCGAGGCAAAGAACGCCAAGGCGCAATATGATTGCACGTCTTTGGATTGGATAAAATCCCTTCCTGTTGGGGATCTTGCTTCACCTGATTGTCTTCTATGGCTGTGGTGCACCAATCCCCTCCTGCCTGAAGGGATTGAGACATTGCGCGCATGGGGCTTCCAGTACAAAACAGCGGGTCATTGGAGCAAAAAGACCGTAAACAATTTACAAGCATTCGGCACAGGCTATATTCTGCGCTGCGCTGGTGAGCCGTTTTTGATTGGAACCATTGGGTCTCCCAAGACAGCGCGAAACGTCCGGTCAGTCATTGAAGGTCCAATCCGAGAGCATTCCCGAAAGCCCGACGAAGCGTTTGCTGCAGCGGAGGCGTTAATCCCCAGCGCGCGCAGGCTAGAGCTGTTCAGCCGACAAGCACGGCAGGGGTGGAAAACATGGGGTAATGAGGCAGATAAATTTGATGAGGTGATCGCATGAAACACTCACTAGCCCAGATCGCCCGCGTCATGATGACGACCCACAAAGAACTGCGCTCGCGTCCACATCGCCGCCTGGCGATGAACACCCATGCGTTTTTCGACGACCGCATCCGCAATTTCATTCGCCTAGCATTCACTGAGGGCCACTCGGTCGAATCCATCATGGACTACATCGACCGTTCGGAAACCATGGTAACACACGCTCTGCGGATGACCTGCATGGACATGTACGGCGGCGAATACGGGCGGACACTGGCGGACTTGCGCCGTGATTTACGATAGTAAGCCCTTGCAATGGTTCGCGTTCTAGGGGATAAAAGGCGGGCGGCGAGGTGTTTCAGACCTCAAGCCGCCCTTACGAAGCGCCCACTTAGAGGAGAAGCGCCCCGATGACTTCTAATACCACAATTCCCGCACCGGACAATGCCGGAAAAGCGGACAAGCCGCCAGCCATTCCCGGCTTCGTCACGATTGGCGACGCTGCGAAGAATGTGCTAAATCAATTCAATGGGCTGGGCAAAAACGATGACATCGACACAGAACAATAGAACCGCGCCTTATAGCATCGATTCTGAGTGGGCTGTTATTGGATCTGTTCTATTCGATAATGCTGCCATGTCGCGGTGCGATGCCCTGCTTTCTGATCATTTTTACATTGAATCCAACGCCCGCATATGGGGTGGAATGCGTGACCTGATCAAAAAGGGCAGCATCGCCAATGGCCCTCGCTTGGTTGATTATCTTGGTGAATCATTCGTTGCCAGCTTCGGCGGTGAGGACAAGCTAGCAGACTTCCTCGACTATGAGGTGTTTGGGGCAGAGATCAACGATTCCGTTAAAATGATTATCGATACGCACCAGCGCCGCGAACTGATCCGCCTTGCTGATGAATTGCGGGAGAGCGCTCTTGGCCTTGGTGAGGGATACACAGACCCGGCAATGGTGCTGACCGCCTTCGAGGGCAGCATGGACAAGATGCGCAGCAGTGTTGTCGGAACACCGGAACAGGACTGGTCTCGCACACCTGATCTTGCCCGCAGTGTTTTGGCTGATGTTCGTCACTCCATTGAAACTGGTGGTGAGCGCGGCATTGCTACGGGTATTGCCAAGCTGGACAATTTCATAGGCGGTCTGCGATCGGGCGACCTGGTTATCGTCGCTGGCGCTTCTTCTATGGGAAAGACTTGCGTTGCTCGCAACATTGCGTTCGGGGCGGGCTTCAAGGGAAAGCGTGTTGCCCTGTTCAGTCAGGAGATGAGCGAAGAACAGCTCGCCATGCGCACAATATCAGCCGAAGCTCTACGGCGGGGTGTTGAAAAGGTTGATTACCGCGACCTTGACAATGCGACAGTCACGATCGCAGCGATGGACCGTCTTGACGGCATCCCTGACGCCCTCCCCAAAAACATTGTTATCAACTCACGCTCATCGCAAAGTGCCCGTGAAATTCTCATCAAGAGCCGATCGGCGGCCAAGATGCTGGGCGGCCTCGACCTGATTGTGGTTGACTACTTGCAGATTATGAACATCGAAAAGGACCGGGGTGAAAACCACTCTGTTGCTGTTGGGAAAGTTACTGGCGCGCTTAAGGCGCTTGCCAAAGACATGGGCTGTCCTGTCATCGTTCTTAGCCAGCTTGCCCGCCTGAAGGGCCGTGAGGACAAGCGCCCGACACTGGATGACCTGAGGGACAGCGGATCAATCGAACAGGACGCGGACAAGGTGTTCTTCGTCTACCGTGAAAACTACTACATCGCCCGACAAGAACCGGACTGGAAGACTGACCCTGCTGGCCACCGCACATGGCAAGAGGACAACATGCGGACCAAGAACAAGGTTGAGCTGTATGTGGCCAAAAACCGCATGGGAAGAATTGGTCCAGTTGACCTCTGGATTGATCTGGGTTGCGACCTGGTTCTGTCTGACGCGTCTGAATTGCAAGCGATCGAGGGAAGCCGATGAGCAAGCACATTGTCTCTCTCGTCTACCGCAAGAAGATCGGCTCCATGATGCGCAAGGCCGTTCTGTCCTACATGGCAGACCGCGCCAATGATGACGGCACCGGAGTGTGGTGTTCGAAGGCGACGATTGCCAACGAGATTGAGGCCAGTCGTCAGGGTGTCATATCGACAATCAAGGGGCTTCTGGAAGACGGCATTCTGATCGAGGACGGTAAGCGAAAGTGCTCAAATGGGTTCACGATCGAATACCGTATTGACCTCCAAAAAGTCCACGCGCTTCCCTTCGTGACGGGTAAAAATATGGACGGGTCAAAATCTGTACCCGTAAAACAGGCTGACGTGGCCCCGTCAACCACGTTTACGTCACACGTAAGCCCCGTTGACCCAAACCTTCCAAAACCTCCCTTAGAACCTAAAGGGTCGTCTGACGACGCCTCGCTTGCTTTGGAAGAAATATGGAAGGCCTGGTCCAAGACAGGATTGTCCCGATCGAAATCAAAGGCGCTTTGTACTGATCTGCTGAAGCGAATTTCCAAAACGCATGACCTGAGGGCCATCGTCAGAGCGGCTCGCATGTACGCCAAGACGACAGAGGGCGGCTACCACAAGGGACTGCACACATGGTTGTCTGGTGGCTTTTACGAAAACTGGATGCCGCGTGACATGGGGCAGGCTACAGCCGAGCCGGTGGACGCGCTGGAGTTCTGCTTCGAGGCGTTCGCCAAGACAGGGGAATGGTACGGCGATCGGCATGGCCACACGATGGCCCCGAACAGCCCTTCAGCGGCCTACCCGCGCGCCCTGTACGAGAAATTCGGACTAACCCAGCCACAGGAGCAAGCAGCATGACCCGCCACACCGGGCAACTCGCAAAAATCATGGTCCTCCACGAGCAGGGCATGAGGCCCCGCGACATTGCAGAGGCGCTAGGTCTCGACTCCGGGCGTCGTGTTTCCAGCGCGATCCGCCAGAAGCGTGAGCGCATGGAGACGCCAGATTACCATGTCGCCGCCCCGATAATTTCGCACTGGAAAGGCAACCAGCCCCCACCATCGAAAACCTGCACTCATTGGGTCCAGACCCCGAAGGGACTGAAACCCTGCGGCGCGAAGAAACACCAGATTGACGGTTACACGATGGGCAAATGCAAAGCCCACTACGAGGCAACCCGCCCGCTGGCTGGCAAGTGGAGCAGCGTCGCATGACCCATTACCCCGCACTTGGACACGCAGGCCACCGCGACCGCCGTGTTCGCGGCTGGGCCATCGCTGAGGCAGGCGGCAACATCAGCGACTTCGCGCGCGCTGAGGGCGTCTCGACTGCTGCAGTGTGGAAATGGCTTCAGATGTGGCCGGAACTGTACCGGGCCCTGCTCGACGGTCGCAACCAAAGCGAACTATCGGGAGACGAGGCAGACTATCGCCTGCGCACGGTCGCACTGTCGGACATTGCGGGCCGGTCCCGGTCGTCAGCCGCTCGCGAACTCGGCCTGTCGCCACCGGGGCTATTGTTCTGGCTCCGCAGGCGGCAGTGCGAACTCCAGGACATGATCAACGAAATCGAAGCGCAGCGCCCTGTGGCCTGCAAGACATACGCGAAGGAACGAGCAGCGTGACACCAGATATTTGTATCTACCACGGAAATTGCGCCGATGGCTTCACGGCAGCGTGGGCTGTCTGGAAACGGTTCGGCGATAGCGTCGAATACATTCCCGGCGTCTATGGTGAGGCCCCGCCGAACGTTGCAGACAAGAACGTCGTTATCGTGGATTTCAGCTACAAGCGCGACGTGCTTGAGGGAATGCTGCGGAGCGGTGATGTCAATCAGGCAAATTCGATCCTGATCCTCGACCATCACAAAACGGCGCAGTCCGATCTTCATGGCTTGGTACAGCCTGGCAATGGGTTTGCTGACCTTGGGCCGGACTATGACCCGTTTCGCTGGCGCAAGGGATGGGAGCAGGCCAGCGATTGGCCCGTTCGCGCAGTCTTCGACATGGACCGCTCTGGCGCGGGCATTGCGTGGGATTTCTTCCACCCGGATACGCCGCGCCCAGATCTGGTGAACTACGTCGAGGACCGCGATCTGTGGCGGTTCAAGCTGGAGCAGTCCCGAGAGGTGAATGCCTTCATTTTCGCCCATCCCTACACGTTTGAGAATTGGGAATTGATGGAACTTCTGCTGGAAACCAACCCATCAGCCGCGATGGATGGCGGCGCAGCCATCGAACTGAAACACCACAAGGACGTTGCTGAACTGGTCGCCAAGCTGCGCCGCGAAATGGTGATCGGTGGACAATGGGCGCCAGTGGCAAACCTGCCGTACACGCTGACCAGTGACGCCGGGCACCTGATGTGCGGCCCATACGCCTCGCCAAACCTTCAGGGAGAAATGGTCACGCCACCCTTTGCCGCCTGTTATTGGGACACCCCTGATGGCCGCGTCTTCTCGCTTCGCAGCGATGACAGCCAAGGCGGCGCAGACGTTTCCGAAATCGCAAAGTCCTACGGAGGCGGAGGGCACAAGAACGCCGCTGGCTTCACCATGCCGGTTGGATGGGAAGGCGACTCCAAAACTTCCACCCCAGCCTAACGAAAGGAACCACCATGACAGACAAGACACTGGAAGAGTTGATAGCTGAGGCTGCGGCAGCAGACACAGACCTCGCCACGGTCGGCCACGCTGAAGACCAGCAGGCCGTACACCGCGCCAGCGCCCGCATATTGCGTCAGGAGTCCGCCAGAGCGGCGTTGCGCGCATTTCTGGCACCGGAGACCCAGCCAGAGCAAAGCGCGCCTGTAGCGGCTCCTGAACCGGACTGGCCGATAGGCACATACGAGGCTGTTCCGGGGAGCCTTGTTTATAATCAGGCCGAGGCCCGCCTCAACGATGACACGCCATTCGAGGGGTGCGAGCCATCGGCAGAGGATCGGGCAGCGGAATCCTTTCGTCGCGTATGGGCGGTCAAGGCTGAACCGGACGAGCAGCCCGACACTGAACCCGATCACATTCCACGAAACGGAGCGGCTGAATAGAGCCGCGTCCCAATGAACGCTGCGACCGTCCACACAGTCGCAGTTTCTACCCCGCGCCGGTTCCCATCCCCATTCGTGCCGGCGCGGGTCTTTTACAGAAACCAAGCCAAGGGGGCTGAACATGACACTCTCTCTGATCCGAACCGCACCCAGCGCCATGTCACTGGTCAAGGCCATTGCCGAAACGCGCGGCTATAGCGCAGACGACTTGCGCGGACGCTCCAAACTCGCCAGCATCAGCAGGCTTCGGAGGCGGGCATACCTTGCCCTTGAGGAGCAGAAGGGCTGGAGCCAGTCCCAGATTGGCCGCCTCTTCCGGCGCGATCGGTCCCAGGTATGTCGCGGGCTCGTTCTTGCCAGACGTGAGCGTGCACTTGAAACGATTACAAAGACTGACCCTGAATACGTCGAAGAACTGGAAGCGCAGATGCGCCGGCTATCGGGTGTGAACCTCGCGTTCCAGCTTAGCCATTCACTCGATGTTCCGGTCTGGCAGGCTATATTCCTTGGCATACTGATGGAGAATTATCCCCGTGTCCGTTCGCGATCCGAGGTATGCGAGCTTTACGACGCAGCTGCGGAGCGCCTTGGTTACGGAAACGGTGGAGAGATCAAGGACGATTTCGTGCGCAGCTTCACAAGCAGGATTGGACGCAAGTTCGCATCGGACGGACTGCCTCACCCGGTGGCCAGCATATCCGGTGCACTGGTCCTGTCTGACGCAATTGCCCCGTGGCTTCACAATCGGTTCGGCAAGCCTGTTGCTGTGACGAGCCCTCAAAGGATGGTCGGATGACCACACAGAATACCACCTCCCTTCTCCTATACGCGCCGCTCCGGTTCTCGGTGCGCACTGGGCGTCCTGCCTGCAAGGGTCAATGCTTTGGGGGGGTGGAAGCATCGCAAGCGGCCAAGGACGCCAACCCGGAAGATTTCACGCGGAGGATTTCATGACTTACCCCCGCAACGCCAACACAGACCACCCGATCCGCCTCGTCAGAAAGCTCATAGAGCCTGATGGGCGTGTCGCCTTCGAGTTTACCAACCGTGACAGGGCCAGCATCATCATTCCAAGCCCGGACCCTGAACACCTGAACGCAGAGAAGCGAGCCCATCACCAGGCCGCAATCAAACTATGGAGAATGCAGGCATGAGCCTCACCATAACAATCGCAATCCTCGTTCTCTCAATCATCATTGGAGGCATAACCTTCGTTCACATGCAAACCAGAGCAGCAAGACAAGAGAAGGTCGAAGCCGAACGCAGCGAACTTGAGGGAGGTGGAAATGCCTGAGAACAAACTCACCGATAAGCCAAAGAAGCCACGCAAACCAAAGGCAACAAAGCCTGAAGTCAAAGCGGAACCAAACCCCGTAGGCCGTCCGTCTGAATACACATCAGAGGTGGGAGATGCGATCTGCGGCAGGCTGGCCAATGGTGAAAGCCTCAAGAAGATTACCGATGAGAAGAAGATGCCAGCTGCCCCTACGGTTTATCGATGGATCAGAACATACGAGGAATTTCGTAACAATTACACACGTGCGACTGAGGATCGAGCCGGACATATGTTCGATGACATGCTGGAAATTGCTGACGAGGGAAACCCTGAAGACGTAATGCGCGCTAGGCTTCGCGTCGATACTCGCAAGTGGGCATTGAGCAAGATGATCCCCAAGAAGTACGGCGACAAGACTGCGCTGGTTGGTGGTGATCCAGAGACCGATGAGCCGATACAGGTGACAGATGATCGTGCGCTTGCCCGGAAGCTAGCCATGATCCTGACTGGTGAGGCGGAGCTTTGAAAATGCAACCGCTGCGCGATCTGAATAGCCATATTCGCGGGCCGACACTTTCAATCCCAGTAAAATGCAACTGGTGATAGGTAAAAATGACGCTTCTGGACGAAATCACAGCCAAGCTGAAGGATATGGACCCGGCCACCAAGGCGGCGTTGTCCAAGGAGGCGGATCAAACTGAGATCGGTGGCAAGCTCTGGCACGCCAATCCAGGCCCTCAGAGCGCAGCCTATTTCTCCAAGTCTGACCTGCTGTACTATGGCGGTGCGGCTGGTGGCGGGAAATCCCAGCTTCTGCTCGGCCTCGCTGCCAATGAGCATCGTGTCAGCCGTCTGTTCCGTCGCCAGTTCAAGGACATCGATGGGGAAGGTGGTCTTGCGCCAAGCCTGAGTGAGATTGTCGGATCGACGCAGGGCTATAACAGCCAGAAGCACGTCTGGAAGATACCCACGACACTGACGGGCGGGATCGATCGCGCGGTTGAGTTCGGTGCATTCGAGAGTGCCAAGGATGCTGAAGCGTACCAAGGTCGTGCGGCAGACTTCTATGGCTTTGACGAGGCTGTGCAGTTTCAGGAAGACATCATCGAGTACATCATGGGCTGGAATCGGACGACGATATCCGGCCAGCGTTGCCGTGTTGTGCTTGCTTCCAACCCACCACTGACGCCCGAGGGACTTTGGATCTTCGATTGGTTCGCGCCTTGGCTTGACCCTGAGTACGCCGATCCGCTGAACAAGGGGCCTGCAAAGCCCGGAGAACTGCGCTGGTTCACCAAGATCGAGGGTCTGACGATTGAGGTCGAGGCTGACTGGGTTGGTTACATCACGGATGCGCAGGGAACACAGGTTGAGGTTCGCCCCAAGTCTCGCACGTTCATCCCTGCCGCACTGTCAGACAACCCTGACCTGCTTGAGAGCGGCTATGCTTCCCAGCTCGCCAGCCTGCCGCAACACCTGCAAGACGCACTGCTTCGCGGCAAGTTCACATCCACGATGGAGGATGCAGAGTGCCAGGTCATCCCGACTGAGTGGGTTCTCAAGGCTCAGGAACGCTGGAGGATGCGCCGGCACGAGGTCGATCCCAATTCGCCACTGTATGAGCCCATGTCTGCAATCGGCGTGGACATGGCTGATGGTGGCAAGGACCGCATGACCTGTGTTCCGCTGCACAAGACGTTCTTCAATGAGCCGATCGTGAAGCCCGGCACTGAGGTCAATACGACTGACAAGCAAGGCGCGATGATACTCGGCGTGGCCCGTGATGATCCGCAGATGAACGTGGACTGTGGCGGTGGCTATGGCTCTGGCGTCTGCTCGATGATGGAGTCCAACCACTTCAACGTGAAGCGTTGCAAGGGTGGCTCTGGTTCGGATGTGAAGGCCCGTGATGGCCGCAAGTTCGGGCTCAAGCGTGACGAGTATGTCTGGCGACTGCGCGAAGGGCTGGACCCTGAGCATGGTGACAGCATTGCCCTGCCACCTGGCCGCCACATCCTGATGGAACTGACGGCATTCCGTGAGATGAAGCACAATGACATGCGCGATACGATCCGAATTGAGAAAAATGACTCGATCGTCAAGCGCATTGGCCGCTCACCTGATCTCGCATGGGGCTTCTTCTTCGCATGGGCTGAGCCTGACCCAATGGCCAAGGAGAACCGCCAGTCTCATGTCGAGGCAAGGCGCACGAGAGGGTATTCACAATCTGTCATCCTCCCATCCCGTAAGGTGAACGGCAGGAGGTAACACCTACATGTTCAAGACGCCAAAATCCCCACCACCACCTCCGCCACCCCCGGCGCCAAAGGTGATCCCGACTGAAGACAGCCCGAGCGTTCGTGAAGCCCAGATTGAGCAGGAGCGCACAGGCCGTAAGCGCAAGAACCGCACATCGACCCTGTTTGATAATGTTCTTGGCAGTGGCGTTTACGGCGGCGCATCCACCCAGAAGAACACGATCCTCGGCTGATGGCATACACAGGCGCGTCGGAAGAACAGCAGGAACCGCAGCGCAATAGCGAACTGCAAGAGCGTGGCGCCAAGGCTATGAAGGCGTCCGAACGTGCATTCAGACGTCAATCAGAGTTCCTGCCGCTATGGCAGGCGCAGGCTGAGATATTCTACCCCGAACGCGCTGACTTCACGACAACCTATGCCGCTGCTGATGAGCGCTATGATGGTGTGCACACCTCGCTGCCGTCGATCATGCGTAGGGACATGGCCAACAATCTCGGTGCTATGATCCGCCCGCGCGGCAAGGATTGGTTCAAGGCCACTGCCAGCCCGATATCCGTGATGAAGGATGATGAGGCTCGTATCTGGTGTGGTGACGCAACAGCAACCCAGCGCAATATCGTTTATGATCCACGAGCCATGTTCACCCGTGTGATGAACGAAAGCGACAATGACTATGTGACATTCGGTGCATCTGTCGTGTCTCACTCGTACCGCTCTGACCAGTCTGGCCTTCAGTTCTCCTGTATGCACCTGCGAGACTGCGCATGGTCCCAGAACGCTGATGGCATGGTCGATACCCTGCACAACAAGATGAAGCTGACCCTTCGCCAGATCGTGCAGCTGCTCGGCCAAGGCAGTCCTGAAATCCTGCCACGCGAATGGCGCATGGACTGGGACAAGGGTCACACCGAGGAGATCAAGACGATCTGCCGGACGGTAACGCCGATCGAGCCCGGCACTCACGGCAAGAAAGAGCGTGTGCCTCAGATGGCCAAGTATTGCTCGATCTATATGGCTGACGGCATCAAGGGCGATGCCACGCTGGCCGAATACTACTTCCTCGCATTCCCATTCACTGTTCGAGAGTGGATGAGTGTATCAGGCGAGAACTACGCCAGAAGCCCATGCACAAGCGTTGCGCTGGCTGATGCCCGTACCCTCAACAGTGTCGAGGAGGCGCTCCTGACCAGCGTTGAGCAGGCTGTGAGGCCCGCCAAGTACGCCAAGAAGGGTGTCATCCTCAGTGATCTGGACCTGCGCGCCAATACGGTGACGTTCATTTCGGACGATTATGACTCGAAGGGGATGGGCGCACCGATCGCCAATATCGACGCTGGCGACCCGCGTTATGCAATGGACCTGAGCGAGCGGATGGCTGAGCGCATTGGGACGGCATTCTACCAGAACGTCCTGAAGCTGCCCGACCATAGCGACATGACGGCCTATGAAGTGGCTGAGCGTATCGAGATATACACCCGTGAAGCTGCCCCGATCTTCGAGCCGATGGAGGCAGAGAATGCCCACATCATGGACTCGATCTTCACGCGGGCTATGGCCAAGGGTGCATTCGGCAAGGTTCGCCCTGATGGCATGATCGAGGGATTGCCCGAGGTTCTGCAAGGCAAGGAAATCCGGTTCGAGTTCGAGACACCGCTGTCGGACGCGCTGCGCAAGCAGAAAGCAAACCAGTTCGATGGCCTGATCCAGACTGTGTCGGGCATGATTGCGACCCAGCATCCGGCGGTGATTTCTGCGATCGACCAGTTCGACATGGACGCAGCTGCAAGGGACGGCGCTGAAGGCAAGATCCCACCATCATGGATACGCAAGCTCGATGACGTTGCGGCGAAGCGCCAGGCTGATGCTGAGGCCGCTGATGCTGCGAAGAAAGAGGCGCAGGCAATGGAGGTTGGCCAGTCTGCCCTTGGCGCTAATCCAGAGAACCTGCGCATGGCAGCCAAGGCCATGAAGGGCGAGGAAGTCGTATGATTAACAACAGGAGGGCCGGCTAATGGCTGCACTAGATTATTCGAGGGGGGCATCAGCCACCCAGTCTGCACGACACGGGGTTGCTGTCACGCCAAGCGATGACACTGACTTGGGCTATACGACCCGAGCGGTCTATGTCGGCACGGGCGGAGACCTTGAGGTCAACATGGCGACTGATGGTGATACGCCAGTCACCTTGGTTATTCCGGGGGTTCCGAGCGGGACATTCCTGCCGATTTGCGTCACGCGCGTTCTCGCAGGCAATACCGACGCTGACGGCATTGTGGCGTTCTGGTAGATGATAGGCGTCGGTATTGGCATACGAATGCAGATGGGCGCAGTGTCTGGCCTGGCCTTCTCCCCTAATCAGGTGAGCAGCACACAGGCATTCTACGACCCGTCAGACCTGAGCAGCCTCTACCAGTCAAGAACTGGTGGTGATATTGTCAGCGCAGACGGTCAGACTGTCGGCATCATGCTGGACAAGAGCCAGATGGGTGGGAAGACGGCGGCGGCGTTTATTGCGTCGGCGGCTGACATAGCGCCGACATTAGTCCCAAACGGAACTGTAGGCTATCAATCGGAATCTGCGGGCAAGTATAGCCTATATAGAGACGGTTCCGGTAGTGGTTCATATCGCATCACTTTGGAAGCATATAAGTGGTATAGAATACGTTTTTACGCTTATCCAGATGGACCTGAGGCAGGACATAATATTTATTTGAACGTGGTTAGTGCGGGTGTACTTGACTATCTGGAGATAACCTTCCCGGAAGGTTATCGCGAACTTATTTTATACACTGGGTCGGATAATCGAGTGGACTTTAGTTGTACTGGGCCGGGTGTATCTTGGTCGTTTTCGGGCGTCACAAGTCAGGAACTCCCCGGCCACCACGCCATAGCCCCAAGCGATGCAGCCCGTCCTCTCTACAAGACCGCAGCCAATACTGGCAAAGCGGGATACGCAGCAGCTATGGCGGCGCAGCCTGAGCTGGTGACGAATGGGACGTTTGACACGGATACGGACTGGACTAAAGGCACCGGCTGGACGATCAGCGGCGGAGTGGCGACACATGACGCAGTAGCGTCTGGGTTTCTAAACCCCATTACCCCCATCCTTGAAGAAAACAAGACCTACTTAATCTCTTGGTCTGTTGTGGGCACATCGGGTTTATCATTAAGAACAGGAACCACTAGTACCGTTGTTGTTAGTGATATGCACGCTGTCTCATCTGCCGTTGTGACTGTCAAAGGGGGCACGGCGCTTGCTGTCTATGCTCACGCTGGGTCGATGGCCGGGCCTGTATCAATCGATAACGTCTCAGTCAAAGAAGTCCCAGCAGCCTACCTGCACCGATATGTTGATTATGACGGCGTGGATGATGTGCTAAACGCCACGCTACCAAACCTCGGATCGACAGCCTCTGTCTGGTACATGAAGCAAGACGGAACTGCCGTGTACGCGGCGAACCAATCGATCAGCGGAGCCTATGCCCTGCCAGCGGTAGACATGCGTGGCCTGATCATTGTTGACGGTCCTATCAGTGCGTCGGATCAGACTAAGCTATCGGCATACTACGCATGACCGACCGCACCGGCCACGCCCTATGGATAGCCCTGATCGCCATCGTGCTGGCGCTGGTCCTGTCGGCCTGCCAGTCGGCTGCTAATTTCGACGCCTACATTGCAGGCAAGCCCGCTGAGCCGCTGCAATCTGGCCAGCTATACATGACACAGGCATTCGACAGGCCAACCGTCATGGCTAAGTGCCTGAAAGAAGTCGGAGTGCCCGGCCACGCCTGCACCTACCGTAGAGCAGGCGACACGCTGTCAACCATGATTATCTCGATAGACGACGCTGGCCCTGTCCTGCGTCACGAGCTTTACCACGTCGCCCAAGGAAATCGGGGCGAGGGGACATGAACCACAAAGGATTTAAGTGATGGCGACCACTGACAAGCAGACGCTAGACGCGAATGATGAAGTCTGCGGCCCGGTCACGACGGCAACCTGGAAACTGGCAGAGTGTAATGCGCGCATTGCGGAGCTGAACGCATGACCAACGTACTCCACGCCGATCAGTCCCGCCCATTCGACGAGGCAGAGCAACTGGCAGCCCGTGCATTCTTCCGTGGCACGGCAACCGGCCCGCAACAGCGGATCATTGCGAACCTGCTCCTGAACGTGCTGGCCCCGATCACGGCATCTGAACCTGCGGTCATGTCAGAACGCTCAGCAGGGTTCCTGGCTGGCCGCAAGTGGGTTGGCTACCAGTTGGCATCCCTTGCAGATATCCGCTTGTTCGAGGCGCGTGAGCCTGACGAATAGGCCATTCACACCGTATCCCCAGCCCCCGTGCATAATGGCAGCATAGAGACCCGAAAGGCCTACTCATGTCTGATGTTACTGCACCTGAAGCCCATGCCGCACCTGCCCCCACAACCGCCCCCGTCGCGGGCGCTCCTCCTGTCGCACCTGTGGCAGATAAGGGAACGCAACCTGATGCTCCTGTGGCAGACGGCCCAGCTCCCGATGCCTCCGACTGGCGCCGCACTCTCGCTGGCGAAGACGACAAGTCATACAAGGACCTGCAGAAATACAACACGCCTGCCGATTTCAACAAGGCGTTCAAGGACACTCAGACAGCCCTGAGAAACCGCGACGATGGCGTTATCAAGCTATTAGGCGAAGATGCCACCGATGAGCAGAAGGCCGAGTTCAACAAGAAGCTGGGCATCCCGACTGCCGCCAAGGATTACACGATCACGGCTGCCGTGCCGGATGGCCTTGAAGTCTCCGACGCTGATAAGGCGTTTCTCGGGTCGATCACTGAACAGCTTCACAAGAAGGGCGGGTTCCTCGCGACTCCTGAAGGTGTCAACCAGGCTCACGAATTGTACTATGGTCTCCTCGCTGAGCAGACGGCCCAGATGGCGGCTGGTGCTGAGATGGCCCGCGTCCAGGCTGAGAAAGACCTCAAGATTGAGTGGGGTTCGGAGTACGAGATCAACAAGAAGTATGCCGAGGCGGGCATCCAGTCATTCTTCGACGTGGATGACCCTGACGACATTCTCCAGATCACACTCGCCAATGGCAGCGTCCTCGGCACTGACAAGCGGTTCATCAAGGCAATGGCTGCCGCATCGCGCGCCTCTGGCGAGGACCCTGTGTTCCTCCAGACGCTTGTGAGCGGTGACGGCCTGGCAGGTGACAACCTGGATGCGGAGATCAAGAAATTAGAGGGCTATCGGGACACCGACAAAGCCAAATACGCCGAAGTTTCAGCGCCGGGCGCCCGCCTGCAGCAGCTGATGGAGCGTAAAGCAAGATCGGCACGGTAGTACGTACGTGCCTTGACCAAGGGCCTGCCCGTTATGGCGAGGGGTAGATCCAAGGTCACGCAGCTTACCGGGAAACCGGCCCTGCGATAAACTACCCCGGACGCCAACGCGGCCCCCTCACGGGCTTATCCGCAGGCATATCCATTATCGCCCTTTTTTGATTCAACCCAGACAAGGGAACCCTAAATCATGTCTGTAAATACCGTGAGCGCCCTTGAGCGCAGCATGTACAACAACGAGTTCAAGACGGACTTCGAGCGGGAGAAATCCCTGTTCATGAAGGCAGTTCGCTCTGATGGCCTCGACCGCGCCGGCACCATCTACTGGGATGTAACCGGACTGACCGATGAGGCAATGGAACGTGGCCGTGATGGCTCGATCCCCGTCTCTAACCTGGTGAACAGCCAAGTGTCGGACACCCCGAAAGAGTTCTTCAAGAAGTACAAGATCGATGATTTTGATGCTTTCAAGGGTAACCCAAACTACCGCGCCCAGCAGTACCGCAAGGTCATTGCTGCATGTCACCGCAAGTCGGATGCGCGCATTATCGAGATGCTCGACTCCACAACCAATGAGGTTTCGGCCTCTGCTGTTGATCTCGGCACTCTCGGCAGCATCCTGACATGGACCACGCAGCTCTGGGCAAACGATGTCCCTGCTGATGGCCGTGTCTGGGGCGCTCTGACACCGAAGGCCCTCGGCCAGATGATGACTATCAACGAGTTCAAGTCGGCAGACTATACCGCCGTCAAGAAGGTCGATGCTGGCACGGCGGGTTATGGTGAGAATGGCTACTGGAACTGGCTGGGCGTGAAGTGGTTCATGGCCACGAACCTTTCCGGTCTCGGTACATCGACGGCTGATTGCCACATCTGGCATGAAGACGCGGTTGCCCACCAGATTGCTGGCGAGCCAGAGGTTCACATGTATTACTACGAGCCTGAAGACCGCTGGGAAACATGGGGCAAGGTCAAGGACGCTCGCGCCCTCGCCCTGCCTCGTGGCGTGATCCGTGCGATCACCGACGACACCGCAGCCATCGCGTAAGCAAAGGAACCCTGAACTATGGCTTATAATACGAACTATCTCACCTTGGCCCTGCCTGCGATTGGTCCTCTCGGCACCAACATCTGGGTCTACCATGGCATTGATGCCACGGGTGTCGTTGATACCGCCCTCCACTTCTCGGATGGCGCAGCTCGCGGCATGGAACCAGGCGACATCGTGTTCGCGACGGTCTGGACGACTGCCGTGCCGGTGTCCACGACTGCCAAGATGGCGGCTGCTCCGGCAGATGCCAGTATCTACGTCTGCATTGACGTAAGCGGTGACGCGGCAACGGTCTCGACCGAGACGGCCCTGTCTGTGGCTGCCACGGCCTAATAGCGTTCACGCGCTATCACCATGCGGGGGGCTAGTGTTGCACAAACACTGGCCCCTTTGCTCATGGAGAGAACATGACCGCCCACTGCAAGATGGAAAACATCAGCCTCGAAGTCGCAGGCAAGTCGCGTAACAAGTACCTCTGCCGCGTTCCCGTGGATCATTCCATCGAGGAGGTTCGCTCGCCTGAGTATTTTGGCAAGGTGATGGCGTCTGACATGCTGACCGTTGGCGATATCATCGAGATCGAGTGGCAGGACTATTCCCGGTTCGGTGAACTCCAGGTCATGGCTCAGTCCCTGAGCACCAGCCAATGCGTCACGCGCGAGCGGATTGCGCTGACGGATTACACTCCTCAGACGTTCCCGAAAGGCTGGTCCAGCAAATGGCTTGGCGGCGCCGAGCATCACGGGCTGTTCTACAATGGCGAGCCTGTTGAGAAGGAGACGGGCTTCCTGTCGACGGAAGCCGCGTCGATCCGCGCCCATGCTATTGCTGCGACCCGCACAGCTGCCGAGAACACCCGCGCTGCCGTGAAGGCTGCTATTGCGCCGAAGCCCACGAAAGCCAAGAAGGCTGACGCTGAAGCGGAGAGTGAGGCTGCCTGATGGCTACCAAGGCCTCAATAATTAACAACGCGCTCAGGCTTCTCGGTGAGCCTGAAAGCATGGCGCTGGATGAGACCCGCAAGCCGGTCAAGAAGTGCCTGAATGCGTGGGATGACGTTGTTGCCTCCCGGTTCGAGGACCATGACTGGAATTTTGCGTCCTCCACGGTGCTGCTATCGAGTGTCCTGCCGGCGCTTGATGGCTGGGACTACACATTCAACAAGCCTGCTGCATGTGTCCGGCTGCTGAAGGTGACGAATGCAACGGATTTTGAGCGGCCCTCGATCGACTTCGAGGACCGTGGCGGGCGCATCCTGACCAATTCGGAAACCACCTATGCCAAGTACATCGATAAAACCTATTACACGCAGGTGGGAAGCTGGTCGCAGAAGTTCGCTGACATGGTGGCTGCGTGGCTCGCTGATGAGGTTCACCCTTCGACTGACGAGAGCGATGCGGTGCGCGTCCGAATTGGCAAGGCTGTTGATAGCCGCACGGTCGATGCGAAGGCGCTAGATGCACGGGGTGATCCTGTCTATCGCCAGCCAGCCGGGGCATTCGTCACAGCCCGGATACAGGGTATTCGCACGTCAAGGAATTACTGATGGTCAAGTCCAAGAACGAAGTCCTCGCGTTCAACAAGGGCGAGATGGGCAAGGAAGCGCTCGCCCGCACAGACCTTGAGGGCTACGAACGCGGCGCTGAAACCATGGAAAATATCTTTCCGCTCGTTCAGGGGGGCATGTCGAAGATGCCGGGAACGGTGTTTGTCGCCTCCACGCCATCTGATGCGACGGCCCATCTTCGCCCGTTCATATTCAGTGAGACTGATCGGTTCGCAATGGAGTTCTCTGACAATGTTCTGAGGCTGGTGTTTGAGGGCGGGCTTGTGTCGCTGACGGGCGCGGCTGCGACAGTTGGGACATTCACGGACGAAAGCGCGGTTGTTCCGGCGGGTGGCGGCGCTGCGCCAACGCCTGATTATACGTTCACATATGACTTCACCGGCTCATTCTTCGGGGTTTACGCCTAATGTCATCCATCGGGATCGTCGGCTCTGTCATCACATTCACTGGCACGGCGGGCAATATCGCAATTGCGCGATCGTCTGTCACGACAGCCGCGCCAACTGATCTTGTTTCATTCGAGTTCACGATCACACGCCGCCCTCTTGTGCTCCGCGTCGGCACGTCTGCTGGCGGGCAAGAGGTTCTGACGGACAGCCCGTTCCTGCCGGGATTCCACATTGTCAGCTTCACGCCGGGAGTATCACCCTATTATGTCGAGTTCCGCATGGTTGGTGTTGGGACTGCGACTCTTGATGGATTTGCCCGCATTGCGCCGGGCGTCATGGAAATCGAAACGCCTTATCTTGCGAGCGCGATTCCAAGCGTTCGCCATGCACAATCCCTGAACACCGTGTTCTTCGCCGGGGGTGGGGCTGAGATGCAAGTGCTTGAGCGCCGGGGGCAAAACTCGTGGAGTTTTCGCCCGTGGGTCCAGTATGACGGGCCATTCGCGCCGCTCAACCTGACAGATACGACGCTGACAGCTGCGGCGCGCACGGGAACCACGACCCTGACAGCATCGACAGAACTGTTTGCCACAACGGATGTGGGCGCCCTGATCCGCCTGACGCATGACGGCCAGTTTGAGACTGAGGATTTCAGCGCAGTCGATAACCTGACGGATGCAATACGTGTGAGCGGTATCACGACCTCGCGCCAGTTCCAGGTGTCGATCACGGGAACATTCACCGGCACGATCCTGCTGGAGCGGTCGATCGGCAATGAATATTCGTTCGGCACGTTTGCCAGCTACACGTCAGCGACCGCCGTGACGATCGATGATGACCTTGATAACCAGATCATCTATTACCGCTTGCGCATGTCCGCCTATAGCAGCGGGACGGCAACGGTTGAGCTTACCTATGGTTCAGGCGTCACTGATGGTGTGGCGCGGGTTATCACGGTTGACGCTGATAACCAGGTGACGGTCGATGTGATCGAGCCCTTTGCCAAGACGACAGCCACTACGCTCTGGAATTTCGGTGAATGGTCCGTCCGATATGGCTATCCTGCTGCGGTGGCGCTGTTTGACGGGCGGTTATGGACGGCGCGGGGCAACTATTATTGGGGCTCTGCTTCGGATGATTTCGGGAGTTTCGCCATTGGCCCGCTCGCAGATCAGGCGATTGGCCGGACATTTGGCGGGCGCATGAGTTCGACACGCTGGCTGGCTGGGGCATCTCGCCTTGTCGCAGGCCTGTCAGGGTTCGAGGCGGAGATATCATCGAACGCACTGGATGATGTTCTGATGCCTGAGAACGTCAAGTCACGGGGGGTCAAGACACGCGGGTCGCTGGATGCGGACCCGGCAGTGATTGACGATGCGGCTGTGTTTATCAACCGGACGGCCAAGCGCATGTACTGGTTCGGGCCGGCAGACGGGTCATCATCGTTCAGCACAATCGACCTAACGCGCCTGCACAGGCAGATTTCAGGAGCGGGCGGGTTTGTATCGATCGCATACCAGACTGAGCCTGAGCCGCGCGTCTGGGCTGTCAGGGCGGATGGTGAGTGCGGTTGCCTTGTGTTCGATCTTGATGAAAGCGTGGTCGCATGGTGCCGGCTCAAGGTTGACGGCTTTGTTGAAAGCGTCTGCTGCATGCCTGGCGGTGATGAGGACGAGGTTTATTTCGTCATCAAGCGCACTGTTGACGGTGGGACGGTGCGCTATATCGAGCAACTGGCAAACCAGGAGTGGGATACGGTCAGCGAAGCGAACCGGCTTCACGCATCTGCGGTGTATGACGGTGCCGAAACGTCTGTCATCTCCAGCGGACTATCCCACCTTGAGGGCAGGGAAGACGTGTATGTCTGGGGCAATGGTCGCATCAGCGGGCCTTACACGGTTGCATCTGGTGGCATTGCTGCACTGGATTACGCTGTGACATATGCGATTATCGGCCTCAAGTATGACGGGCTCTACAAGGGCCCACGGCTCAACTGGGGTGCTCAGATGGGCTCCAGCCTCGCCACCAACAAGCAGCTTGAGGACGCAAGCGTTGTTGTCCATGAGACGGCAGGCGGGTGCCTTGAGGTCGGATATGATGATTTCACCGACATGGAGATATTGCCAGACCGGGATGATGACGGGACACTGACCTATGACAGCCCGGTCCAGGTGTTCACCGAGGACCGTGAGTTCAAGGTCATGGGCGAAACCAGCCGGGATACACGCCTGACGATCCGCATGTCTGGGGCCGGGCCTGCAACCGTTCTCGGAATTGCGCCTAAGATGAAGGTCAATGGCTAGGGTTGAAGTCCTGACGCGCGCTCATTTTGAGGAATGGGACGCGCCATTTATTCCCGGCACCATCATGGGGTACGCGCTGCGAGACAGCGAGGGTGAATTGCAATGCCTTGGCGGCATCTGGCTGAGGTTCGGCAAGTTCTGGGCGGTGTTTGACAGTCGCGGCACCCCTCCACGATGCGTCCACAGGTTAGCCCATATGGTAGTTATAGCGGCCCGTGAAGCGGGAGTTCAGACGATCTGGGCTGACATGGATGAGCGCAAACCAAGGGCTCGGGCATGGCTGGAGCGGTTCGGGTTTGTCGATACAGGATTAAGCCCTGACGGGCTGCCAAGATGGAGACTGGAACTAGATGGCGGACCCAGTTACTTTAACCCTCATGGCAGCCGGAACAGCGATGACCGCAGCCGGACAGATCAAAGCGGGCGACTCGGCGTTGAGGGCGGGCAAGGCCAACCGTGACGCAGCCTATGCCGAGGCGGACAATCTCGACATTCAGGCAGGGCAGGAGATTGCGGTTGCCTCACATAACCAGAGCATCATTGCCAAGCGGATGAATGAAATCCTCGCCAAGCAGCGCGCGAACGCGGCAGCTGGCGGGGGATCAACAACAGACGCAACGGTCGTGGCAATCCAGAAAGAGGCGGTTGGCACGTCAGTTCTTGACCAGCTGCGCGAGATGGCCGGCGCTGAGGAGCGCGCATCACAGATCAGGTACAAGGGCGAAGTCACCCGTCAGGGCGGTGATCTTGCGCTGGCTCAGGCGAGAGAAGAGCGCCGCGCAAGTCGGCTGGCGGCTGCGACGACGATTGTTAAGGGTGGCGCATCATGGGCGGACAAGTTCGGTGGCGGTGGGACTACGACACCAACCAGCACAGTTCCAAAGGTGGGCGTGAGCTCACAGGGCATTCGAGACTTCTCGGGATACGTGGGATAAATGCCAGTCCTGCCCCGTGATCCCATCCAGAACAGCCAGGTTCGGAACAATATCTCGCCGGTCTCGCAGAACCGTGTCTCGGGCGCTGACCCGATGGCGGATCAGCTGTCAAACACGGGCGCTGCGCTGAATGAGTATGCGACGAAGGTTCGGATATCCCATATCGAGGCTGAGGTTGCCAAGGCTCAGATCGAGAATGAGGACCTGCTGAGCCGGGAATATCGTGCACTTGAGCGGGATACGAATGCCGATCCAGCCACCCTTGAAAGCCGATTTGCCGAAGCGTCAAAGAAGGTTCTGGCCAATACAGGTGCGAACATGTCTTCCCCCATGCACAAGCGCCTGTGGGAAGCTAAGGCACAAGAGACGGTCATGCGGTACGGCCAGAAGACGCGCGAGCTTGTGCGTGTCCGTGAGATCGATGGCGCCAAAGCCAAGACGATGGGCGTGCTGGATGCGTTCCTGAAGCTGGCCTCTGATCCTGAATCCGATCCCACGGTGCTGGAAAATGCCCGTGTGGAGGCATCCGCGCTTGGTCGCGCCCAGCTTGAGAACGGCTTGCTGACCAAGGATGGCGCTGAAGAGTACGCGCTCAAGATACAGGCAGGTGTTGAGGCCGGCACATCGATCCGCAACATTGCGACGATCGAGGGCCTGATGGATGCGGGCGACTCCATATCTCTGGCCAAGGCAAGCCTGCTGCTTGAGGATGCGGAGTTTCGTGCGGGCATTATGCCTGAGCAGCGCGCAAAACTGGATGATGTGTTCGAGGCGAAAGCGCGAGCCAATACGGTCATCGACAAGTCCGATGAACTTATGAACTTGGCCAAGGATGACTATGGCGCGGCACTCAAGATGGCTCGCGACATCGAGAACAAAGACCTGCGCATAGGTGTTGAACAACGCATTGGCGGGATGAAGTCCCAGAACGATGCTGCCGAGACTGCGACTGAGAATGAGGCGTCCAATGAGGCGTGGAACCTGATCGCTAAAGGTCGCAGCTATGCCAGCATCCCGTCGAGTGTCCAGGCGAATATTCCCGGCACGACAAAGATTGCCATGCAGAACCATGAGATTGCCAAGGCTGCTCGGGCTGCGGCTCAATCTGCTGAAGGCAAGATCAAGACCGATCGTGCGGTGTATTCTGAAATCGCTAACCTGATCGGCAAGGAAGATTTCGTCGGCGCCCAGAAATACCTGTCTGAGAACCAGAACCGCATCAGTGACGCTGACCTTGAGCAATGGTCATTCATGGCCAACAAGGGCGATCCGAAGCAGGCTGAGAGCACGCGCACGCTCGATGCGGCGGCTGTTCAGGCTCTGCGCAATGCAGGCATTGTCCTTGATGGTGACAAGGGTGCCGCAACCAAGGGCGGCATTCTTCAGACTTACGACGCCATGCAACGCGATTATGTCCGCGAAAATGGCAAGGAGCCGTCTGACGACTGGCGCGACGAGACGCTTGAGGCACTGTCTGTCAAGGTCAAGCTGAAGAATCCTGGCGACTGGTGGGCTGGCAAGTCCACACCTCGGGGGCAGATCACCGAAGTCGGTGTAATTCCGAAAGAGCATGTGCAGGCCGCATTGGCGGCGTTCCCAGATCAGGGTGTGCTTCAATCTGCTGATGTCGAGGCGACTTACAAGGTCGCTTTCAACGCTATCGTTGCGCAGAACGGCCAGATGATGGGCGAAACAGCGTTCGATATGTCCCGCACAGCAGGCGAGAATCTTCAGACGGCGATGTATCGGGCAGCGATGGCGAACTTCAGCGCGTCAGGCATCAATCCGACACCTTCTGAAGTCACTGAAATGATGGCTGCCGTTCGGCAGCAGGCGCAACAGACGGCGAATGATCCAGCCATGTCGATGGACGCCAAGGACATGGCGCCTATGGGCGTCTCAGGCGACATGATCGACGGCTTGTCTGGCGCTGCCAATAGCGCAGCGGAGGCTGGTGCCGGGTATGTCGCTGAGAGACTGCGCACGGCTGAGCTGCCGCCAAGGCCGTTTGACCGGATGCGTGAGGCTGAGGTGAGCCGCGAGCAGTTGGCGCAAGATGCCCGTGATCTGGATACTATGCGCGAAAAAGACCTCCTTTGGCAGCGCCACGGTTACACCAGATATGGTGGTCGCAAGATGACGGCTGAAGAACTCGCGGCCGCTAAAGGCAAAGGCGCTAAATGACCCCTGAAGAACTCCTCGCAGAAGCCAAGCGCCGCCGTGAAACAGGCGAGGTTCCTGCTGAGCAGGCGCCGATGATGACGCCAGATGACCTGCTGGCTGAGGCTAAGCGTCGTCGGGCAGAAAGCGCACAAGGCTCGCTGAGGGCCACACAGGACATGCAGCCAGACCAAGCTGCTGAGGTCATCGACCTGTCCAGTCGCAGGGGCATCGACTTCGGCACGGCATGGCGTCAACGCGATACGATCAAAGCGGCAGAGCAGGAGACGGCAACGGGCGCTATCCTGAGCCGGTCGCCCAAGCTCACCGAGTCCCTGACGGACCCGCGCTTTGCGGCGGTGTCACGCGATAGCCTTGAACAGCTGGCAGAGATCGAGGCGCGGATTGCGGGCAAGAAGAATGCCCCCATTGGTGCTGGCATCACAGACGCCGTATCGAATGCGCTCACCACAATTTATCGCGGCCCGAAGCCTGAGAACAAGGCGAAAGACGGATGGCTGGAAAATCCGGTCAAGCAGACGGGCGACCTTGGCCGGTCCTTTGCCGCAGCTGTACCGCAATCAATCGGTAGCGGCCTCTCTGGCCTTGGCGATCTCTATAACGCCTATGTTGAGATCGGAACGAATGTCGTCCCTGGCGCTCGTAAGCTGGATGAGGCTGAGGCCCAATGGCGCGCCGATCAGGGCGATTCCGACTTGGGCAGGCTGTATGATGCGGTCGCGCCTTATGCTGGCCCCGGTCGCGTGGCAAGTCAGGTTGGCGGAACCGGCAAGGATATTGGCGAAGCGTGGGCACCGGATAATCAGGGTATAGAGGATCATATCATCGGTGGCCTTGGCCAGATACTGACGACATTTCTTCTCTCGGTTGCTTCGGGCGGCACCAGCCTCGCATCAGGCATGTTCCTTGGTATGGGCGCCGATCAACAGGCCGACGCCATGCGCGTTCGAGGAATTGACCCATCAACACAGCCCGCCGCTCTATCTGCGGGCGCTGCCGTTACCGGGCTTTCGGAAATGGTCCGTCTCAACTCGATCATGAAGATTGTTCCGGCAGGAATGCGCAGCAAGGTCGTTTCTGCCGCACTGGGGCGTACTGCTTGGCAGGCAGGCCAAGAAGCTGTTCAGGAGATCGGTGAAGGTATCGGCCAGAACCTCATCACGCTGGGCTATGACCGGGAGGCTCTACTCTTCTCGGGCTTGCTTGAGCAGGGCGGAATTGCTGCTGCCTCTGCTGGCCTGTTCCAGATGCTGATTGAAATCTCCCTGCCGGGCAAGATGCGCGGCTCAAGGGCGCAAGACGCTCATGAGCGTATGGGCAATGTCCGCGATGCCGTCGATGCAGCTCCCGTGTTCCAGCGCCAGCGTGAAGCCGTGCGCCAGTTTGTCGAAAACTCCACTGAAGGCGAGACGGTGCTGCTTGATGACGAGGGTATTCGCCTCATGCAGCAGGATGACCCGGAAGCCTTCAGCGCGCTCATGCAGCTTCTCGAAGTCAATGATGAGCAGATCATGGACGCGATCGAGAACGGCAATGACATCGAGATCGACGCCTCACGCCTGCTGACACTGCCCGATCGCGCACAATACGACCAGTTGGCCGACATCATGCGGACTGAGCCGGACGCCATGACGATGGCCGAGTTCCGTGACCAGGCTGAAGCAGATGCCAATGATATCTACATTGAAGAACTGAATGCCCGTTTCGATGCGGCCACGCAGGCCCTTGAAGGGTTCGAGAAGGTCGAGGGCGCGGTCAAGCAGATGTTGCTTGAGGCGGGCCGCAGCCCGCAAGAGGCAGAAGCTGCCGGCGCTGTATGGGGCGCGGTATTCCGCAGGCTTGCTGAGGACGGCGTTAACGAGCAAACCATATTCGACAAGCTGAAACTTCGCGTTCAGGGGCCGCAACCAAAGTCTGAGCGCCTGCCTGCGATGAAAGAGCCGCAATCCCTGTCGCAGTTCATCCGTGCGCAAGGTGGCATCAGGGAACGCATAGGCGAGGGCGCTGAGGGCGAACTGACGCATATGGCGGGTGAGGTCCAGCGGATTACCGGAGGCGAGCCACGCGGGCTCCTGAACAACAAGAGCGGTCGATTTACAGACGATATGGTCCTTGCTGCGCAAGAGGCTGGGTTCGACGTTGCTGATGAGCAGGGCTTGCTTGATGCTCTGGCCCGCGATGTTGGCGGTGAGAAGGTCTATGCGAACTATGATGGCATAGCGTGGAGTGAATACCAGACAGCCAAGGCGAAGCAGGACGAGGCTGACGCTGAGGCGGGTGCTGAGGTACTGACGCAAGCGCAGAAGAATGGCTATGCGGGGACCGATATTGAGGGCGCGACTGAGTGGGAAGCCGCGCGTATCAAGGGCCTGGACATGTCCACCGAGGCTCGCATGGCGCGCAAAACTGCATGGCAGGCAGAGAAAAACACTCCCCCAGATATTGCGTCTATGGATTTGTATCATGGGACCGAGGGAGATTTTGCTCAATTTACCCCGTCTGAAGCCGGAACGCGCGGACGCGGGGTTTATCTGACGCCGGATCAGAACGTGGCAAACAAGTATGCCCGGCCCGCAAGCGAGAGTTCTCGAACAATATCTTCAGAGCCTGGCGCGGGTGGGGCTGTGATGCCGGTTAATGTCAGGGGGATGGTGTACCCAGACGAGTCATCTGGGGTGATGACTGACGAGGAATATAAGGCTATATTCAATGCTGCTGACAATGCAGGAAAAAAGAGGCTTTCGTCAGCATTCGAGGGTGAGGGGGCGTTCCCAAGATCGTACCGGAAGGTCTTGGCCAATGCGGCGGAGACCAATGACGGAAAGAATGCGCTTCTGAGCGTAGCTGGGTACACTGGCCGCTCTGGTAGATCTCAGGTAACTGGCGACGCTGAGGTGTTCATCTTCGACCCCAAGAACATCCGCTCCGTCAACGCAGCCTTTGACCCAGACCAGTCTGACAGCTCAAACATTCTTGCCCAACCAGAGCGCAAGATCACCTATGAGGCGTACAGCAACCCTGACCTGACAGATCAGGAGAATAAAGCCATTGAGATGCACTTCAATGGCTGGACCCGTCCTGAGATCGAAGACGAAATGGAGGTCAGCCCAGAGCAATTGCGGGTCATCTTCAGCCGCGCCCGCAAAAAGGGCGTCGATATCTCCATGATGAATGGCGGTCGATCCGGTGCGATCCGCGCCAAGGCCGTGGAACTGAAGAAGAAGAAGCTCAAGTCTGACGCCATCGCTGAGCGCATTCGGGCGATATTCGGAACACAGACCACGGCTGGCAGCGTTGACTCGATGCTGTCTCAAGAACGCGTAAAGATCAGGAACGCAGGGGGAACACCGCTGTTCCAGAACCCTGTGACCGAAATGCTGAATGCCTCGGTCGAGGAGACAGGCGCTTGGTACGTTGAGAACGTCCGCGAGATCAGCCAGGAGATGGGCAACGGCGCGCGATCGGTAAACCTTCACTTCAAGACAAATGACTCGCTTGAGCGTGAGGATGCGAACGTCAGCCTGTTCGTGGACGTGAATGGCAAGGCTACTGCAACGCTGTTCCTTAAGGGGACGCTGGGCACCGACAAATTGAAGCTTGGACCCAAGCCAGATAACATGACGCCCGAGCAGCAGGCTGAGCGTGAGGCCATAGCAAAAGAGATCCGCGCCAAGAGCAAGGAAGCGCAGGAGTTTTTCGCGCGAGGCATTCTTGTTCTGCGGCATTGGGTGGCGCTTGAGCAGCCGTCAGCTATTTCATTCAGCGGATCGGGCAAGGGGCAGGACAAGCTCTATAACTTCATCCTGTCCAAAACGGCCTTTGAAGGTTATACTAACCACCGCATCTCAACGATTATTGGTGGTGTGACGAACCGTGATGGCGAGATATCGGGCGCACCGATCATCCCGGAAACCCGGCACTTTGTTGTCCTGAAAGATGGAGAGACCCTTGGCGACTATACCGAAACCGAAAGCGTCAAAGGACGATCCGGCACCGATGTCGATGGCAACAAGTGGCAAGGATACCACGCCGTCCACGCCGAAGAAATCGGCCCCGATGCCGTACAAGATACCTCCGCAGGAGGAATGGACGGACGAGATGTGGGAGATAGCCGAGGCGGTACAGGAGATGGCCAGGGAACAGGCGGAGCAACCCTAAACCAGTCCGGCACATTCGACGCCAATGACTTCCTTGAGAATGAAGCCCTGATCGAGAACGTGGAAGGCGGCGGAGATAGCTCGCGCCGCTACGGGTTCAAGATCGGCTCTGAAGCGTTCTTTGTTCAGTTCATGGACAAGCCCGGCACGAATGCTGCAATGTCGATGGAGGTGTATGCTGCCCCGAATGAGGCGCGGTTTGGTGAGCGTCTGGATGTGGCAACCCTGTCAGAGCAAGATCAGATATCGCTTCTTGAGCGCCTTTATGCTATATCTGAGCAATACACGGAGATGCCCGTTCACTTCCCTGCTCAGACGGCAGAAGAGCGCGCATTCTGGAAAGACTTTGTAACGAGGATTGACGAGAATGAAAACGCCTATGCCGACGACGACACAGGATATGGGTTCACTCTCGTCGGTGCCGGAGGCGCAAGGCCAGCAGGCAAGTCCTACGTCTCAGACCAGCCAGCCGTCGCAAGCCCCCAAGGCGAAGACTTCTTCATCCAGCAGCTCAGAACTTTTGAAAGGCGAGAGGCTGAACCTGTCGGCGCTCCATCCGGCGCTCAAGAAGATGCTCGCGCGCTCGAAGTCGGCGTCCGCTCAATAGCGAATGATCTAGGCATTGACGGTGCGCCGTTCCAAGGCCTGCTAGAGCACTACACCAACCTTGCGATGGATGAGATCGACGCTGGCGTGTCCGATGTTGACACAGTGCTGGAGGCGATCCGCGACCGCATGTCTGAGCATATGGGCGAGTCGTTACACCAGACGGCGTACCATGGGACAGATGCTGCATTTGACAAGTTTGACTCGTCTGAAATCGGGAGTGCTGACGGCAATCAGAAATTTGGCTGGGGCTTCTACTTCACAAACAGCAAGAGCGTAGCGCAAGAGTACATTACGGCGAAGGGGCGCGTCATCAAGGCGTCCATCCCAAATGATGAGTATCTGATAAAGTGGGAAGGCGATTTGAATGATCAGCCATTCTCAATGACTGACGTGATTTATGCGCTCGATACTGACGGCAAGATTGAGGCGATAATCGATGAACTGAATGAGAGCGAGGACGTTCCCTACAGTGTAGACCCGCAAGCGCAAGTTGAGGCGTACCTTTCGGGGGAAAACAATCTAGATGACATTTCTGATTACGCAACGAAGGAACAGCTAGATCGCCTTCTGGAGATGAGGGAGTTTGACTCTCCCGCAGATGAGACTTCGGGCGGCATCATTTATGACATTACTGCCGCAATTCTCGGGTCAAAGAAGGCCGCGTCAGAGTTCTTTCTGGATATCGGTGTCAAGGGTGTCTTGGCCGATGATGCTACGCTGAAGTCTGGCGATAAGAACTATGTTGTTTTCAGCGCTGACGATATTGCAATTCTTGATGATGGCGAGTCGTTGTTCCAGGACGAGTTGCTGGGCAAACCGAAACGCGAAACGTACGGCCCTTCTTTGGCTGCGCCGGACGCCGGCAACACCACCAGCCAAGAAACCCTAGGCCAACCCCGCAAGACAAATAACTCCAAGAAGTCTCGCGCTGAAGTCCTCATCCCCGGCGCCCTGCATGGCCTGCCCGGTGCGCAAATCCTCTCTGACCGTGAAGTCGTCGTCCGTCTCACCAAAGCGGCAGACAAGACCAGCTTCATGCACGAGAGTGCGCACATCTTCCTCGAATTGTACGCTGCGCTCGAAAGCGAGAATGAGAACGTCGCCAAGCGCATGGCTGCGATCCGCAAGTTCCTGAACCTGGAGCCGGGCCAATCCCTGACCCGCACCCAGCATGAGGCATTTGCCGAAGCGTTCGAGGCGTACCTGATGGAAGGCAACGCCCCAAGCGCCGAGATGAAAGGCGTGTTCCGCACATTCAAGGCATGGTTCACTGAGGTCTACAGCCGCCTGCGTGGCAAGCTGCCGAACCTGAATGACGAAGCCCGCGACATGTTTGACCGGATGCTGGCGACGGATGAGGAGATCGAGGCGGCTCGCAGCGAGTATGGCTCTGTCCTGACCCGCGCGATGGCTGGCATCATGTCACCTGAACTGGTCGAGAAGTACAAGGACTTCGCCCAGAAGGCCGGAGACGTGGCCAAGGAGAAGCTGTTCCGCAAGCACATGGACGCCATCAAGCGCCGTGAACGTGCAGCCTACAAGGCAGATGAGGCCCGTATCGAGGCCGAAGTCAGGGCAGATGTGGAAGGCGCAAACATTTACCGCGCCATTGCTGAGCATCCCGGTCTGGCAGTCGGCACTGAGGCAGACATGCTCGCGCCTGATTACGGGTTTGCGACAGGGCAGGAACTGGTCGATGCCATGAAGGGCGCCAAGCCAGCCGAAGCCTTGATCAAGGCCGAGACCAAGCGCGAGTTGGATGACCTCTATGGCGACTTGCTGACCGATGGCAGCGCCGAGATGGAAGCAATCGAGGCCGTGTTCAACGAGCCGAACATCAAGATGCTCGAAGCTGAGCGCGATGCACTGGCAGAGCAGGCAGCCAAGCGGCCTATTCCTCTGGGTGTCATCCGCGCCCGCGCCCAGAACATGATCGACAACACGCCTATCAAGGAAGTCGTTCGCCCCGGCACCTATGCCCTGAAAGCCAGAGACCTCCATAAGCGCGCCATAAGGTCCGCTGCTGCGCAAAAGTGGGATGATGCGCTCAGATATACCCATCAGGCCATGTTGCAGCATGAGTTGGCTCGCAGGGCCTACAAGGCGCAAGCCGAGATAGCGACGATCAATCGGTTCCTTGCCCGCTTTGCGGCGCACCGGAAGATCGACGCGAAGAAGGTCAACACCGACTATATCGCCCAGATCCGCGCACTCATGGCATTGCCGGGCGCGGATAACCAGCAAGGCTCGATGGCTGAGATTGCGGCATTTGCTGCACAGGAGGCCGCTGAGGGCCGGGCTATCGTGCTGCCAAGCGCGGTCGTGCTCGGAACCCCGATGCCTGAGCGCGTCTCGATGACGATGGCCCAGCTGCGCGAGTTCCGTGATGGCGTCAAAAGCCTGAGCACGATCGGCAGGCAGGAGAGTGAAGCTGAACGTGCGGCATTCAAAGCCTTTGCGGATGGTCTGGCGGGTGAGGTTGAATCCAACTGGACCGGCAAGACCAAGACAGAACGCCGGAACCCGACATTCCCAGAGAAGACAGACGAGTTCCTGCGCTATCTCGACAGCCGCATTCTTCGCTGGCCCTTCCTTGTGGAAGCCCTGCAAGGCGGTAAGCGTGGCAACGTCATCGATGCGCTGGAAACTGGACTTCGCAGCAAGCTGACTGAACGCAATTCGCGCCGCGAACATCTGGCGCACCAGCTGGCGGCCATCTTCAAGAAGCACGGCATATCCCAGTCTGAACTGATGAACCGCATGACGGTGAAGGAAATCGACGCCCTGCCGGTGAAGTTCGAGCAGGTTCTGGGCGTTGCTCTGAACATGGGCAATGACGGCAACCGGATGCGAATTGACGGTGATCCCACAATTGTTGGTGACGCAAACGCGGTCATGGCTGCGATTGATCCGGTCATGGAGAAGCGCCATTGGGATGCAGTGCAGGAAACATGGGACTTGATCAACTCGCTCTGGCCGGAAGCCTCAGCGGTGCACAAGCGCGCGACAGGCGTTGCTCCTCCCAAGGTTGACGGCAAGCCATTCGTGACGCGCCACGGCACCTATCAGGGCGGGTATTACCCGATATCCTATGACAAGGAATTGCTGGTCAATGAGGATCTGAAGCGCAGCGAGCTGGACGATATGTTCAAGGATACGATGAACGCGATGTCTACCTATGCCCAGACCAAGCAGGGACACTTGCAGGCCCGTCTCCAGAACGTGCAGCGTCCGCTGAACCTGAGCCTTGGTGTCATCCTTGGCCACATCGACCAGGTGACGAATGATATCTACTTGCGCGAAGAAGCGCAGAAAGTGTCTCGCATCCTGCGCAATAAAGAGTTTCGCCGGGTGATGACCGAGACGCACGGTAAGGAATATCTTGAGGTATTGGAGACCGTTCTCAAGCGCACGGTCGTCGGCACTGAGCGCACGTCAGACCATATCGAGGGGATGTTCCGCACGTTCAGGATCAATGCGGGTATCTTCATCCTTGGCTACAATCTCAAGGTTGCCCTGCTGGCGCCGATTTCATACTTCCAGACTGTCATCCCGCAATATGGGTTCAAGACAGTCCTGTCTGGCGTCATGGCGTTCCACGGTCGCGGTCCTATCGGGACAGTGAAGGCGTGGAAGTTCATCTCCGAGAAGTCGGCATTCATGCGCGAACGGGAGAACACGCTCAACCGTGAGGCCCATGAACTGCTGCGTAAGTCGCCAAGCCAAAGCCGTTGGGCAAGGATACAGGGCGCCGGCTACCTGCCGATGACGTGGATTGAAAAATACACTGTCTCCGGCCCGCTCTGGATGGGGGTCTACCATGACGCTCTGGCTCGCGGTGATAGTGATGCCGATGCCGTAGCGCAGGCAGACCGGGCGATTGCGACGACGCAGGGCTCGGGCCTGGAACTGGATCAGGGCATGTGGCAGGGCGGCAATGAGTTCCTGCGCAACCTGACCTTCATGTACGGCTATGTCTCAGGCTATTACGGGACAATCCGCAATGAGGTTTCCAAGGCGCAGGGCATCAAGAAGGCGATCCCGATCGTCAAGCACATGGTTATCCTGAACATTGTCGCCGCGCTCATGGAAGCCCTGATCCGCTCTGGTCTCGGGGATGACGATGATCCATATCTCGATAACGTCCTGAAGCTGATGGGCCGCAATACTGTCGGCCTCGTGCCGGGCTTGAGTTCGGCAATCAGCAGGTACGACTCCGGCCCTGCGTTCATGCAGTTTGGCACCGAGGCATGGAAGGCTGTGACGGGCTGGCAGGAAGTCGCAACAGACCTCTTTATGAGCGGTGAAGTCGAGGGTGATATGGTTGGCCGTGCAGCCAAGTCTACAGGCAAGGCGGCAGGTCTTGGGCTTGGTATTCCGGGTGGTGTCCAGCTGCTTCAGATCGAGAAGACCATGACGCAGGACGATGACCCGACACTCTATGAGGCGCTGATTACAGGGCCAGACAAGGACAACTGATGTTTGATCGACAAGACCTGATCTTATTTGGCGTTGGCTGCCTGATGTTCCTCGCCCTGATCCTCAGCGATTTCGTGGGGCAGAAGAAATGAGCGAGGACTTACTGGCAAATATCATCGCAGCAGGAATATTCGCTGCGGGCCTCATGACGTTCAAGCACTATCGCGCGAAGTGGAAGAAGAAATGATGGATCTCATCGCAAGCGGCCTGATTACAGGCGTGGCCATTCTGGCTGTCGTCGGGATTGGTATGTGGATCAAGTCTGAGGTCTGGCCAAAAAAGAAGCCCCCTGCGAATTAACGCAAGGGGCGAGGTGGGAGTTACGCTTTCGCAGCCATCGGGATGACATTGCTGTCGTCCGCATCGGAAACCTCTGCGAGCTTGCGCTCGAAGTCGGCATTAGCCTTGGCTTCCGTGATTTTGGCCCGACGCTTCAGCGACTTGCGCTGGGCTTTTGTCAGGCCCTTTGTCGATGGTGTCGCCAGCGCCCAGAGACCACCAATCTTGATGATTTCAAACAGGGCGAGGAACACGTAGGTTATCGACGCAGGCAGGGGTTCGGACTTCATGACGCGGAGCTTGGCCGCATCAGCGCGGTCCTGCCGTGATTCCCAGCGAGCACGAATTACGCCCGTGTCGTCGCTGAGCAGGGTCGCCAGATATTTGTCAGCCTCTTTCTGGGCAGCTTCTGCGCGGATCACGAGAGCCCCGTGATTGGCAGATGCTTCCAGTGAAAGGGTGTGGAACGCGCGGTGGCCAGAGATGATACAGCCTGCGATTGCCAGAGCCAGGATGAGCGCACCAAGCCGAGACTTCCAGAAGCAATTGTTTTCGCGGTCCTTCATGATCGATCGAAGGGCGAGAAAGGCGATGACCTCACCAGCCGAAACGACTGCGGCGAAGATCATGCCGACTTTCCAGTCAGGGAAAATCTGTGTTGCTCCCCAAACATTCAGGGCTGCTGAGCCAAAAGCCGCAACGAAGATTGCGCAAGCTGTGACCCGGCGTCCCTCAAAGTCCTTGAGAAAGCGTGTGGAGGTTATAGATTGAGACATGGAAAGCTCCTCAGTAGCTTTGCGCCATCGCTGGCGTGGTGTCCGGGTGTTTGTCGCACCCGGCGCCCCATCGGGACGGGGGAAAGCGCGCTACGCCCTCTCCGGTCCAGACTGTCTCTCTCAGTTTTCAAACATCGGCCTCTGGGATTTTCGCTCAGCGCCTTCCGGCAATCCCTGCTGACCTTTGTAATGTAGCGCATGTGTAGTGCGCTGTCAACAAATGTATTGCATTATTTTCAATATGCGCTACATTGTGACTATGAAAAAGCCCAACACCCCGAAATCATTCAGGTTTTCCGAAGAAGAAATTTCGCTTCTGGAGGAGATGGCTGCTCTGCATGGCGGACCAAAGGGCGCTATACTTGCCGGACTGGCTGCCCTGAAAGGCAAGACGACGACCAAAGCAGACATAATCGCATGGATAGAGAGGAACGCTTGAGAGCCAATTGTGAACTTCATAGCGGATCACTACGCGCTGTCATCTGCGCAACGCGAGTGGATGCACATGCAGTTGAGCGACTTGCCTTTGGAAAAGATTGCGAGGAAGTATGCTTATGGGCTTGCCAGAAGGCAAAGAAGGCGCAGGCGCAAATAACCCCCATTCCCGCTATATCCCCAGCCCCCATGCTACCCCAAGGGCATGGACACGTTTGCCCCGCCTAAGCTATCCGAATGTGACGGCAACATTGCGTTGTTCGGGCACAAGCGCGCCCAGTATTTCAAAGACCTGAAGCGCCGCAACAGGACGCCAGCCCCCGCACCTGAGCCGATCACCATCACCAACACGGTCATTGAGACTGTCGAGGTGGAGAAGATTGTTGAAGTCGAGCGCCGTGTTGAGGTGCCTGTTGATCGCATCGTCTATGTCGATCGCGAAGTTCCAGGCCCACGCGAGACGCTGGAGCGCACCCTCGAAACACTGGAAAAGGCCGCCAAGCCTGCTGAGCCATCGCAGGCGCTACGCAATGAACAGCGTGAGGGCGAAAGCCTGCCGGAACTGAAACGCCGCCTGAGCGCGGAACTGAGCAACCTGTGGGACCTGGTTGGATCTAACGCCGCCTCGAAGGAACAGCAGGACCGCCACACTTACCTGTTCGGGCTTGAATACGAAATCACTGGCAAGTCTCGTGGCTGAGGTCAGCGAGAAAGAGTTCGGGGCTTTGGAGGAACGTGTGCGCGGGCTGCCGGGACATGAGCACCTGACGGCCATCGAGCGCGGCATGACAGCTGCGATTGAGCGTGTCGGGGAAAAGCTCGGTCGCCAGCTGGAAAAGCACGAAGGCAAGACCTCCGAGAAAATCAATGAGGTCGTCATGAAGACGGTCGAGGCTGCCTTCAATCTCCAATGGGAGAAGATCGAGAACAAGATTGCGCGGGAAGTTGGCGAGCGCCTGCCGCCCAAACAGAAACGGGAATGGATGCCGTACATAGTGATGGTCGGGATGCTGGTTTTCGCAGGCATTGAGAGAGCCCTTCCATTCGCCATGCGATACTTTGGGGGTTGATATGACAGACATGCAGATAACGGGCGATCTACTTCTCAGGACGATTGAGTCATGGGGTGAGGCAAGCCCGTATACCAAGGCTGAAATCCCCACGAATGCGCATGACGCATCCGCTGGCATGGCCATGTGGGATGCTATTGTCCAGTCGCTTAAGGTTCATTGCGCCCACGCAGGTATCATCGGTATCGGCATCGCGCTCGCGTTTCGCCAGGCTGAAGAAGTGTTCGATCAGGACAAGGGCGAGATTGTCGAGAAGGACTTCATGGATGTGACAATCCACCATGAGGGCCTGACGACGACGATCTGTCTTGAAATGGGAGAAGTGGCATGAACCTTCGCCTTCCCAATGTAAGCGGATCGGGCCTGCTCAAGATGGCAGACCGCATGGTGTTCTTCGCTTTCGTGAGCGCGGTTGTGGCCGTCTACATCCTCGACATGATCTTTTTCGGCAGCCTTGTCGAGTTCGGCTGGCTGACGCTGGTGTTCGTCCTGATTGGCATTGTGTTCCGCACAGTCGCTGTGGCGAGCGGCGTGTTCCTCCAGAAGTTCAAGAAAGGCGACGGCAACCACGCAGCCCGAACGACCATGCGCGTTCTCTGGGTGGCGTGTGTCGCAGCCTGCCTCTTGTCTGCCATCAACTTCTTTGCTGCCGGCCACTCTGATAAAGAGCAATCTGTCACGATGGTTGAGGCGACCAATACCGCCTCCATCGAAACCAAGGCTGAGCGCATCACAAAGCTGGAAGCGCAGAAGACCGAGATAGGTGCTGACCTTGCAAGCTCTGTGGCCAGTGTCGCACGGGCGATGGCTGCGATCGAGGATGACGGGGTGCCGGGCATTCCTGAGAAGGATCTGAAGTCTCTCTCTGACCTGCGTGTCGAAGAAAAGGGATATCGCGATCAGGCCCGCACCGATCGGCAGGCGGTTGAAGACAAGATCGAGGCTATCAGGAATGAGAAAGATGTTGCCACCGTGGACGGCGCCAGTGTCGCAGAGCAAGACACGACATGGGCCGTGTTCGTCTGGCTCGGGGATCACACATTCCTCGGCCAGGACGCATGGTCAAATAGCGGGCTGTTCTACCTCGCCATGCTGATTGAAGCCATCGCGGCTCTCGGTCTCGGCGCATACGTCGCCCTGAAGCGTCCTTACATGCGGACCATCGTGGATGTGGCGATCGAGGAAGACATTGCCGATATCCACCACGAGTCCGAACTGGCATCAGCCCGCATCCGTGCCCTCGCCCTGAAGCGCAAGCTGGCGCGTGAGGCTGAGGCTGAAGCCGCCATCCTGATGGGGGATTACCCTGATATGATCGCAGCCGTATCAGCCGTCAACGCATTGGCTGGACTGGCCCGTCACGAGGAGGCCTCCGATGCCCCGCAGGAACAGGAACCCGAGACGGAAACAAAGCCCGAAGAAACCGAAGCCGTTGAAAACACGGAAGAAAAAAGTGAAGAAACTGTTGCACAAGAACCGCAACAAGAAGATGAGCCTGAGCCTGAAACAAAGCCCGGCCCCAAGGTTTGGGGCGCTTGGGGTGGACGTGCAGCAGCCATGAACGCCAAGGCGCGCGATGCCGTCAAGGTGCCTGTGTCCGACAGATCGACGCTCGATATTGGTGTCACGCTGCCTGTTGGGGAACCCGTACTGGAGCCAGCAGAATGAACACGATCGGCATTGACCTTGGCACGACCAACTCATGTGTGGCCTACAATGATGGCCAAAATACGCATGTGATCCCGATGTCTGACGGGCGCCGGACCATGCCGTCTGTGGTGTCCTATCTGGAGAGTGGTGAGGTCCTGGTTGGCGCTTCGGCGCGTGGCCAAGTCAAAATGAATGGCGAGTTCACGTTCTCCAACGTCAAGCGGATCATTGGCCGGGCATGGGATGACGATGCGGACAATGGCCTTCAGGGTATCGAGGGGCCTGATGGCATGATCGCCTTGCAGGGCAGGGACGGGATTGTCACGCCTGTTGAAATCTCCGCGCTGATCCTGCGCAAGCTGCGTCTGACGGCTGAGGAATGGCTGGGCAAGCCTGTGACGGGGGCGGTTGTCACGGTTCCGGCCTACTTCAATGAAGACCAGAAGACGGCAACACTCGACGCGGCGAAGCTGGCCGGGTTCGAGGATGTGGTGACACTCAATGAGCCTATGGCTGCGGCGCTCGCTTCGGGTGTGAAGCCTGACAAGTTCTCGACGGCATTCGTGTTCGACCTTGGCGGCGGGACATTTGACGTGGCGGTTGTGCAGTACGCTTCGGGCTATTGGGAGGTGCTGGAAACCAATGGAAAGCAGCGCCTTGGCGGGGTGGATTTCGACTCGCGGCTGACTGATTTCGTGGTGGAGAAGTACAGGGAAGAGAACAATATCGACCTGCGCCCGCGCCGGATGTCCATGCTGACGCTGGCGGATGCGTCCGAGGGCGGCAAGCGCGAGCTGTCTGATGAGCAGAGCACGACGATCAGCATTCCCTTTGTGGCAACTGACAAGGATGACAGGCCGGTCCACCTGAAGCAGGTCATCACCCGCGACGAGTTCGAGGGGCTGGTAAAGGATTACGTTCTTGAAGCCCTGACCATATCCAAGCAATGCCTCGATGACGCCAAGCGCAAGAAGGTGGATATCCAGCATGTCGTCATGGTCGGAGGCATGACCCGTATGCCGATCGTGCGCGATGCAGTGAAGGCATTCTTTAATGGCAAGGAGCCGATGAAGGGCGTCAACCCTGATGAGGTTGTGGCAATGGGCGCTGCTATCAAGGCGGCAATCAATGACAACCGGCTGGCTCAGGCTGCCAATACTGACATCGTATCCCTGCCTTATGGGATCGAGACCAGCGGCGGGTCGTTCCTGCCGGTGATTCCGAAGGGCGCGAAGTTCGGAACCTCGCAAACGGTTGTCCTGACTTCAGAGCGCGATGACCAGTTAGAGATGGCGATTGTGGTTCTCCAAGGCGATGACAGCGCAGCGAAGGGCAATCACTTCCTTGCAGACCTTCGCCACCAGATTACGCCGGCGCCGGCTGGAGAGCCTAGTGTATCGGTGACGTTCCAGATCAGCGACAGCGGCATGTGCTCGGTATTCGCCTCAGATGAGGCTGCGGGCATGTTGACAACCATTCTTGAGGAGGGCAGGCGACCATGATTACAGGCATATCTGCAATAGCGATGGGCGTGAACACCGCGTTCGAGCGCCCGAAATCTGGTCCCAATCTTACCGCTCACCAGGATACCGCTGGCAACTGGCAGATCGGTGACGGCATCACGATCCTCCCTGATGGGACGAAGGTGCGCAAAGGCATGAGCCTGAAGCCTGCCGAGTATGACCTTATATCTGAGCAGACCATGAAGCGTTACGAGGATAATGTACGCAGGGTCGCGGGCGACAAGCTGAACCAGTACCAGTTCGATGCGTGCGTCCTGATGGATTACAACACGGGCGCCTTTGCCACGTCTGAAGGCATTCTGGGCAACATCAATGCCGGACGCTACGCGGATGCTGCGGCAGCCTTTGGCGACTGGGTGTATGCGACCAAGCGAACGACATTCAACGCGGATGGCTCGGTCAAGGATGCCGCGTTCGGACCTGATGGAAAGATGCTCACTAAGGGGCAGGAATGGAAGGTTGCCTATCGCGGTCTCTATCGCCGGAACCTCCACCTTGGCTGCCTGTTCCTCGGGCTGGATGGGTTTGAGGCCTGCGATGAGAGCCGGATCGAATTGAGACCCACCCCGATCTGGCAACCCGACTGGAACGGAGTAGGCCGCTGGCGTGACCGCGTGGATTACAAGACACCGTGGGAGGATGTGCTTCGCATCGCGCGCCAGCATCCCCTGCCACCACATGAGATTGCGGCACAATTGCCTGCTGATGTAATCCCCGCGCCCATTAAAACCGAAACCCCTCCCCTATTACTAGAGGCCCCGAAACCAATGTCTAAAGTCATAATGATTATTGGTGGAAATGAAGTTCCTACGCCAGACGGATATGAGCAGGCGCCAGAGTCAGCGCAGACTGCATGGCTCAATGCGGCGATGCTTGCCGTGATGAAGAAGGAACCAGTCCCAGAATTTCCACTGCCCGCCAAAACGGCACCACGATCGGTTGCTTCCAAGCCACCAAAGGCAATCGAGGATATCAGTTATTTGCCGAAGGGTGTGACGCCAAAGGTCGAGCGCATTCAGGACGCCCAGCGTGGCAAGGGATATGCGAAGTCGGAGCAGGCCAAGATGCTTGGCGGCGTAGCTGCTGCGGGCTGGGCTGCGGAACAGCTGGGCGCTGTTGAGCCTATCATCAAGGCAACTAAGGCTTACACCGGTCAGACGGTTGCCATTTTCTTTCTTGGTGTCATCCTGATCTCTGTGGTCCTGTTCTATTACGGGAAGTGGCAGCGGCGTAAGGGTGAGGCAGAAGCGGATACATTGCTCGGATGATAGAGGGCGCATTCTTCTCATTGTTCAATTTCATCGCCAAGAACAAGGCGGCTCAATGGGCTGTGGGAATTATTGCTGGCATCATCGTTTGGTTTTCGTGGCTTGGCCTGCACGATCGAAAGGTCCGCAAGGGCGCAAATGCCAAGGCCGTCCAGAAGGCAGAAAAAGTTGCAACCAAGGAACTCGCAAAACTAGAGGAACGAGCAGATGAACGTATTGAGAAAGCCAATGAGGCCGCTGATGCTGTGTCTGGTGATATCACTAGCGACAGCCTGCGCGACGACACCAGACGCCTCTTATTCGGTGACTAAGGACGCGATCAACAGCGCGGTGCGGATCGAACACAAAACAATGTGTTCCATCACAAAGCCGACTGAACTGAGTGCAGGCGCATTTGATGCAAGCCCACTCGAAGCGCGGCAAAAAATGGTGAAGGATGTTGAAAAGTGGGCTGCCGAATGCGCTGGTAGTGTCTGATGACCTCGCTCGCAGAACAGATTGCCCGTGAGGCATCCCAATCTGGCGAACCTGTCAGACGCTACTATGTGAACAATATGGTTAAGGGCTTTGCGTTCGTGTCAGTCATGGTGTTCCTGTCTGGAATAGGCATATGGATCGCCAGCATTATCGAGCATAATGGGATGGTAGGTGTTGCTGCAATCGAGTGGTGCAATGACCCTGAGACGGTTCGGCGCATCTCGCATCCTGGCGCTTGCAAGACGTTCGACTGCCTCAGCAAGCTGACCGAAGATAACGGCAAGTATGTCCGCATCTGCCACCCCGAAGCCCTGCGCTCTTAGCCATTCCCGCTACGTCCACGGGTGAGCGGGTAGTCTCCTTGAAACAAAGGAGGCCGATCATGGCTCAGATCAAGACACCTGACCTTTCACTAACCTGGATCGGCAACGCCCTTGCTGGTCTCGCCCTTGCCTTTGGCATCGATAACATCCTGATGAATGGGACAGTGACGGGCTTCCTGCCTGCGCCCATCGTCGGAGCCGTGGCTTTCGTCGTGTTCGTCGGCGCTGTGGTTTATGGCTTCAAGCAGGCCAAGAAGCTCAACTAGGTGACAACCTCCGCCGTCACGCCCGCGATAGCGTTTACCGGCTCGTCTGGCGCCGGTACGCTTGGCCCGTTCTCGCTCATCAAGGGCGGCACCCCGATATATTTCGCGGATAATTCCTATATCAAGGTGCTTCGGTACTCGACTGTATCGGATGCCGTCCCTGATCTACTGGTCGAGGGTGTGGACTATGACCTGACTGGCGGGCCTGACGCTGGCTCCCTTCTCCTGACAACTCCGCAGACGGGCCTGCTCGATACTGAGCGCCTTTTCGTCTATCGCGAGCAAGTCCTTCAGCAGCTTCTATCCCTGTCCACGGGCGGGAACTTCTCCGGCCCTGCCATCATGGTCAAGCTGGATCGGGCAATGGAGATGGTTGCAGAGACGCGGCGCCTTGTCGATACGTCTGTCCGGTTCACCCCATTCAGCACTGACAGCCTGCCGGACAACCTGCCTATGGAAGCTGTGCTGGACAAGATCGTCTACATCTCCGGCACGGCATCCGAGCCAGTCTATGAGACAATCAACGCGACCGATATCGCAGGCGACCTTGGAATCATCGCAGACAATATCGTCAATGTGAACCTTGTCGGCACGGACTTGGGCGGCGCTGATACGATAGGCATCGTGGCGGCGGACCTTGCGGGTGATGATTCGATTGGGACCGTTGCTGTAAATATTGCAGATGTGAACACTGTGGCCAATTCAATTGACGCGGGCGATCTCACGACAATTGTTGCCGGCCTCGACACAAAGTTAACAGTCGGCACCTATGCGGAGATGCAAGCGGTCTCCCTGGCCAATGCTGCCACGCTTAACGGGTTTATCATCACTGACCGGGGCGCTTCGACCCTATACACATGGCAATCCGGCGACCAGTCCGTCAATATTGACGGCGGGTTCTATGTCGCCCCGACTGCCGATGCGACGGGTGCGAGCGGAGCATGGGCGGCATCCGTTACTGACATTACCCCAATGCTTTACGGCGCGGTCGGGGACGGCTCGACAGACGACACGACCGCCATCCAAGCCGCCATCACGGCGGCAAATGCCACGACCAACAAGCGGCTTTATTTCCCAGCGGGGACGTACAAGATCACCGCGCAGCTTATCATCCACTCCGGCGCGACGTGGTACGGCGACGGTCTGGATCGCACGATCATTCAGGTCGATAGCTCGGCTGGCAATATCGTTCCATTCCGCACAAATACTACAAGCAATATCGCCAACGCCAAGTCTGTTACTTCGATCACGTCATCCAGCACCACTGCGACGGTGACGACTTCCGTCGCACACGGCTACACGACTGGCGACCTCATCAATATCCTAGGCGCGACCGAGACGGAATACCTTGGCTCCTACGCCATCACGGTAACGGGCGCCTCGACTTTCACGTACCAGTTCGCTGGCTCGGCTACTTCACCGGCAACAGGCACAATCACCTGTGTTGCCAGGGCATACCTGCAAACGGGCGTGGCGTTCTACGACCTGCACATCAAGGGGTTCGATGACGTTCTGACAGTCACAGAGAGCGCGGCACACTCAACCATGATGCGCCTCTGGAGCATAGACGGACTGACCATCGAGCGCTGCAAGTTCTCCGGCCACCGCTTTATAATGCTGTCGCTCGGCGGCGTGACAAACTTTAGCATCAAGGACTGCGAGTTTGAGGATTGGGGCCGGACGGACGATCTTCGCCCGCTTCCGGACGGCTCGGGCACGCTACCAGCCAATGAAGCTGGTGCAGCTATCTGGTGCGCGGGAAATCCGGTTGACTCAGCCCCGTCCACGCTTGGCGAAATCAGCGGCAACTGGTTTCATGATGGCGAATGGTCCTGCATTTACCTGCTTGGCCAGCACGTGATATTCTCCGGCAACCGCATGGAGAACTTCAAGGAGGGCAACTTTTTAAGCTCGACCTCGATCTTTGCCACGGTACTGCCGTCTACAAGCGAGAGCTACGGGATTATCTACACCAACAACATCCACATCGGCGTCACTGAACGACTGATTCAGGCGAGCGGGCTTGAGTGCGGTGGCGTGAACGTCGTTGTGTCCAACAACTATTTCGAGAATTGTGACGGGGCGGCGATTGATTTCACCGACGCATCGGAAAACTGCGTTGCGATTGGCAACATCTGCATCAACTGCGCCACCTCGGCCTACAGTGCGAACTACGCATCTATCGTGTGTCGCCTGACAAGCGTGACAGCAAAAGCCTGCAACGGGATCACGATTTCAGGCAACGTCATTCGCTCGGCAGACGACGGACAATATGGCATCCGCCTTTACCGGGTCAGCGGCGGCGGAGGCGGTGGACCAGATGAGTTCAACAACATCCGCATTGTGAACAATGATGTCGTGGATGCGGCTTCGTCCAGCGTCAACAATATCGCATACGACACAACATATTTCGGCACCAACATCGTCATCAAGGACAACTCTGGCGCATCAGACTACGCGGTCAGCGCCACATGGACACCGACAATCTCGGCGTCTAGCGGCGCGCTGTCGACCACTAGTACGCCAACCGCGCGCTATTGGGCGGACGGGCCGAATGTTTACTTTACCATCACAATAACGCTTACGGACATTGGGACAGGATCAGGAAGCCTGCGCTTTACTCTTCCGACAACGCCAGCCTATTCCGGTTCCTGTGTCGGCACCAACACAGCGAACGCAAAAATCGTACACGGGAGCTGGAGCACGACAACTACCGTCAACTGCTATTATTATGATGGAACATTCCCGGCGCTCAGCACGCACACGATCCGCATTTCCGGCGTGTATATGACGGCGTGAGCGGATGCTGAAAATGGATTCCAAGAACTGCTATATATTATCTTGCGATGTGTGTGAGCTCTCGGAGAGCATTCCTGCGAGCGATCACGCCTCAGCCTGGACGCGAGCGATGGAAACGGGCTGGACGGTGCGCAAAAACGACCCGGACATAATACACGTCTGCACTGGTTGTCGAAGCCCTGCGCAGTTAGCCCTAGTCTCGCCACGATTTCCCACTACATAGAGATTGCGAAGCGTCACCAGCTGCCCAGCCCAAGACGCCTAGCATGGCCCGTCAGTATGTCGCCTTTGGTGACGAACTGGCGGGCTTTTCTCATTGGTCGGCGGCTTTTCGTATGCGGTCATATTCCTCTTGAGTAAAATATATCTCTGTCTCTGAGAGCGCATCCAGTGCCGCCTTCATCGACCGAAAGAAACTGTCAAAATGATCCATGTCACGCGGGAAGAGGGTGAACGTTATCGTAGGTTGATTACCTATCACGTCAGCGTATCTGTTGGGCATGAAGTGACCGCTGAAAACGATGCGCGGTTTCCAGCGTGGCAAAGCACCTCCTGATGAAAACTCCACCCTGTGCGGCTTTACGGCAGCAGTTGCGCGGCGCTTCAACTTGGCCAGATACGGCCTGCATTCTTTCTCCATCTTCTCTTCGTGTCGGTCATAATTCCATGATGCCCTTTTCAGGCGCACCAGTTCCGATGCGTCATAGTTCGCGTAAAACTCAAATGGGTCCGTGACAGACATCACTCTTCCTCTCTCCTTACTAGGTGCAGTGGTGCACCTGATTAAACGGTTCACTTGGTATCCCCCTTCGCCAGCCGACGAGCAGCAGCTACATCGCGCCCCTCATCGACCGCTGAGAGCAGTTCGCTGGGAAGGTTGCCTTGGCGGGCTTCTGCTTCAAATACTGCGATGATAAAAGTGGCCTCTATCATTGCGCGATTTCGGTTGGACACAGTGCTGCTATGCCACGCTGCAGGATCGTTATATCTACGCTCCAGCCATTGCCGCGCCAGTTTCTCCCGAAGCGCGCTCATTCTGAGGGCTCCGATAAAAACAGATCATGGAGTAATGCATCGACATCCCAGCCGATGCGCTCCTCCAGCCACAATCTAAATTCAGCGACAGCGTCGTCAATTGAGAGCGATCCCATGCCTGCGACCGGAGGATGGAACCGGGCTTTCGCCGCCAGCTTTTCACGAAGCGCGCTCATTCTGAGGCCCCCTGAAGGTTTACGTTAGGCCTGAAAAATGAACCGACAAACGCCGCCAATCCGCCCGTTTGCCAAGCCTCAAGAGGCCAGCCGGTTCCTGTCATTAGCGCAGCCCATGTGTCACCGAGAACTGCACCGAAGATAAGCCCTGACAGCACCCCCGCCCCAATATCGAACACACTCATTATGGGCACCAGCACTATAAGGACTGTGCTGGCCGCGATGTGGTAAAAAATCTTTCCGTAACTCATCGTCTTCTACCTTCCTTACTCAATGGGCTGACATAGCCCTCGGGTTTTGGTTGAAATCCACGGCCATGAATGGACGAGCCGCCACGCCTTGACCGTTTGTCCGCCTGCGTCTTGCCCTGCTCAATCCGGCGAACCTTGGCGCGGTCAGGGGCTTCCTTGCGGGTCTTCTCTTTGGAACAGTCCGAGTCCCAAAGCGCTCGGTTTTCAAGGTCATTGGCCCCTCCTGAAAATAGCGGGTTGAGGTGCTCGTCTGTGATCTGGCGAGGCTTCTGGAAGTCCAGCCGCTTGCCGCATCCGCATCCGCAGCGACCGTTCTGGTCCAGCGCGATGCGGGCGAATTGCAGCTTGGTCAGCGGCTTGCGCTCACTCATAACCGGACTCCAGTACAGAGCTTAGCCACAGGATCGCATCACCTATCCGCAGGCCCGCTGCCTGATTGCGGCGAAGCGCCTGCAACGCCTTCTGCGCAGCCGCTTCCAGCGCAGCCACACGCTCTCTCTCTGCGAGAAGGGCGGATAGGAGGGTGGCACGGTCGGCGTGGGCATCTTGACCAATAAAGTCCCACGGACCCTTGTTGCCATTAGAAGCCAAATATTTCACCATGTCCTCATGCCGTTCCCTGATCGCCTCAATCTCTCTCTCATCAACCATTCTCATTCTCCATGTGTTCGTGTAGATCCAATCCGTGCTATCCAACCCGTGACGATGCCCGCGCATTTGACTGCTCTGTTCGCCAAGCCTCGACGATTGCATTCGCAGCGGATCGACGGTCGCGCAGCTTGTAGTCCATCTCCGCAAGCACTCGTTTCTGGTCGAGGTGGTTCTCGTAGGTGTCGTGAGCCCTTGCCCATGTTTCCCGTGAGGCTGCTGACTTCAGATCGCTTGGTGCGTCGTTTGTCAGCTTCGCCAGGACAACCTTGTCCAGATCGGACATGTGTTCATGCGCGGCCCTTGCCTTCGCGGCTTGGCTCTCCCTGTCAATCAGGATGTCCATTGCCCATTCGAGTTGCTTGTCGGTGATCATTTGGATTTCCTGACTGGCTGGGTGAGGATGCGGGAGATGGGCCACCCCATGCGGACGCGCCCATAAATTACGTTTGGCTTCCAGCCTCGAAGCCTTGCCCATTCTTTTACGGACCTTGTTTCACCGTTGAATGTAATTGGCTTGGCTTTTGGGTGATCTAGCCCAAACTTCCCCAAAAAGGGCGGGGTGCATCCGAGCACACGATATTTGTGCTTTTGGTTTTCTGAATGGGTCGCCCATTCCAGATTTTCGATTCGATTATCAGTCTTCACCCCATTTTTATGGTTCACCGTTTTGCGTGGGTCGCCCGGCAAAAACGCCTCAGCTATAAGACGGTGGAGTAGATGCTTTTTCCCGTGCAATTTTACCTGCAGGTAGCCGGTCGTTAGAATGGTGGGGCCGAGAATACACTCCGGAATATCTTTCGTTCCTGGTGGCGGGCCGCATCTAACCTTTCGAGCGAGAGACTTGATCCGTCCAAGGCTGCTGACTTCATAGAAACTAGTGCAATGGCACGGCCTCCATGTTTCCGGCATGGCTTCAGATGTGACGAGGTACGTGGCGCGGGACATATCAAGCGGCCTCTGCGTAGGCTTCCAGAGCCTTTACCGTGGCGGAGACTTCAGCGAGGAACCCTTCAACTTCCCGCTCAAGTTCGCCTATCAACACGTCATTGCGGTTCACCCGATGGACGAACAGGGACAGGTGGTCAGGGAGGCGAGGATCGAACGAGCAAAAATCACACCATGCCCGCCCGGTGCAGGCGAGTTGCCATTGGATCTGGGTCACGTACTTCCCTGGAACGGACCGGCCAAGAAGTGTCTCGATGTGTGTAGCTGTGTTGGGCGCTTTAATCTCGACAAGACCATAATCGCCGACATATCCGTCAGGGCTTGCGCCAGCGTCAGCGATGGCGGGATGCACCACGAACTCAGCCTCCGTCACGTCCAGCCCGTCGGCGTGCAGGAACGCATAGGCAGCGCGGGCGTCCGGCTCCTTTTCCGTTCCCCACTGCATCGCAGCGTTGGAATAGGATTGCTCGACAGTGCCCGTCAGGCGCTCGGCAACAAGCTGGGCCGCGTAGTTCTTGCGGCTGGCGCTTGGCCCGCTCTTGGTCTTGGCGATGATGTCTGCGATGCGGGAAGCTGTCGCTTTCCCAGCCCTTGCCGCAAACCAAGATTCTGATCCTTGCTCAATCATTTGTCAGTCCTCTTGCCTTCAAGAATTTTCTTCAGTGCCTCGAAGTTCTTCATGTGAATGTCGGCCATGCCCTCGACCTTGGCGTACTTGAAGAACTTGGCGCGATCCGCACCCGTCTCTTTCAGCAGGTCATCCAGGATGGTCATCTCGTCGGGGCCGAGCGTTTCAGCCACTTCATTCGCGCCGTCATTGTCTTCCCCGCCCAACTGGATGCCCAGCACATTACAGAGCGTGTAACGCTTGCCGTAGGACATGGTGATGCCGTGCTGCTGAAGCGCGTTGACGCCCTTGTTGTCTGTCATCACGGGCAAGGGCAGGGTGTCGCGCTCGCTGTGTCCGTCCTTGTGCGTCAGGATGCAGGTGACGTGAATCTTGTTGTCAATGGTCTCGCTTCCCCACCTGACGGAAAAGCCATGCTCTGCCAGAAGCGGGCGCACGGCAGACTGGATGTCCTCCAGCTTGGCGTACTTGGATTTGAGGTGCGTGTTGTCGCCGCTCTTGATGACAGCCGGAAGTGCGGACTGCATCTCGGCCATCGCCTTCGCATAGGCCCGCTCGGCCTTGTAGCGGTCGCTGTCGCGTTCCATGTCGATGATGCGGCTCAGGCGCTCAACGTCTATCGTCGGGTCCAGAGCGACACGCTGGGCAAACGTCAGCCCTTCCATGTCATAGCGATCCACCTGCGCCAGTTCGTGGCTCTCAGTGCGTTCTACATTTGATGTGCCATCAGCCATCATCTCTCTCCTGTCTGTGTTGTGGGGGTGCAAACCTCGTGATCCATCACTTGATCAACCTCGCGCATGTCGAACGGCTCTCCGCATGTGTTGCAGTCCATCATGTGGTTAGGCTCGTTCGGGCCGCCGTGAGACGGACAGGCGAGGCCGGGCACATAACCATCATACTTTCCGTCTGCCCGATATGTCGTTCCATCGGCGCGGGTGTAGCGGTGGCATTGTGTCGGCTCGCCAAAGGCGGGCTTGTCGCAGAACCCATCAGGGCATCCGCTGCCCCACATAGGGACGGAACACTTGCCAACACCATTGAGTAATTCGCGATGCTGTTTTCCGGGAACTGCCATCAGCATTGTGGTTGCTCCTTAAACATTTGCATTGCGACCTTCCGGCCAGCTTCATCGACCCGCTTCCAGTCAGCTTCTGAGGCGATCAGGGTGAACCCGTGCGCGTCGTAAGCGTGGATCTGACGACCGCCAACTGTGTTGAATCCGCG
>Ga0222653_1000111_pt1 | contig 51107 bp, 54 predicted proteins | sample AntAcemetagen419_FD_179856 | JGI IMG/M metagenome (GOLD analysis project Ga0222653, IMG submission 179856) | Saline water microbial communities from Ace Lake, Antarctica - #419 | ecosystem: Environmental > Aquatic > Non-marine Saline and Alkaline > Saline | place: Antarctica: Ace Lake...
TCGTCCACAAACCGCCGCAACCACCGAAAATCCAGACCGCCGTCTGGATCAACCCACCAAAGCCAAACGAAGGAAATCAAGCTTAAAGTCCAAATGCCACTGTCTCAAAGTCGTTGACACGTTCCGCCGCTCCTGTTCATCTCGATCCACCAGACACTGCTCGGCGGCGCCGACGAAGCGCCGATCGACACTCAGGTGACAATCGAATACCTGCAGTCCTGGCTAGGCGGCGCCCTTAGCTCCTGACCGGGTCAGCCCATCGCAATTTCGACCGCCGCGATGTCGTCGTCGGTCGTTGACCATGAACACACGAACCGGTGGCAGCCCCCTGGCCAGGGATAGAACTTTGCCCCTGCTGCGGTGAGGCGCTCGGCCAGCCCCTCCCGCAGGCGCACGAATACCTCGTTCCCGTCCGGCTTGTAGGCAAGGTGCACGCCCGGCTGCGCGATCAGCGCCGCTGCCAGCCGCGTCGCCTTCGCATTGGCCCGCGCGGCGAGATCCAGCCACAGGCCACCATCTAGCATCGCTTCAGCCTGCGCCGCCAGGAAGCGCATTTTGGGCGGCATGTGGCCAGAGCGTTTCGCCCGCGCCTGCAATTCCCCCCATTTTTCCCGCGCCTTGCCGAACAGGATAACAAGCTCACAGCCCATCGCGCCCGTCTTGGTCAGGCCGAGTGTCAGCACGTCGACTCCGGCTTTCCAGCTCATCTCTGCCGGGCTTGCTCCGGTCTTCACCAGCGCGTTCGCAAGACGCGCGCCATCCAAGTGCACAGCCAGCCCGTGCCCATGCGCCAGCGCCGCGAAGCGGCGAACCTCGTCCACGCTATAGGCAAGGCCGCATTCGGAGAGATTGGTCAGCGACAGGACCTGCGCCGGCGTCTCGTGCACGAATCCCGGCTGGATCACCGCAAGGGCCTCGCGCAAGGCCGCCTCGTCAATCCTGGCCCCCTTTCCCGGAAGGAGCGACAGCTTGCCGCCGCCAGAAAAGAACTCGGGCGCGCCGCGCTCATCGCGCTGGATATGCGCTTCTTCATGACAAAGAATGGCGCCCGTCGGCGGGCAGAAGCAGGACAGCGCCAATGCGTTGGACGCCGTGCCGGACGCCGTCATCCAGACATCGAAATCATCTGTCTCGAACACGTCTTTCAGCAGGAGGCGCACCCGCGCCGTTACACTGTCTGCGCCATAGCTCGGCTCCATGCCGGAATTCACGCGGGCAATCGCGGCCAGCACATTCGGATGGGCGGGCGCAGACGTGTCGGACGAAAAATTCATGCTCCACCTTCGGGTTCAGCTTGTGTCTATCAGGCCATCTCAGACCTGTGTGTCAGGCGTCTGCCACATCAGGTGCTGGCCGCCGTCCGCCGCGATCATCTGGCCGGTTACGCTGGAGGCGGCGATGAAATAGCGCAGCGCAAGCACGATCTCTTCCGGGCTCGACCCTTCGCCCGTCAGCGTCGCGCGTGTTTCGGCGGCGAATGTCGCGTCGGTCTGGTGAATGTTTTTCAGCGTTGGTCCCGGCCCGATCGCATTGACCCGCACATTCGGCGCCAGCGCCTGTGCCAGGGTCTGCGTCGCCTGCCAGAGCGCCGCCTTGGACAATGTGTAGGTGAAGAATTCCGGCGTGAGTTTCCAGACGCGCTGGTCGATCAGGTTGACGACCAGCCCCTTCTCTCTGGCGGACAGGCCGTTGGCCATCTGCTGCGCCAGATGTACCGGCGCGCGCAGGTTGGTCTCGAAATGCGTGTCCCAGTCCTCGCGCGTATGGCCAGTCGCGCCGTCATCGGCGAACACGGACGCGGAATTGACCAGCAGGCTGACCGGCTGACCCAGCGCCTCGCTGGCGCGTGCCAACAGTCCCGCCGTTTCTGTTTCATTGGACAGGTCCGCCTGCATCAGCGCTGCGCGGCCACCGACTGCTTCAATCGCCGCCTTGGTCGCTTCGGCGCCGTCCCTCGAGGACCGGTAATGGACGGCCACGGCCCAGCCGTCCTGCCCCAGCGCTTCAGCCATCGCCTTGCCCAGCCGCGCACCCGCGCCGGTGACAAGCGCCGCGCCGGGCGTCATGTGCCTACCGGCTGGAACAGGCCCGAAATGTTGAAGCCGTTGATCAGCCCGTAAATATAGATCGCATACAGCAACAAGAGCAGTATCCCGACCAGGCGCCCGATCCGGGCCTTGGTCAGGATGAGTACGGCGATGATGGCCGCAGCCAGCGCCATCGCCCAATGGTCGTACTGGCGGAATGTCGGTGCCAAGCCGAGCGGACCAAAGAAGGAGATGATCCCGCCGGCGCCCAGAATATTGAACACGTTAGACCCGAGGATATTGCCGATCGCCACGTCGCCACGCCGGCGCAAGGCAGCCGCAACACTTGCGCCGATCTCCGGCATCGATGTACCGACGGCGAGCAGGGTCAGGCCGATCCATTCCTGCGGCACATTGTAGAACTCGGCGACGCCAACGCCGCCTGCAATGATCAGCTGCGCGCCGAGGATCAGGCCGGCAATGCCCAGCGGCACATAGGCCAGCGCCCGGACGACGGTGATGCCGGGCGTCTCGTCGAGAGGCACGCCAGGATCAATTCCCTGCGCCACGGCCCGGCGCGCCGCAAGGAACGTGTACCCGCAATAGCCAAACAGGATCAGGACGAAAAGCAGGCCGATTCCAGCGTGCAGCGGCATGATCGCCGTCAGGCCGATCCACAGCGCCGTTGCGATCAGCATCGCGCCGAGCGCCCGGCCCTGCCCGCTGCCGCCGGCCACGAACGGGAAGATCAGCGCCGGAATGCCCAGGACGAGACAGACATTGGCAATGTTCGAGCCGACAATATTGCCCAGTGCGAGACCGGCGCGGCCCTCCAGGGCGGCATCCAGCGATACGATCATTTCCGGCGCCGAGGTACCGAAACCAACGATGAAAATCCCGGCAATCAGGGGCGACACGCCGAGACGGTGAGCCAGCGCAACCGCCCCGTTGACGAGGAAATCCCCAGCGAAGGCCATGATGACAAGCCCCCCGACAAGGGCGGCGATCAGCGAAATGTCTGGCATTGCGCCTGTGCGTCCCTAGTCGAGACGCTTGAATTCGATGAGGTTCAGGATGCCGAAGACCAGCACGATCGTGCCGATGGCAATCAGGGAGGGATGGATCATGACACCGTCTCGCTTTTTTAGGGTCTGTTTCGTTTCTGGCCCCGTCCTTAGCGCGCGTTGTGGCGATTGGCGAGCCTCAATCGACACGTTACCATGCGCCATGGCCGACCTGCGCACCCGTCTTTTCCAGTCCTATGCGCGCCTTCGCCGGCCGATGACGCTGGGCGTGCGCGCGGCTGTTGAAAACGCCGACGGGCAGGTTTTCCTGGTCCGCCACACCTATGTAAAAGGCTGGTATATGCCGGGCGGCGGCATCGAGCGCGGTGAACCGGCGATCGAGGCCTTGCGCCGCGAACTGGTGGAGGAAGGCGGCATCCGGCTGACAGGCACGCCCCTTCTCATCGGCTTCTATTCAAACCATCCCGTTTTCCGCAATGACCACGTCCTGCTCTATCGCATTCCGCATGGCACGTGGGACGAGACGCAAGCGAAATCGATCGGCGAAATCGCTGAAACGGCCTGGGTCGACCCGCTCAGCCCGCCGGACGGTGCGACGCCCGGCACGCGGCAGCGTCTCGCCGAACTCTACGGCGACCAGGGCGCCAGCCCCTATTGGGCGGCCCGCACCATATAGACCCCGCCCTGCGCCGAGATAACGGGCACGCGGGCCGTCGTCTCAAATGCGTCCCAGGCCGGTGCCAGTGACTGCCAAAAAGCGGCCGGTGCCTCGCCCGCATGGCCCTGCAGGTTCTCCGGCGTCATCGGAAACGGGAAGATATGCACCGGCACCGCAGCCTGCCCGCCGTCAAAGGCGGCCTGCATCAGGGTCCAGATCTCCGCGATTCCCACATCCGTCATCGCGAAACAGCCGACCGAGACGCACGCACCGTGCACCATCAGGTAGCTGCCTGTATGGCCCAGAGCTTGGTCATGCGCGTTCGGAAAGCCGAGGTTGAACGAGAGATGATAGCGCGATGCCGGGTTCATCGCCGCGGGCGTCACCGAATAGAAGCCTTCGGGCGCCTGCCCGTCGCCTTCCCGGACCTTGGGCCCGAGGTCACCGGACACGCTGCACACCGGCCAGGTACGGAACGCATGGTATGCGCCGTCAGCCGCGGCCACATAGGCAGTCAATTCGGCGGGCTGTTTGGTGATGCGCATGTAGACCGGCTGTCCCAGGTCCAGCCCGTCAGCCCTCAGCGCGTCGCGCAAGGACGGGGCATTTTGCGCATAGGCGGCATCGGAACGCGCCGTACGCGGCAATTCATCCGCCCCGGCAAAGGCGAACAGTGCCGGCAGGCAAAGAAAGGCCAACGCGGCCAGGACGAACGCGAGAAATTTTATCTTGGCAGGCACACGCTGTTTCATCTACCTAAGTTTCCGGTCCGAATAAGGCCGATGACAGGCGGAATGCAGACCGTGTTGGGGAATTTCCGCCCCAATCCTGCCTTGGGTGTTAACGCGGCATTAAGACCCGTGACCTACCTTTTGGACATGGTCGGTTGCTTCCCCTCCCGGCCATTCGAACATGATCCCTTTTGAGGCAAACCGGCCCACCCCTTGTCCGGTGCGCCACAGAAGCAAATTGGACGCCGGTCTTTTTCCCCTAGGACCGGCGTCTTTTTATGCACTCAGATTGATTCAGGCGCGGGCGGCGCGGATATAGCGCCAGCCCGTCAGCAGCGACAGCCCCGCGGCCATCCACAGCAAGCCCACCAGCAACAGCGAACCGACGCGGAACACCAGCGGTGTCGTGCCGCCCGCATCCATTGCCAGGTCGGACGGGGCAAAGGCCAGCGGCAGCATCAGGCCGATGATCGCCGCCATCTCGAAGCCGGTTTTCCATTTGGCGAGATTGGACGGGTCGACCACCGCCTTGCCGGCCGGGGTCGTGCGCAGCCAGGTCATGAATACGTCACGCCCGATGATGGCGGCAGCGGGGATATAGATCAGCCAGGTCTTCAGCACCATGGCGAGGCCGAGCAGCGCCGCGCCGACCAATAGCTTGTCGGCAATCGGGTCGAGCCAGACACCGAACCGGCTTTGCGCGTTCAGGCGCCGCGCAAAATAGCCGTCGAGGAAATCCGTCAGCGCACCGGACAGGAACCCCAGCAGGGCGAACTGGTACCAGAGCTGCTGCATCACGCTATGGCGCAGCACGTCATCAACCGGCGTCTCCGGCGTCGCGGCGGCCACCGCCTGGCCCGCCAGTTCCGCATTCCAGATTCCCCACAGGACAAGACCCGCAAACACACAGCGGGCAATCGTCAGCGCATTCGGTATCCATTTGAAATCCATTCCGCCCATGTGCCAGTGCCCGGCCTTCGGGGCAATGGGGCGGCGACACCGCGCCGCCCCATATCCATTTTAGGCTGGTCGGCAGTCCGCCCTATTCCGCCGCGACCTACCGGATCGGTCCGGTCTCAAGCGGACGCTCAAGCGAGGCCCAGTCAATCTCGGCATCGGTGGCGGCATTTTCGGAGTGCAGCACGCCGAGCACCTCGAATTTCGGCTTCACGCTGTCCGTCAGCAGGCCGACCCGTTTCAGGTTCGGGATCATCCGCTCGAACAGGAAATTCCAGAAGGCCTGCCCGCTCTGGGAATCGATGCTCATCCGCCGGGCCTCTTCCCGGTCGAAGCCGAACTCTCCCTCGACGATCGAGGAGAACAGGCGTTCGCGCATGATGGCACAGGCCTCATAGACAAACTGCGCCCGCTCCTCGATTTCGGCTTCCGGCAGGGCCTTGATCCAGTCTTCGAGCTAATTGACACCGAAGGCGACATGGCGGCCCTCGTCGCGCATCACCAGCGTCAGTATCTGACGCAGCAGCGGGTCGCGCGTCGTGTGTGCCATCGTTTGGAACGCAGCCAGCGCCAACCCTTCGATCAGTATCTGCGTACCAATGAATTTCAGGCCCCAGCGTTCGTTCGTCAGTATCTTGTCGAGCAGGAGCTTCAGGTTCGGATTGACCGGATATCCGACATTGCAGCGATCGCGCAGGTACTTGTTGAACACTTCGACATGCCACGCCTCGTCGAACGTCTGCGAGGCAGCATACAGTTTTGCGTCATAGGTTGGTGCGCAACTGACAAGCTGGGAAGCGACCATCATGGCGCCCTGCCCGCCGTGCAGGAATTGCGAGAGAATCTGCGCCAAGGACCGCCAAGCATACTCGTTCTTCGTCTCCTCGCTCATGGCGAGATAGACTGGATGGTCATGGAAGGGGTTCAGGCCAGCCTGCGATGGCCCTTCGCGCTTGTCGAAGTCTGCCTCCCAATCGACATCCATCTGGGCATCCCAGTTGAATTTTTTTCCGAGTTCGTAAAGGCGGCGGATCTTCGAATTGGCGACCTCGTAGTCCCAGTTATAGGATCCGGTGAGCGGTGTTTTGAAAATTTCGCGGACGATTTCGACATCCTGCGGCGAGAATTTGTCCGCCAGCTCGCCGGGCTCCTTGAATGTGCGGGCCTGCGTCGGTGGCCCGAAACCAGTTTCACTCTCATCATGTCCTCCTTTTCAAGCTGAAAAGGACCAGATCACCGTGAAACAGACTTTCCGATTTTTGTCATCTTACGCTCTGTATTTATTAGGGAAGTACGCAAGTTGACGGAGGCGTCATCTTTTTTTGTGCTGCGCCGCACCACGCAGTGGACCCCTCACCCCAGCGCCTGGAACACGAGGTAAAGCCCGGCTGACAGCGCGCCCGCGGCGGGCACGGTGACCAGCCAGGCAGCGATGATCGTCATGAAATGGTGACGGCGCACGAGCCGGCGATAGCGCGGCTGGTCGTTCGTCGATGCCGTGTCACGATCAGGATTGCTCGGGTTGCGGGCAATATAGTCGCGCCGCCGCCGGGAATTTGCCGTGTACCATTCGCGGAAGAATCCGACGCCGAACACAGCGCCCACGGCAATATGCGTCGAGCTGACCGGCAGGCCGAACGCCGAGGCGACAATCACGGTGATCGCCGCCGACAGCGCGACGCAAAACGCCCGCATCGGATTGAGCTTGGTGATCTGGTCACCGACCATGCGGATCAGTTTCGGCCCGAACATGACCAGTCCGAACGAGATGCCGAGCGCGCCGATCGCCATCACCCAGAGCGGGATGCCTACCTTGGCCGCCACGGCGCCCGACTGCGCGGTTGTGACAATCGCCGCCAGCGGACCTATCGCATTGGCCACGTCATTGGCGCCGTGCGCGAAAGAGAGCAGAGCCGCCGAGAAGATCAGCGGCAGCTTGAACAATTCCCGCAACGACTTGTTGCGGTTTTCCATGCCTTGCGACTGGCGCTTGATCAGCGGGCTCGAGATCAGCCAGGTCAACACAGCAACCCCAAGCCCGATCATGCCCGCCGTCTGCAGGTCGATCTTCATGACATGTTTCAGGCCCTTGGTCGAAAGATAGGTCGCAAAGGCGCCCGCCATGATCGCCGCCAGGAGCGGCACCCATCGCCGTGCTGCCGCGATCTTGTCGTCCTGGTAGATGATCGCGGTTTTGATGAAGGCCAGGAACAGCGCTGCAACGATCCCGCCCAGTACCGGCGAAATCACCCAGCTCGCCACGATCTGCCCCATCATTGGCCAGTTGACAGCCCCGATGCCGGCGGCCGCGATCCCTGCCCCGGCCACGCCGCCGACAATCGAGTGCGTCGTCGATACCGGCGCCCCCACGACAGTCGCCAGGTTGATCCAGAGTGCAGCCGAAATCAGCGCTGACATCATCAGCAGGATGAATGTGCTGGAATCAGCGAGGCCTGCCGGATCAATGATCCCCTTCGACACGGTACCGACCACGTCGCCGCCCGCGATCAGCGCGCCCGCACTTTCGCACACGGCTGCAATCGCCAGCGCGCCCATCATCGACAGCGCCTTCGACCCGACCGCCGGGCCGACATTGTTGGCAACATCGTTCGCGCCGATATTCAGCGCCATATAGGCCCCGACGGCTGCGGCCACGACGATGATATAGGATTCCGGCGCGCTTCCGGTCACGGTTGTCGCGAACACGGCGCACACCGCAATAAAAACCAGGGCCAAGCCCGGCATCAGCAGCGTCCGCCCGACCGAATGGGAGGCCTGTTCGATCTGGCCGACCTTCGAAAGGTCCTTGTCGAGGGTCGGTTTCATTCCGCTGGTCTGGGGCATGTCGATAGGGCTTCCGTCTTCCTTGGCCGCATAAAGGGGCGCGTTAGCACGGCTTTCCGCTGCCTGACAGGATTTGGAGACAGATTTTGGGAGGAATTTTGTAGGTTCGCGTCCGGTATTCAGGGTTTGAACCGGGTCAACAGTGCGCTTAGTTCCGGCGATGCCACCTTGGCCGCCGCTTCGCCAGGCGAAAACCATTTCACTTCGCGCTGGCCGGACTCGGGAAATTCCGGCTCAAGCCTGCTGACTTCCAGTGCATAGACCGTCGCTTCACATTCCATCACCGTCCCGGGGCCAATACGCTTCTCGAAATGGAAGCTGCCAACGGGTTCCGGTTTCACACTGCCGCGTACGCCAGCCTCCTCATAGGCCTCCACCCCGGCCATGTCGGGGTCCGGCGTATCCGTCTTCGGCCAGCCCTTAGGCACCATCCACTGGCCTCGCCCCCGCGTCGTCACAAGCAGCACTTCATGGCCTTCGCCCGCCCGCCGCCAGCACAGCGCAGCCACTTGCTGCGCCGTCGGCGGGCGCAGCCAGACGCCCCGCACAAAGTCGGCTATCTCCTGTTTCAAGATAGTGCCCGTATGTTTCATGACGCTAATGTGACGATATTCGACCGTTGCTGCAATGCCGGGCCACCGAAAGCCCTGCCATGTGGCATGCCGTTATCCTCGCACATCGACGTTAAAAATCCCTGCTCAACAGGCATGAGATGTCTGCCGCTGCGGGCCCATTTCGCCTGCGTGCAGGCTTGGACCGTCTAGTCCGGCAGCGCGAACGCCACCAGCGTATAGCGCTGTTTCGTACCCAGCGAACTGTGCCCGCCCGCCAAGATCACGACATATTGCCTACCGTCATATTCAGAGCTCATCGGCGTCGCCTGGCCGCCGGCCGGCAGGCGCCCCTTCCACAGCTCGCGACCGGTCGAAACGTCGAATGCGCGCAGGTAATCGTCCATGGTCGCACCGATGAACACGAGTCCGGACGACGTTATCATCGGATCGCCAATGTTCGGCGTGCCCGTCTTCGGCGCCAGGCCGTCCGGCGCCAGGTCCTGTGATGTTCCGATGGTCTGGCGCCAGACTATCTCGCCCATATTGAGGCTGATTCCGGCAATCACGCCCCACGGCGGCGGCGTGCAGGGCAGGCCCAGCGGCGACATCATGACGCCCCGGGTCATGCCATAGCGCGCACCTTGCATCGGCGCATACTCGGCGCTGTCGCTCAGCGTCCCGACCGGCCTTTACTCGCCGGTCTTCTGCGTCAGCTTCACGAAGGCGCCGATCGAACTCATGTTCACGACCAGAAGGTTGCGCGCCGGATCATAGGCTGTACTGCCCCAGGTCGCGCCGCCACCCTTGTCACCCCCATAGGACGCCCATGCCTCACCCGCCCCGTTCGGTACTGGTCGCACGATGGGCGCCTCGCCCTCGATCGTCAGGTCCGGTGCCAGTCCAAGCACCGACCACACGCCCGACCCACCCAGGAAGCTGACCGCAACAAAGGCGACAAAGGCGAGCGAGATCGTGCGCAGCGGCGTGATTTTCATCTGGGGCCGCCCGGCCCTAGCCACTATTGAAGTGCCCGTAGATGCGTTCCGCCAGCGCCTCGTTGACGCCCTCGACAGCCATCAGGTCCGCCACTTTCGCCCGCGACACGCTGCGCGCCGAGCCGAAATATTGCAGCAGCGCCTTTTTGCGCGTCGGGCCAATGCCCTCGATCTCGTCGAGCGGCGAACGCACGATATCGGCCGATCGCTTGGCCCGGTGTGCACCGATCGCCCAGCGGTGCGCCTCGTCCCGCAACCGTTGCAGGTAGTAGAGCACAGGCGCCGTCTCCGGCAGCTTGAACGGCGCCCGCCCTGGCCGGAAGAACTGTTCCCGCCCGGCATTGCGGTCGACGCCCTTGGCAATCGACACCAGCGTCACGTCGTCGGGTCCGAGGCCCAGTTCCGCCAGCGCTTCCAGTACCGCGTTCAGCTGCCCGAGGCCGCCATCGATCAGCACCAGGCCCGGCCAATTGCGGTCATTGCCGACCGCCTTTTCCTTCAGGCCGCGGGCAAAACGGCGGCGCATCACTTCGCGCATCATGCCGTAGTCGTCGCCGGGCTCGATCGTCTCGTCCTTGATATTGAACTTGCGATAGGCCTGCTTGATAAACCCGTCCGGGCCGGCCACGACCATGCCGCCCACGGCGTTCGTACCCTGGATGTGCGAGTTGTCGTAGATCTCGATCCGCTGCGGCACGCTCTCCAGCTCGAACACTCTCGCCACCTCGTCCAGCAGCCGCGCCTGGCTTGCCGTCTCGGCCAGCTTGCGGGTCACCGCCTCGGCTGCATTGCGTTCAGCCTGGGTGACAAGATCACGCTTGGAGCCGCGCTCGGGCCGGCGAATCTCGATCTTCCGGTCCACTTTCAGTTCCAGCGCCTCGCCGATCAGGTCGGCCTGTTCCGGCATCTCGTTGACCAGGATCAGCTTCGGCGGCGGGCGCTTGTCATAGAATTGCACCAGGAAGGCCGCGAGCACTTCGTCCATAGTCTGCTCACTGTCATGGCGCGGATAGTGCGCCGTCGCGCCCCAGTTCTGCCCTGCCCGGATGAAGAACACCTGCACGCAGGAGACCCCGCCCTCCATGGCAATGGCGAACACGTCCGCCTCTTCCAGCCCGTCCGGGTTGACGTCCTGCGTCGCGCGCACATGCGCCAGCGCCCGTATCCGGTCGCGCAGGCGTGCCGCCGTCTCGAATTCCATCGCCTCGGCGGCGGTATCCATTTCCGCCGCCAGGCGCTTCTGCAGGTCGGCCCCCTTCCCGCGCAGGAAGTCGGCTGCCTCATCGGCCAGTTCGGTGTAGTCTTCCTTGGAGATCAGCCCCACGCAGGGCGCCGAACAGCGCTTGATCTGGTGCAGCATGCAGGGCCGCGTGCGGGCATTGAACACGCTGTCCTCGCAGGTGCGCAGCAGGAAGGCCTTCTGCAGCGTGTCCAGCGTCTGCATCACCGCCCCGGCGCTGGCGAACGGCCCGAAATAATCGCCCTCATTATGCTTGGCGCCGCGATACTTCTTGATCTGCGGCGCCTCATGATTGCGCCGGATCAGGATATAGGGAAACGACTTGTCGTCGCGCAGCAGCACGTTGAAGCGCGGCTTCAGGCTCTTGATCAGGCTCGCTTCCAGCAGCAGCGCCTCGGTCTCGCTCTCGGTGACGACGAATTCCATCTTCCGCGTCAGCGAGATCATCCGCGCAATCCGCTGCGTATGCCCGCCCAGACGCGTATAGTTCGACACGCGCGCCTTCAGGTCGCGCGCCTTGCCCACGTACAGGACCTCGCCGCCATCGCCGAACATGCGATAGACACCGGGCCGGCCGGGCAGCCGTTTCAGATTGTCCTTGATGACGTCGACGCCGCGAAGCGCTGTTGCGTCATGGTCCTGCGATTCCATGATCCTACAGATAGCGCCTGCGCGCGCCCGATGCGAGGCCTAGAACAGCGTCGAAACGAATTCGCCCACGCCGGCATTATCCTCGAAGAGCCAGCCGGCGCCAAAACCGAAAATCATGACAATCGCCAGGGCGAACACGAATTGCGTACCTTTCCCGCGCGGTGCCTTGCGCTTCTTCGTGGGCCCCATCATCAGGATCATGATGGTCAGGGCAAACACGCACAGGCCCACAACCCGCTCCGCATCGCTGAGCCGGGCGGTCCAGATCGCAAAATCATGCGCCCCGCTCCGGGCGTGACTGACGATCATGTTCCACAGGCTTTCCATGAAAGCGGCGTTTGACGATGAGACCATGGCCTCCGGGCATTCCTTCAAGACTGGGGACCCGGCATGAAACCGGGTCGACGATGTTGTATTTTCGCAGTCATGGTTGAAATTCTGATAAAGATAACCGGTAAAATTTAAGTAATTGGCAAAATTCCGCAGCAATCGGCGCTCACGCGGCAAGGCCCTGCGTCCTGCCGCCGCATGGCGCCGGAATGGGGAAAAGCTTGCCCCGATGGCCCGCGCAGACTAAGGCCAAGCCTCCACAACCAGCGCAATCTCCACTTCGGGATACACAGATAATGTCCGCAGATATCCGCCTCAGCGACGCCCTGGCGCGCGTCAAGCCGTCCGCCACGATCGCCGTCACGACCAAGTCGGCGGAACTCAAGCGCGCCGGGCATGACGTGATCGGCCTCGGCGCCGGCGAACCGGATTTTGATACGCCAGACAATATTAAGGACGCCGCGATCGAGGCGATCCGCGTCGGCAAGACCAAGTACACGCCCGCCGACGGCATCCCGGAACTGAAAGAGGCAATCTGCGCCAAGTTCGCCCGCGAGAACGGCCTGACTTACAAGCCCTCCCAGGTCCATGTCGCGCCCGGCGGCAAGCCGGTCATCTATAATGCGCTCCTCGCCACGCTGAACCCGGGCGACGAAGTCATCGTGCCCGCGCCCTACTGGGTCTCCTATCCGGAAATGGTGCTCATGGCCGGCGGCGAACCCGTCATTGCACCCTGCGGACCGAACTCGAACTACAAGTTGACGCCCGAGGCGCTGGAAGCCGCCATCACGCCGCGCACGCGGTGGATCATCCTCAACTCGCCGTCGAACCCGACCGGCGCCGCCTATACCAAGGCCGAACTGCGCGCCCTCGCCGATGTCCTGCTGCGCCACCCGCATGTCTGGATCCTCACCGACGACATGTACGAACACCTCGTCTATGACGATTTCGAGTATTGGACGATCGCCCAGGTCGAACCCGCCCTCTACGACCGCACACTGACCATGAACGGCGTCTCCAAGGCATATGCCATGACCGGCTGGCGCATCGGCTATGCCGCCGGCCCCGAGAAACTGATCAAGGCGATGGGCAAGGTGATCAGCCAGACCACGTCCAATCCCTGCTCGATCAGCCAGTATGCGGCCCTCGAAGCGCTCAACGGCCCGCAGGATTTCATGGCCGAGCGCCGCGCCGTCTACCAGCAGCGTCGCGACATGGTTGTCGCCGGCCTCAATACATGCGCCGGCCTGCACTGCCCGACGCCGGAGGGCGCCTTCTATGTCTACCCGTCCTGCGCCGGTGTGATCGGCAAGACGGCACCGTCCGGCAATGTGATCAGGACGGACGAGGATTTCGCCACGGAATTGCTGGAAACGGAAAAAGTCGCCGTCGTATTCGGCGCAGCGTTCGGCATGTCACCGGCGTTCCGGATTTCCTATGCCACCTCAACCGAGGCTCTGACCGAAGCGCTCATCCGGATTCAGCGCTTCTGCGCCGCCTTGGTATAGATTGTTTCTATAGTGGTGTGATTACGTATCGATTGGTATCATGGGCATCGAATACCCACCTGTTGCGTATAGCCTAGACACAAACAGGAGACAGACATGCCTATTGATATCGGCCTCAACGAAAAATCCCGTGAATCGTCCGCCCGGGCGCTGCGCGTCCTGCTGGGCGAGACCTATGCCCTCTACGTCAAGACGCATGGCTATCACTGGAACGTCACCGGTCCGCGCTTCAACTCGCTGCACGCCATGTTCATGACCCAGTATACAGAGCTCTGGACCGCGCTCGACGAGATCGCCGAGCGCATCCGCGCCCTCGGCCATTTCGCGCCTGGCTCCTCCTCGGAAATGCTGGAAGAAGCAACCATCAAGCCGGACAATGGCGTGCCGGATGCCGACGCGATGATATCCAATCTCGTCAAAGGCCATGAAGCGATCAGCCGGGCGGCCAAGATCGGCCTCAAGATCGCCGAGAAAAACGAGGACATTGTCACCGTCGACCTGATGACACGCCGCGCCGACATCGCGGAAAAAACTGCCTGGATGCTGCGCGCCAACCTCTAGCGCCCCGGTCCATTTCATGACAACGCGTAGCGGACCTGCTGAGGAACCCGCTCCGCGATGCATGAAATCCTGACCCTCGCCCTCGTCTGCCTCGCTTTGTCGACGGACGCCTTCGCCGCCGCCCTCGCACGCGGCGCCCAGCAGCGCACGCACAGTGCGCTTCAGGCTGTCCGCGTCGGATCGGTCTTCGGGCTGAGCGAAGGGCTGATGTTCCTGCTCGGCTGGTGGCTCGCCCACAGCGTCGCCGCCTATGCCGAGGCCTTTGACCACTGGATCGCCCTGGTCCTGCTCGCCGCCATCGGCGCGCTCATGATCCGCGAAGGACTGCGCGCCAAGCCTGACGAGGTCTCGGGTGACAGCGTCTTGCCCCGCCGCAATACGGCCCTGGGCACCATTATCACCGCCATCGCCACCAGCATCGACGCCGCTGCTGTCGGCGTCGCCATGGCGCTGGCCGGCACCAGCGCCTGGCTCGCCCTCGCCATCGGCCTCACTTCTTTCCTCATCAGTGCGCTCGGCTTTTCCATCGGCCCGGCGCTCGGCGTCCGCTTCGGCCAGCGCGCCGAGATCGGCGGCGGACTCGTCCTCATCGCAATCGGCGTCTCGATCTTCTACGGCCACATAACCGGCGGCTGACCCCGAAGGATAATCCTCCGCCTCTCCAACCCCGCCAAACCTGTGTCATGCTTGGGCGCATGTTTCCGCTCGACCGACGGGATATCGACCATCTCGCGCCCGAAGGCTGGCTGCGCATTGCCAGCCTCGTGGCCATCGCGCTGGAGATACTCGGCCTGGGCGTGATCGCGCTGCCGCGCGGCCTCGCCGCCAGGGCCCTCCTGGTCCTCAAACCGGCCGAAGCCATGGCACGGCGCCTGCTCTACCTGATGGCGCCCGATCTCACCGTCTCCCCGGCGAACGCCGGGGCCTCGGGCCATGCGATCCCGGTCCCGGTCGCAGGAGACCCTGGCGTGCGCCGGGACGCTCGGACAGTGGCGTTCCGCTTCACCGAACCCCTCGGTCCCGGCCCGAAGAATAATGGCCCGTGCATCCGTTTCGTCAACGAGCCGCCCGGGCCGCCGAAACCGGTGCGCGTGCCCCAGCCGAAAACCAGCGCGCCGTTGCTCGCCCGTATCCGCGCCCTGCAGGCGGTCATCGACCGGCCCGAAGCCCACGCCAACCGCCTCGCCCGCTGGATCGCAAGGCGCAAGGCCAAAGGCCATCCGCGCCCGGTCGCATTCGCTTTCCTGAAAATCTCCGGCATCAACCTCAAGCGCGTCGAACCCATGGTCAAGCAGGACCTGCGCTTCTTCAACGCGGCGGCCTTCTACAAACTCCAGCCCCCGCCCGAGCCGGGCTAGCATCGAGCAACAGGTCGCCTCAGGGGCCCATCCAGAGCGACATCGAAGGATGGCCCCCCGTGCGATGGAAACCCATGCGCTCGGCCCGCGCCCGTGCTCCAAATCCAAGGCAAAAAAACCCGGCTGCGAATGAACGCGCCGGGTTTGAGTATCGGGCCCCGAAGGGGGGAGGAAACGCCCAATCGGAGGAGATTGGGAAATGCCCGGGGCCCTTGGCATACAGGCTAAATAGGGACTGTGGCCCGAGGCGCAACCTGCATGACCGCAGTTCACCCATGCAAATTTGCATTTTACAAATCTGTAATCTTAGCTTTGGTGCATGGATGGCCGCCGCAGCGGCTCGGTCTCGGCTGTCACGAAATCGCGGAACGCCGCCACGCGCTTGGATCGGCGCAGGTCGCTCGGATAGACGAAGTAAAGATCGAAGATCGGTCCGACATGGTCTGGCAGCACTTTCACCAGCCGCGGCATAGCGCTCGCCATGTAATCGGGCACATCGGCAATGCCGAGCCCGGCATCCACGGCCCGCAGCATGGCGAAGACATTGTTCAGCTTCAGCGAGGCCGGACGCGGAGGGCTGTCATCGCGGCCGACCCGGCAGGCAAAGCTCATCACGTGGAGCAGCGAACTTTCATCGCCATAGGCAATGATACGGTGATTATCGAGATCCTGCGGCGTGCGCGGCACGCCTTTCTGCTTCAGGTATTCCGGCGAGGCATAGAGGCTCGTCGCCACGGTACCGAGCTTGCGCTGGATCAGGTCGGCCTTGTCCGCCGCCCATAGCCGGATTGCGCATTCGGCTTCCAGCTTCAGCAGGTCATATTCCCTGTCTTCAAGGCGCAGGTCGAGATGCAGGTCGGGATGCTTGCGCGAAAAGCTACCGAGGCGCGGCACCAGCCAGGTCGAGCCGAAGGCCACCGGCGCCGATACGATCAGCTCACCCTGCGGGGTGTCCTGCTGGTCCTTGAGCGCGGTGTTGGCCATCGCGGCGGCTGCCGCCATCTCCATCGTGGACCGGAAAAGCGTATGCCCGCTATCGGTCATCGCCAGGCCGCGCGCATGGCGCTGGAAAAGGGACACGCCCAGCTGCTCCTCCAGCGCCGCAATCTGGCGCGACACAGCCGACTGCGAAATCCCCAGGCGCTCGCCTGCGGACGTCAGGCTGCCCGCTTCGGCCGCCGCGTGAAAGGATTTCAGTTTGCCCCAATCCATGGGGTCGTTTTGTGACGTTACTTTAACGCAACGGCAAGCAGGAAATCAGGGGGATGGGCCATTTTCGGCATTTCCCCTAAACTAGTTATCCAGTTTTGCGTATGGAGACGTGCATGACCAGTCCCTTCCTGATGAGACCCGTCGGCCACGTCCGATGCGACCGCTCGGAAGCCATCGACGATGACTGGGATTCCGTCCCTGCCCGCATCGAGCTCGACACCGCCATGTTCGATGCCGAAGCCCTGAAGGGGCTGGAAACCTTTTCCCACACCGAAGTGATCTTCCTGTTCGACAGGGTACCCGACGCCAAGATCGTCACCGGCGCGCGCTATCCGCGCGGCAACACGGACTGGCCGAAGATCGGCATCTTCGCCCAGCGCGGCAAGAACCGGCCCAACCGCCTCGGCGCCACGGTCTGCGAAATCCTCTCCGTCGAGGGCACGATGCTCCACCTGAAAGGCCTCGATGCGATCGACGGCACGCCGGTGCTCGACATCAAACCCGTCATGTCCGGCTTCCAGCCGCGCGGGGAATTGCGCGAACCCGGCTGGGCGAAAGATATCATGGAGACCTACTGGTAGGCCGCTGCGTCAGTGTGCCCTCAGGGCGGCCTCCCGCACCGCAGCCACCTCAGGCGACGCTGCGATCTGCACGATCTCGCTCAGCAATATATCGAGGTCCTTGCGCGCTGTGCGGTGATTGGTGATGTTCACCCTTATTGCCGTCCGGCCGCGCAGCTGCGTTGTCGACGGGGCCGCGATCCCCTGCTCCTGCAACTGGATGACGATCTCGTCGTTCATCGCGTCCAGTACAGGGTCAGGCAGGCCATCGGCCACGTGACGGAAGCAGCAGATGTTCAGCGCCACCGGCGCAAGCAGTTCCAGTCCCGGCGTGCTGGCAACCTGCTCGCCCAGGTAGGACGCCTGGTAGCAATTGCGCGTGATCATCTGCCCCAGCCGATCGGTGCCGAATTCAGCCAGCTGCGCCCATACTTTCAGGGCCCGGAATCCGCGCGACAGTTCCGGCCCGTATTCCACCGGCCACGGGTTCCCGCCGGCCAGCCCGCGTTCCTTGGCCTTCAGGTAATCCGGCCGGTCGGTGAAGGCGGCGCGGTGCAGCGTCTCGTCCCGGATCAAGGCAAAGCCGGCATCGTAATTGACGTGCAGCCATTTATGGAAATCGAAGGCCAGCGAGTCCGCCCGCTTGATTCCCGTCAGCCGGCCCTGCGCCCGCTCTGAAAGCACGCCCAGCGCGCCGAACGCGCCATCGATATGGAACCAGAGGTTTTCATCCTGCGCGAGGTCGGCGAGCGCCTCCAGCGGATCGATCGCGCCGACATTCACCGTGCCCGCCGTGCCGATCACGACGAACGGCGTCAGCCCGTCTGCGCGATCCTTCGCAATCGCCGCCTTCAGCGCGTTCATGTCGATCTCGAACCGGTCATTCGCCGGAATGCGCCGCAGGGCATCCGTGCCGAGGCCGACCAGGTCGAACGCCCGCGCGACACAGGAATGCGTCTCGGTCGACGTATAGCCGACCAGGCCATGCCCGCAGACGCCGTCCTTGCGGCTGGCAAAATCGAGGCGCGCATCCCGCGCCACCTTGATCGCAATGATCGTCGCCATCGACGTACCCGACACGACGATGCCGCTGGCGGTCTCGGGAAACTCGAACAGCTCGCGGCACCAGCGGATCACCTGTTTCTCGACATAGATCGCGCCATGGTCGCGCCCGCCGACATTGGCATTCATCGACGAGGCCGCCATTTCAGCAAGGATGTTCGACGGCGTGCCGGAGCCGTGCACCCAGCCGAAGAAGCGCGGATTGGTATTGCCCGCGCCATAGGGCAGCAGGGCATCCATCCGGCTGATCACGTCGTCCGTGCCCCAGCCCTCGCGGGGCAGCGGCGCCTTCAGCGTGTCCTTGATCGCGTCCGGCAGTTCGGTCCACACGCGGCCCTGCCGGCTCGCCTGCATGCGGTCGATGGCGGCGTCCAGCATGCGCTGCGCCTGCGCACGGAATGCGTCCCAGTCATCGGGATCCAGCGAGACTTGCGGTGTGGGCTCTTCGTAAGGTGTGTCGGTCATGTCGGCCTATTCACCTGCTTTCGCGGAACATGCAAAGCACTTCCCGGGCGTCATGTGCAAAACGCACCCCCTCTCCCTCGGGAATACGGCGATCAAAGCCTGAGCCCGAATTTCGGGCCGATCCATGTCATCAGCAGGTAGAGCGCAATCGTCAGAATGCACCCGGCCACCAGTGACGGCCAGAATCCCCATCCCTGCCGCAACAGGGCCGGGATCAGCAGGAACATCGGCAGCGACGGCAACACGTACCAGAACGTGGCACTGGCATGATCGGCCATATTGGCCACGTCCGGCTTGTCGCGCCACAGCCAGATCATGCCAAGGACCGAGACGAGCGGCAGCGAGGCTACCAGGGCCCCGAACCCGGGATTGCGCTTGGCGATTTCCGACACCGCCGCGATCAGTATGCCGGAAACCAGGGCCTTGAGGATGAGATATGTCATATCCTACTGGCTCGCCCACAGGATGCGCGCAATCCAGGCGATCTCGTTCGGCCTGAAACTGCGCTTCGGATAGTCCGGGTTCAGCGAGGCGAGGTCTACCGACCGCGTATTGCGCCGCTCCAGCACCTTGGCCATCACCTCGCCCGCCATGGTCTTCGCCACCACCCGGTCGCCCGGCTTCACCTCGGCCCCCGGCGCCACGATGATCCGGTCGGCCGCCCGATAGGCCGGCTCCATGGAATCGCCGCTGATGTGCAGCGCATAGACCGCCTCGTCGCCGAGCCCCGGAAACCGCACTTCTTCCCAGCCCGCGCCGACCGGGAAGCCGGCATCGTCAAAGAAGCCGTCCTGCCCGGCCTGCGCAAAGCCGATCAGCGGCGCGAGGCCGCCGCGCCGCCCCTCCACAAGGGCGGCAAAATCGTCAAACCCGCTGCCGACCGCGGCCAGCACGCGCGCGAGGCTCTCGTTCGAGGGCCACCGCGCGCGACCATCTGCGCCTTCGCGTTTCGACGGGTTGAACGCCGTCGGGTCGAGCCCGGCGCGCCGCGCAAGGCCCGAGGCCGACAGGCCGTGATGCGCCGCCAGCTGGTCAATTCCCCGCCAGATATCCCGGTGCTCCATGGCAAATGGCCCTGTTCTGTCCGACACCATTAATAATGGGTATATAATCCTATTGTTAAGGCAGGCGTTCGAGCGGCCAAGGGGGCTCGTCCTGACGGCCCTCATCGCCATGATCACGGGCCGCATCGTCTTCGGTGTCGCCTGGTCAGGCTAGAACCGCCAGCGCGCGCCATTCGCCACATCCGGCACGAGGCTTTTCGCTGACACGGCAAACACGCGCTCGGCGCCCAGCGCGAAGGCCATCAGGCCTTCCGGAAAGAGCGGCGCGAAGGCCGCATCCAGAACATTCAGCCCACCGGTGAACGTGCCCATGGCCGGCATCACCAGCCGCGCCCCGTCGCTGGCAAAACAGCGCCGCCGCACCAGGCGCCCGCGCGCCTTCACCTTGGCCGCCGGGTGCAGGTGCCCGGCAATCTCGCCCGCCGCGCCGGTCGGCTCATGCCGGAACACGATGCTGCCGATGCGCAGCACATTCGCCGCGCGTCCGCCCAGATAGGCCGGCGGGTCCGGATCATGGTTGCCCTCCACCCAGACCCAGTCATGCGCCCCGGTCAGCGCCTGTATCCGCGCCGCATAGGGCGGTGGCAGGCGCAGCTCGGCGGCCCGGTCATGGAAACTGTCGCCCAGCGAGATCACCGTCTGCGGCGAGAACTGCGCACACAACCGCTCGACCACGCCCAGCGTCGCGCCGGTATCATACGGCGGCAGCATCTGCCCCCGCGCGGCATAGGCGCTGCCCTTTTCAAGGTGCAGGTCGGAGACCACGAGGACGCGTTCAGCCGCCCACCACAGCGCACCTTCGGGCAGCGGCAACAGCATCTCGCCGCCCAGGTGCAGCAGCGTTTCGGAAGGGCGGGAGGCAAGTGCAGTCATGGTTCTTCAAAGTGGCCCGCATTGGGTCAACCGTCAAACGCTTGTTCCACACATGAACAGCGCTCATCCTGAGCGGAGTCGAAGGAGCGCCTCCCAGCGCCGCCTCACTCCCGCATCGCGTCGCGCACCAGCACGTCTTCCGCCTCGCCCAGGACTGCGTCCTGCGCCGAGACGCCGAATATAGGCTCCCGGCCCATTTCCAGCATCACCGGCACCGCGAACGGGCTGATACGGTCCAGTACATTATGATCGATCTTGCCGCGAATGCGCACCAGCATGTCCGACAGGCGCCGAACGTCGAGTAGGCCCGTCGCCGCGTCCTGCCGCGCCGCCTGCAGCAGGATATGGTCCGGCTCATGGCTGCGCAGCACATCATAGATCAGGTCGCTGGAGAAACTCACCTGCCGCGAATTCTTCTCCTTGCCCGGCAAGTTGCGCGCAATCAGCCCGGACACCTGCGCACAATGGGCAAAGGTCCGCTTCATCAGTGCGCTCTCGTCCAGCCACGCCTCGAGATCGTCGCCCATCATGTCCGGGTGGAACAGCGCGCCCATGTCGATCCCGGCCATGTCCTCCATCGCCCAGACGGCCATCGCATATTCGCTCGCCACAAAGCCGAGCGGTTTCGCCCCCATCCGCTCCAGCCGCCGTGTCAGCAACATGCCCAGCGTCTGATGCGCGAGCCGCCCCTCGAATGGATAGCAGACCATGTAATGCCGCTCGCCGCGCGGGAAGGTCTCGACCAGCAAATGATCCGGCGGCGGAATGCTTGAGCGGCGCACCTGAGCCGCAAACCATTCGCGCACCGGACCGGGCAGCGCGTCCCACTGCGCCGGGTCATGGATCATCTGGCGCACCCGCTCGGCCAGGAATGTCGTCAGCGGAAACTTCCCGCCATTATAGGACGGTATCGCCGGCTTCTCGCCCACCGCCCGAACGGTCAGCACGTCGAGCCCCTCTACACCGATCAGGCGCAGCACTTCGCCGCCAAACAGGAACGTATCCCCCGGCACCAGGGTCGAGATGAAATACTCTTCGATCTCACCCAGCTTGCGGCCCGCCCGCACCGTCCGCTTTTCACCGGGCGCGCCTGCCCCCTTCCCCACGAAACTGGCCAGCCGCACCGACAATTGTACCGCCTCGACAATCGCCCCGACATTCATACGGTGCTGCTGCGCGTCCTGCGCCGTGCGCGCCACCCAGCGCCCGTCGGGCCGCCGCACGATCCGGTGGAACCGGTCATAGGTCTTCAGCGCATAGCCACCACTGGCGACGAAATCGACAATCCGCTCGAACGTCTCCCAGTCGAGATCCGCATAAGGCGCCGCCCGCACGATCTCCTCATACAGCGGCGCCAGATCGAACCCTTCGCCGCAGGCACGTCCCATCACATGCTGTGCCAGCACGTCGAGCGATCCCTGCCGCAATCCTTCGCCGTCAATCTCGCCGGCCTCGACCGCCGCCTCCGCCGCGCGGCATTCCAACACCTCGAACCGGTTCGTCGGCACCAGCACCGCCCGGCTTGCTTCGTCCATCCGGTGGTTCGCCCGACCGATACGCTGGATCAGCCGCGCCGCGCCCTTCGGCGCGCCCATCTGGATCACGAGGTCCACCTCGCCCCAGTCAATGCCGAGGTCGAGCGTCGAGGTACACACCACCGCCTTCAGCTGGCCCGCCGCCATCGCCGCCTCGACCCGCACGCGCTGTTCCTTCGCCAGCGAGCCATGGTGCAGCGCGATCGGCAAATTGTCGTCATTCACCCGCCACAGCTCTTGGAACATCACTTCGGCCTGGCTGCGCGTATTGACGAAGACAAGCGCCATCCTTGCGCGCTTGATCGCCTCATACACTTCCGGGACCGCAAACCGCCCAGAATGGCCCGACCAGGGAATCCGCTCACGCGAGACAAGGATATCCACTTCCGCCGACACGCCGCCTTCTGCCCGTATGATCCGCGCGTCCGGCGCCAGCCACCGCGCCAGTTCCTCCGGTTCCTTAACCGTCGCCGACAGGCCGATGAACCGGCACGCCGGCGCCCAGTTGCCAAGCGTCGCGAGCCCCAGCGACAACAGGTCGCCGCGCTTCGACGCCGCCATCGCGTGTACCTCATCCACGATCACGCTTTTCAGGTCGGCAAAGAAATCCTTCGCATGGTCGGACGCGATGAACAGGGCCAGCTGTTCCGGCGTTGTCAGCAATACGTCCGGCGGATTGCGCCGCTGGCGCTGGCGCACATGGGAGGGCGTGTCGCCCGTGCGCGTCTCGATCCGGATATCCAGCCCCATGTCGCCCACCGGCGCCATCAGGTTGCGCTGCACATCCACCGCCAGCGCCTTGAGCGGCGAGATGTACAGCGTGTGAAGCGCCGGAATGCCGGTGTTCGATGTGCGCGCCTTCTCCTTCAGCTCGATCAGGCTCGCCATGAACCCCGCCAGCGTCTTGCCTCCTCCCGTCGGCGCGATCAGCAGCGCGCTCTCGCCTGCCAGCGCCGCTTCGGTCAGCGTCATCTGGTGCGGCCGGGCCTGCCAGCCACGCGTGGCAAACCAGCCGGCAAAGGGCTCAGGCAAGGTAAATGCAGGGGCGGCGCTATCGGGCATGTCGGGAATTAAACTATCGCAAGACGTGGCACTTGCCTCTTTATTTTCAGGCCAGGTTCAGGTGAACCTTGTTGTCTGGCCAGTTCAAGCGTCGCCACAAGGGTCTGATCATGCACCGCTCGCTCCTTCCGCTCGCCCTGTCCGTCCTCCTTCCGTGGCAGACGCACGCCGGAACGCCGCTGCAGGATGCGCTCGCCGCCAGTCCGGACGGGCCGCTCTACATTTTCGATGTGATCGTCCAGAATGACGGCACCGACGCGATGATGCGGGTAGACCCGACCCGGCCGGAAGGCGAACGCCTCACCGTGATCTCGCCTGCAAGGAAAGACTGGAACGACGATTTCAGGAAGCAGGTCAAAAAGATGCAGGCCGATACCGATGGCGATATCTGGTGCAGCAACCTTGGTAACAACATTCCGGGTGATGCCGCGCTCGAGTCCGAAACCGCCACGACCGCCACCTATACCTACGCGCCCCAGGTCGGCGCGGAGCCGGGCGACATGGACGACATACTCAAATACCTCAAAGGCAAGGTCGTCGTCGCCAAGGACGACCCGGCTATCCTGTCGGTCGAGATGGTCGCCGAAAAGCCCTTCAGGCCGCTGCCGATTGCCCGGATCAACCAGTTCGAAATGAAAGTCGTCTGCAACCGCGCACCCGACGGGCGCACACATGTCGCCCGCGTCGATGTCGATATAAGCGGCTCTGCCATGATGAAGGATTTCAGCGAGTCCGAACGTCAGACGATCACCAACCTGAAAGCTGTACCCGAGTCCGGCATGGGCGCGAAATAGACCCCGCGCCGGACTACTGCCCGGCGAGAAACTTCGCCCGTTCCTTAGGCGACATGTTCTCCAGCTCGGCATCAAGCTCGGCCTGGGCTCGCAGCGCCGCCCGCTCGTCATCCGCCGCCTGCAGGGCCATCAGCACGTCGCGGGTAAAATCATTGACCTCGAACTTCGCGCCGCCATTCGCGTCATAGCCGCGCCGCACGATCACGGCGTTCATGCTTGGCACGATGACGACATACTGGCCCCGATTGCCCGCCATGTAGAACGTGCCTTCGGGAACCCCCGCTGCATCATTCATCAGCCAGAATTGCGCGCCATAACCGGGCCCGCTTGCCGGTTGCGCCGGGGCTGGCGTGCGCACGAATTCCGCCCAGCCCTCGGGCAGAAGGCGCTCATTGCCCCATAGGCCGTCCTGCAGGTAGAGCTGGCCCACCCGCGCCAGGTCGCGCGCCGTTGACCAGACCTGGCTCGAGGCGATGAAATCGCCGTTCCAGTCGATTTCCATGGTCGTGTGCGCCGCGCCGATCTTGCTCAGCAGGCCCTCATACGGGAATCGATGGAACCCATTGTCATCGTTCATCGACTCGCGCAGCGACCGCATCGCGATCAGCGTGTCATTGTTGGAATATTTGAACCGCGTTCCCGGCATGACTTCCAGCACCTTGCTGGCGGCCTGGTCGGCCACCCTACCGCCGCCGAAATAGATCCGGTCGGTGCGCGATCCGCTATCGCCGCTGTCGAGGCCGCTCGCCATGTGCATCAGGTTGCGGATCGTGATCGCCCGGCGCGGATCGGCGCCATTGTTCCAGTCGGCAATCACCGCAGGATAATCAATATCGATCAGGCCGTTGCGCCGGGCCGCGCCCAGCACGGTGGCCGCAATCGACTTGCCGGCAGACCATGTCCGCTGCGGCGTCTCATGGTCCACGCCAAGCGCATAGCGCTCGGCCACGACCTGGCCGTCACGCACGACGAGTACAGCGCTGGTGCGCGTGCCATTGCCATAGGTGCGCTCGTCAAAGGCGAACGAGACCGGCGCTTCAAGCCGCTCGGCCTCTTCGGTGCGCAGCTGGATCTTGACGTTCGCGCCGATGGCGCTGCCCCGGTCCTGCGCCGGTGCCGCCGGCCAGCTGGCAAAATGCGGCAGGAAGGAAATCATGCTGGAATCGGCGCCGATCGGCAGCTGCGTGCAGCCAAATCCCGGGCGCCAGGCAGCGATGCGCGGCGGCATCGCGGATGAATAGGCCACCGACACGGTCCTCATCGCCGTATTGACCTGCGCCTTGGGCAGCGTGTCGAACGCCCGCTGGTAATCCGGGTAGATGCCGCTGAGATCATTCTGTTCGATCTCGGCCATCGACTGGCCCGCCGTGAACAGGTCGGAACAGGTGAAGGCAGCTTTCCAGCCGGCCGCCAGCGCTAGGTCCATATCGTCTGTATTGCCGCCCTCCTGGGCAAAGGCCGCTGAAGCGGATACTGCGAGCGCAGCTAGGGATACGATCACGGCGGACACTGGACGCATGGACAAGTCTTTCCTGTTACGGGTGCCAGTGTATGCGCACGATTTCATGTCGCAAGTATGGCGAGGCAGTTAGGGATTTGGCAACCAGGCCTCACCCCTCCAGCAACAACGTGAAGCGCATCTGACCGACCGGCGCTGGATACGTGGCCGAAATGGGCGATTATGTTGGGGCTAGAGTATCCGTCTTGGTCAAGCCAGTCTTGGTTCCCATTTCCGGTTGGCCTTGATGAGGGCAGTTGCGAGGATGATGAGTTTTCGCATGATGGCAGTGAGGGCGACTTTGGGATGCCGAGCTCTATGCTCCCTCGCTCTGGTATGCCATCGGTGCCGACGGCATCGCGACGATCAACATAATCCGCGCCGATATGGGCCAGCATGTCGGCACGGCGCTCGCGCGGATCCTCGCCGACGAGCTTGAAATCACGTGGGACAATGTCCGTATCAAGCAAGTCGACTCCGATCCGAAATGGGGCCTCATGGTCACTGGCGGCAGCTGGTCTGTCTGGCAGACCTTGCCGATCTATTCGCAGGCCGGCGCAGCTGGCCGGACCGCGTTGATCGAAGCGGGCGCCGCCGCCCTCGGCGTCGATGCCGCAACCTGCACCGCCCGCAGTGGCGAAGTCATCTCCGGCAGCAAGCAGATCAGCTATGCCGATATCGTCAAGAAGGGCGTCAGCAAGACCTTCACGCCCGAGGAACTCGCTGCCCTCCCGGTCAAGCTTGCTGCGGAACGCCGCCTGATCGGCAAGCCGGTCATGGCGCGCGACATCATGGAGAAGACCAATGGCACCGGCCTCTATGGCATCGACGCCAAGGTCGACGCCATGGTCTATGCCCGGCCCATCATGCCGCCTACGCGCAATAGGTCGAAAGTCAATTCCGTTGACGACAGCGCCGCGAAATCGGTGAAGGGCTACCAGCAGAGCCTGGTGATCGACGATCCCTCCGGCACCGTGACGGGCTGGGTCATGGTGATCGCAGACACCTATCTGGCAGCCATCGAGGCGGCTGACCTCGTCAAGGTCGACTGGACCCCCGGCCCGACGTCAAAGGTTTCCGAAAAGCAGATCCAGGACCATGCCGGCAGCCTGCTCGACGACCCGTCACAAGGCGCCATTCTCGACACCGGCCTCACCGACACGACGGCAGCTTTCGCCGCCGCGACGACGAAGGTGGAAGCCACCTACACGACCGGCACCGCGCTCCACATGCACCTCGAACCCGTCAATGCCCTCGCCCTCGAAAAAGACGGCGTGATGAAAATTGACACCGGCAACCAATGGCAGAGCCTCTTACTCCCATGGCTCGCCACCGCCCTCGGCATGCCGGAAGACAAGATCGTGATGCGTGCCTACCGGCTCGGCGGCGGTTTTGGCCGCAGGCTGAACGGCGACTATGCCGTGCCAGCCGCCCTCGCCGCCAAGGCGCTCGGCAGGCCGGTCAAGATGGTACTCACTCGCGAGGATGATACCCGCATGGACTCGGTGCGCTCGCCCAGCGTCCAACGTCTCCGCCTCGCCGCCGACACCGATGGCAAGGTCACCGGGATGGAACAGCATGTCGCCGCCGGCTGGCCGACCCAGGTGATGGCACCTTTCTTCATGCCGAACGGCGTGAACGGAGTGACCTCTAACCCCTTCGCCGTCAGCGGCGCAGACCATTGGCACACGGTCGGTGCGCACCGCGTCCGTGCCGTCTCGAACGACCTTGCCAACAGCACGTTCCGGCCATGCTGGCTACCCTCGGTCGGGCCCGGCTTCACCAATTGGGCGCTCAAAAGCTTCATGGACGAAGCGGCCCACGCGCTCGGCAAGGACCCCGTCGGTTTCCGTCTGACCCTGCTCGACGGTGCCGGCATGAACGCCGACTCGACGCCGAACGCCGTCGGCGGCGCGCTGCGCCAGGCCGAAGTCGTGCGCCGCTGCGCCGCCAATGCCGGATGGGGCAAAATCCTCCCCGCCGACACCGGAATCGGCCTCGCAACCAGCTTCGGGCAGGAACGCGGCATGCCGACATGGGTTGCCTGTACAGCGCAGGTCCGTGTCGATCGCGCCAGCGGCCGCGTCACGGTTGAGAAGCTGACACTTGTGACCGATGCCAGCACGATCGTTGATACGGATAGCGCGCTGGCGCAGATGGAGGGGGCGGCCCTCTGGGGCCTCTCGCTCGCACTGCATGAGGGCACGGAGTTCGTGAACGGACAGGTCAGGGACCTGAACCTCGGCCCCTACACGCCGCTGCGCCTCGCCGATGTGCCGGAACTCGACATCAGTTTTGTCGAAAGCACGGAAGTGCCGGTGGGTCTTGGCGAGCCCGCCACAACAGTCGTCGGCCCGGCGATCGGCAATGCGATCTTCAACGCTGTCGGCGCACGCCTTCGCCATATCCCGATCACGTCGGAAGCGGTCCTGGCCGCGATCTAGGCGGCCAGCACATCCGCTATCGGGTTGCCGCCCCATGCAGGGCCAGGCCTTTGGCGACGGCGCCGAAGCGGTCATTGGCTGACAGGGCGGCATTGCCGAACCGTCCTGCCAGCCGTTCCTGCACCAGCGGGATGAAGGTGGAGCCGCCCACCATCACGATATCGGTGATCTGGTCAGGCGCCACGCCCGCCTGCCGGAGGCAGTCCACGGCCACCGCATCCATTTTCGAGATCGCCTCATCGATCAGCCCCTCGAACGTCCCGCGCGCGACCAGCCGCTCAAGGTGTGCCTCCGGCGTGTCATAGACGAATGTCTGCTGGTCGGCCTCGCTGAGGCCGATCTTTATCTGCTCGGTACGCTTGGCATAGGTATGCGCTTCATGGCTGCGCACCAGATGGTCGAACGCCCGGATGCCGCGACTGTCCGGACTGTTCATCATCATCCACTTGATCTGCTTCTGGGTGTCGCGTGTGTAGAGCTTGTTCAGGCTCTTCCAGTCCGACAGGGTCGAATAGGGAGCCGATGGCGCCGGCAGCCCGTTCAGCGCCAGCGTCTCGCCATGCCCGAACAGGTGCGAGAGCTCGAAGAAGCTCAGTATGTGATCGAAATCATTGCCGCCAACGTACAGGCCAGTACTGCCCAGCACGTCGAAGCCGGCATTGTCGGGCGATATGCGCACGACCGAAAAATCCGACGTGCCGCCCCCGATATCGACGACGAAAATCAGCTTTTCCCGGCCGGTCGGGAAAGCCACCGATCGCGCCGCAGCCACCGGTTCTTCGAGGAATTCGACATGGGCAACGCCCGCCGCGTGAAGGCAGCTTTCCAGGATGGTCTGCGCGCGCTTGTCGAGATCGGCATGCCTGTCATTGAACGAGACCGGCCGCCCCTGGATGACCGACTCGACGCGCTGCCCGGTTTGCGCTTCCGCATTGGCAATCACCCGGCGCAGGAAATGAACGATCACGTCACGAAACGGGAGGCGCCGGCGACCGAGCTCCGTCGTCTCGTCAATCAGCGACGAACCGAGGACAGACTTGATCGAACGCATCAACCGGCCTTCTTCACCGGACTCATAGGCGCTCACCGCCTGCGAACCAATGGCGTATTCGCTGGAATCCAGGCTATAGAACACGGCCGTGGGAATCGACATGGCGTCCGGCTCCAGCGCAATCAGCGCGGTGCCATCCGGACCGCGAAACGCGATCGACGTGTTCGATGTGCCGAAATCGATGCCAACTTGCATGAGGAACGCCCTTGATGCGGGGAATGCGGCCCAGTCGCCTACCCCACTTGGCTGCAAAGCGGAAGGGACCGCGTCCCGCCCCTTCCCCCCATCCCGCAATTGCCTACATTCAGCTCATGCTCCGGCCCGACCTCCTCCTGCAGCCCACGCCAAAGGGCCTCTACTGCCCGCCGGGGGATTTCTACCTCGATCCCGTGCGCGGCGCGGTTGACCGCGCCGTCATCAGCCATGGTCATTCCGACCATGCGCGCGGCGGCCACGGCAAGGTGCTTGCCCACCCGGACACGCTGGCCATCATGGCCTGCCGCTATGGCCAGAATTTCGCCAAGTCCACGCAGTCACTGGACTATGGTGAGACGGTCGAGATCAATGGCGTCACCGTCTGGCTCGCCCCGGCCGGGCACATCCTCGGTTCGGCCCAGATCGTGGTCGAACACAAGGGCCTGCGTATGACCTTCACCGGTGACTACAAGCGCCGTTTCGATCCGACCTGCGCGACGTTCGAGCCGGTCCCCGGTACGCATGTGTTTATCTCCGAGGCGACCTTCGCCCTGCCTGTCTTCCGCCACCCGGACACGGGCGGCGAAGTTGCCCGCCTCCTGCACAGCCTGCAGGCCTTTCCCGAGCGCGCCCATTGCGTCGGCGCCTATTCCCTCGGCAAGGCGCAGCGCGTCATCCGGCACCTGCGCATCGCCGGCCATGACGCGCCGATCTTCATCCATCCCAGCCTCCAAAAGCTCTGCGCCCATTACCAGTCCGTCGGCATCGACCTCGGCAAGCTCATCACTGTCCCGTCCGGCGACGTGCCGAAAGCCGCCCGCGAAACCTATCGCGGCCAGATTATCGTCGCCCCGCCCGGCAGTTTCGATGGCAAATGGGCCCAGAACTTCCCCGACCCCGTCATCGCCTTCGCGTCGGGCTGGATGAGCATCCGCCAGCGCGCCAAACAGCGCGGCGTGGAGCTGCCGCTGGTGATCTCCGACCATGCCGACTGGGACGAACTGACCGGAACGGTGCGCGAAGTGAACCCGGAAGAGCTCTGGGTTACCTATGGGCGTGAAGACGCCCTCGTACGCTGGGCCGAACTGGAAGGCCGCCGCGCCCGGCCCCTGCGCATGGTCGCCTATGCTGACGAGTCCGGTTGACCGCGCCCCGGCAAGGGGCCTTTAGTAACGGCTATAGGTGTATTCAAAGGGGACGACATGAAACGCCCAGCCCTCCTCGCGGCCGCTGCCGCCCTGCTCGTGCTTGCCGGATGCGACGCCATCAAGGTGCCCGGCCTCAATCCACCGGACGAAAAAGCCGCCAGTCCGGTCGACCAGCTGCCAGCAGACGCGTTCGAAGAAGATGTGACCAGTTCGGTCGAAGTCGTGCCCGCCGAGACGCCCGCCACCGAAACGACAGTCGACGCGCCAGCAGATGCGACCGCTACGCTGCCTGCGACGGATGACACGGCACCCACCGAAACCGCACCTGAAGACGGAACGGCGGAAGAGACGACCGAAGAAACTGCCCTCCAGCCCGAGTCCGCCGGCGCTCTCGCCCTGACGACCCAGGCGCCCCTGCCGACGCTGGCCGCGCTGAACGCCGCCAGCTGTGGCCGCCCCGCTGGCAGCGCGCCGACGCCGACCGTGGCCATGGTCGCGGGTGCCACCACGCTGGAAGCCCCCTCGGTCGGCACCGCAGCCGTCAACGGCCTCGCCGCAACCCTTGCCAGCTTTCCCGGCATCGTGAAACTCGAACCCCGCAACCCGCAGGCCGACGGCACCGTCGCCAGCGGCCATTGCGGCGCCACGCGTATCGCAAGGAACTGGTTCGTCACGGCGGCCCATTGCGTTGACGACGACTATCAGGAACTCCGCATCATCGGCGACGCGGCCAACCTGCGCAGCCCGCTCGCCAGGGTCACCAGCGGCACCGTCGCCGTCTGCCATGCTGGCTATCTCGGCACCGCCAACGGCTATGCCAATGACCTCGCCCTCATCCGCCTCGATGACGCGCAGGTCGCGCCGATCGCCGACGTGGCCGTAGCCCGCTATGGCGCCACCGCGAAGCCGCTCGCCCCCGCCAATTACCCGACTGCCGACATGGCCGGCTGGGGCCTCACGCATTATGGCGGCCAGCTCTCGAACGACCTGCTGACCACACAGCTCGCCATCACAGCGAACGGCCCGTCGATCATCTACGTCGCCAGCGCCGGCGGTGCCGGCCCCTGCGTCGGCGACAGCGGCGGCCCGCTCTATGTCACCGAGGCGGACGGCACCCGGACGGTTGTCGGCGTATTGTCAGTGGTCGAGCAGAACCGCGCCACCGGCGAATTCTGCGCCGGCGACTATAATGGCCGCTACACCAACCTGCAGGGCTATGCCGGCTGGATGGACGCCGTCATGGCGCGCTGCGACGCCAATCCGGATGGTTGCAAATAGCCACCAAGGCGCATGCCAATCCCAAGCGCTCGTCCTTCGACTTCGCTCAGGATGAGCGCTCAAATCAAAGAGTCCCATGAGGACAGCTCTCAGATCCCAACCTTAAGCATTTCCTTGTAGGCAGGCCGCGCCCGCATCTTTTCCAGCCAGGCCTTGGTCGCCGGGCGGTTTGCCAACGCGCCCATGGAATCGGCCATCTGGATCTGGAAACCCATCAGGCAATCGGCGGCCGTAAAGCGCTCGCCGGCAAAATACGCATATTTCGACAGGTGCGCCTCAATCGTGCTCGCCGCCTTCTCGCGCTCGGCCGCCATCATCGCCTCGACCGGATTGCCGGTCATGTCGACGCGCCGGAAATAGACCTGCAGCAGGCCCGGGAGGAACACCGCGCCTTCGGCCGCATGCAGCCATTCCAGGTAGCGCGGAAATTCCGGCGAGTTCGGGCGTGGGTGCAGCTGGTAGGCCGTATCGTACTTGCCCATGAGGTATTCCGCGATGGCGCCGGTTTCCGCGATCACCACATCGCCGTCTTCCAGCAGGGGCGACTTGCCCATCGGGTGGATTTTCAACAGGTCCGGCGGCGCAAGGTTGGTCGTCTCGTCGCGCTTGTAGTAGACGATCTCGTGCGGCACGCCGAGTTCGGCCAGAAGCCAGACAATCCGCTGCGAGCGCGAGGCGTTGAGATGGTGGAGCGTGAGCGTCATGAATGGATGTCCCTTGGTAATTGGCTGTTTTTAACAGTCACACGCCTTGTTTCGGCGCTGTCATGCCGCGTGTTTGGCCCTATGTAGGACCGTATGCAAGCCTTTGCCGACCTGCTTGACAGACTTGTGCTCACGCCGTCGCGTAACGGCAAGCTGCGCCTGATGGTGGATTATTTCGCCGCCGCGCCCGATCCGGGCCGTGGCTATGCGCTCGGCGCGATCACCGGCGATCTCGATATCCCGAACGTCAAACCGGCCATGATCCGCGCCCTCATGGACGGGCGCATGGACCCGGAACTCTTCGCCCTGTCCTATGATTATGTCGGCGACCTGGCCGAAACGGTCAGCCTGGTCTGGCCGGACGTGCGCGGCGCCAATCGCACGCCACCCCTGTCGGACATTGTCGAAACGCTGACCGTAGCCCCCCGCGCCGAGGCGCCCAAGCTGGTCGCCGGATGGCTCGACGGTCTCGACGCGACCGGCCGCTGGGCCTTCCTGAAACTGCTGACCGGCGGCCTGCGCATCGGTGTCTCGGCCCGTCTCGCCAAGCTCGCGCTCGCGGCTTTCGGCGGCAAGGACGTCACCGAAATCGAGGAAATCTGGCATGGCCTCGCCCCGCCCTATGAAAGCCTGTTCGCCTGGCTCGAAGGCCGCGCCGACAAACCGGCACCCGACATCGCCGCGCCGTTCCGCCCGGTCATGCTTGCCCATCCCCTCGTGCCCAAGGCGGACCGCGACACGCTGGACGCAGTCGACCCCGGCCTGATCACTGCAGACACGTTCGCGGCGGAATGGAAATACGACGGTGTCCGCGTCCAGGCCTCTGCGGCAGGCGGCGCGCGCCGCATCTATACCCGCACCGGCGACGATATCTCCCACGCCTTCCCGGACGTTGTCGCTGCCATGGAATTCCATGGCACGCTCGACGGCGAACTCCTTGTCCGCAACGCCGACGGCACCGTCGCTCCGTTCAATGCGCTGCAGCAGCGACTGGGTCGCAAGACGGTCTCGAAACGCCAGCTGGAAACGCACCCCGCCTTCATTCGCGCCTATGACCTGCTGCAGGACGGCACCCGCGACCTGCGCGGCCAGTCCTTCCGTGAACGCCGCACCCGTCTTGAAAGCTTTGTCCTCGGCATCGAGAGCGACCGGTTCGACCTCTCCCCGCTCGTCCCCGTCACCACGCTCGCGGCGCTCGACGATGCGCGTCTCAATCCGCCCGCGCCGGAGATCGAAGGCGTGATGCTGAAACGCTGGGACAGCGCCTATCTCGCCGGACGCCCCAAGGGCCTCTGGTACAAGTGGAAGCGCGATCCCTTCCTCGTCGATGCCGTGCTGATGTATGCCCAGCGCGGCCACGGCAAGCGTTCCAGCTTCTATTCCGATTTCACGTTCGGCGTCTGGCGTGACGAAGATGGCGAGGACCGGCTCACCCCCGTCGGGAAGGCCTATTTCGGTTTCACCGACGCGGAGCTGAAGCAGCTCGACGCCTTTGTCCGTGCCAACACGATTGACCGGTTCGGGCCCGTCCGCTCCGTCACGGCCAGCAAGGAGACCGGCGTGGTTCTGGAAGTGGCGTTCGAGGGGTTACAACGCTCACCCCGCCACAAGTCCGGCCTCGCCATGCGCTTTCCCCGCATCAACCGCATCCGCTGGGACAAGCCGACCGCCGAGGCTGACAGGATCGAAACGCTGTCAGCGATGTTGCCGGACTAGCCGCAGCTTACTCAAGCAAGGTGCAGGCGCAGGCGCAGACGCCGCCGCGTTGGCGGAACCCAGCCTCGAGCAAGCAAAAAAAGGGCCAGGCGCTCTGCGAGCCTGACCCTTTTCCGGGATTTCAGAAGACGTCCGCTATTAGACGGTTTCTTTGAGTTCCTTGGCGACGCGGAAGGCAACCTTCTTGGACGCCTTGATCTTGATCGCTTCGCCCGTTGCCGGGTTGCGGCCCATACGCGCCAGGCGCTTGCGCACTTCCAGCGTGCCGAGGCCGTTCATGCGAATACGCTCGCCTTTCTTGAGGCGTTTCGTGATCCGCACGGCCATGTCGTCGAACAATTCTTGTGTCTGTTTCTTGGTGAGGCCGTGGGCCTCAGCCATTTCGACCGACATCTGACGCAGGGTCACAGTCGTTGCCGTTTTCGGTGCTGCCTTGGCAGCCGCAGCAGGTGCGGCTTTTGCAGCGGGCTTCTTCGCCGCGACAGCTTTGGTCGCAGCCGGTTTCGCAACAGCTTTTTTGGCTGCCATTTTCGCAGGGGCCTTCTTGGCCACAGGTGTCTTTGCCATGAGCAAAATCCTTTGTTAAATCTTCGCAGAGAAGGCGGCCTATAACGCGAATCCATCCGGTGCCACCACACTTTTGTCAGTGCAACCAATTTGCCCTCCAGCCATTCAGGGTCATATGTCGTGCATGGAAAAACAGCCGCCCGTGATTCTGCTCCTGCTCGCCGTGCTGCAGCCCCTGTCTGGTGCGCTGGCGCCGCTGCTCGGCGTCGGCACGCCGATCGGCAATGCGACACGCAATCTCGGTGCGCCGGAACAGCCCCTGCCTGCCTTCTTCGCGATCTGGAGCCTGGTTTTCCTGGCCTATTTCGTGTTTGCGCTGTTTGCGGTCTTCCGCCGCGAATCGTGGATGGATCGAATCACCCCGGCCCTGACCATTGCCGGCATGCTGAATGTTATCTGGATGTTGAGCGCCCAGCTGATCGTGTCCCAGCCGCTTGACTTCGCACTCCTGTTTCCGATTGCCGCTGCAGCCTGGTTCGCTGCCTACAGGTTTGACCGGATGCGCGGCATGGGTGGCAGCGTCGCCAAGCTCGCCGCCGATATGGCCACTGGCCTGCTCGCGGGCTGGATCACGGTCGCGATCGCCATCTCGATCCCGTTGACGATCCGCCATTTAAGTACGCTCGGCGCAACCGACTATCCGTGGCAGATGCTTTGGGTGACGCTGGTGCCCGCTGCGCTCGCGGCCTGGGCCTTCGCCCGCTGTGTCAGTCGCAGTCCCTGGTTTTTCGTCTCGCTTGCATGGGGCCTCGTCGGCATCCTGCTCAATAACTGGACCGTCACCGGCATGACCTGGCTCGCCATCGTCACCGGTGCACTCACTGTCCTCGTCCTATACTTGCGGCTGACGCGCGGCGCCCATGGCGCGCGCAGCCAGGCCTGAACCCCCGGAGTAATTCATGGACTTCCTGAACGACATCGACTGGCAAGCCGTGCTTGCAGACAACTGGCCCACGCTCGCGGCCTATGGCCTGAAGGCGCTGGGCGCCTTTATCGTCCTGATCGTCGGCCTTCGCATCTCGGGAGCGATGGCCAGCATGGTCCGCAGGCAGGCCGTCAAGCGGCAGAACATCGACGAGACCCTCGGCAGCTTCTTCGCGTCGCTTGTCCGCTGGTTCCTGACGGCAGCCACAATCATCGCAGCGCTGCAATTGTTCGGCGTCCAGGCTACCAGCTTCGTCGCCATCCTCGGTGCCATGACCCTGGCCATCGGCCTGTCACTGCAGGGCGCGCTGGGCAACATCGCGTCCGGCATCATGATCATGCTGTTCCGGCCCTATGGTGTCGGCCAGTATATCGAAGTGGCCGGCGTCGGCGGAACGGTGAAGGAAATCAACCTGTTCCAGACCATCATGGCAACGCCTGACAATGTCCAAGTCATCGTGCCCAATAGCCAGGCCATCGATGGCATCATCAAGAATTACGCAGGCTACCCGACGCGCCGCATCGATCTCGTCTTCGGCATCGATTATGGCGACGGCATGGAGCATGCGATGAGCGTGATCGAAGGTGTCATCAAGGCCGACAGCCGCGTGCTCACGGAGCCTGTGCCCGTCGTGCGGGTCGACAATCTCGGCGCCAGTTCCGTCGACATCATTGCCCGCCCATGGGTGAAGACGCCGGACTATTGGGAAACCCGCTGGGCCCTCACCATGAACGTCAAGGCAGCGCTCGATGCGGCCGGCATCTCCATTCCGTATCCGCACCAGGTCAATGTGAACAAGGACTAGCGCTCAGCAGCAACCGCCAACCGGGGCCGCTGCCGACACGTCCCCGGCGGCGAACACGTCCGGCGCAGCGCATCCGGGGAACAGGCCGAAATGCCTGTCGCCAGCGCCCACCACATCGAAATGGCGCGCGAACCGCGTCTCCATCAGCATGGCCAGCGTGTTGCCGCAGACCGGGAAGACGCGGCCCTGCTCGATATGGTGTTCTGCATCGAGGATGAAGACCTCCTCCATGCCTTCCACGCCGCCGCGATAGATCACGGCCTGGCCATAATCCTCGCAGGCAGACTCGAGCCCCTCCAGCCTGAAAAGGCGCGCCGTCACCGAGGCAAAGCGGACCTGCCCGACCTTGGCCTTCAGCGCCGGATCGATGATCGCCAGCGGGCGATGCTCCACGACGCGCGGATCGCCAAAGCCTGTGGCCATGGCCACGGCCTGGTAGTCGCCCCAGTAAAGCGCGCCTGACAGGCATTCGCCATACAGGACAGGGTCCTTCACCAGGTCGGCCGGTATCCGGCGGTCGGCATAGACATCCGAGAAATAAAGCTCACCGCCTGGCTTCAGCAGCCGGTGCGCGGCGCGGAACACGGCCGGCTTGTCGGTGCAGAGATTGATCACGCAGTTTGAAATGATCAGGTCGAAGCTGCCCGGCTCCAGGTCCAGCGCGTCCAGGTTTTCCAACTCGCCTTCAAGAAATCGCGTATTTGGTGCTGCATACCCGAAGGCCTCGGCATGCCAGGTCTCATGCGCCCGGGCGACGGCCAGCTGCGCGTCAGTCATGTCGACACCCGTCACATGGCCCTCCGGCCCGACAAGGCTCGCCAGTGCATAGACGTCACGCCCGGCGCCGCAGCCGAGATCGAGCACCCGCAGGCCGCCAAGCTCGGCCGGAATGGCCAGGCCGCACCCGTAATAGCGCGCCGCGACCGCGTCATGCACCCGGCCCAGCGCCGTGCGCACATGCAGGGGCGGCGCCGCATCCGTCGTACACGCATCGGTGCGCAAGTCTGACGTGGATTTCAGGATCTCCCCGTAATATTCCTGGACGACCTGCTTGTTCATGCGCTTGCTCCCGATGCCTGACCCCGTCCGACTGCCGCAATTGACGGGTTTCTTCCAGTCACCAAAGCGTGAAAGGTGAGTTGAAGCCCGCAACGGCCCATGACAAGAGTGCAACATGATGCCTGAATTCGACATGACTGGCTGGCCCGCCTGGGCTCAGGTCGCAGAGCCCCAGTTCCTGAAATGGTCGCTGGTTCTGGCCGCGACAATCGCCATCTGGTTCGCGGCCATTCTGGTCAAACGTCTGGTCATGCTGATCGGCAAGATCGTCACGCCAAAAGACCAGGATTTCGAAGGCTCCAGCTGGGACCTTGGCGCCTCGGTTGCACGTATGTTTGCGCTGATCCTGATGTCGCCCCTGCCGCTGGGCCTTGCAGGCTATGATTGGCGTACGCTGGTTAAAGAGAAAGGGCCCGGTGCTGTTGCGGCCGTCGCAATCCTTGTCATCGCCATCCTGCTGGCGAACTGGATCGCTCGCGCGATGCGCAATTTCGGTGGCAAGGCCCATCGCCGCACCGGCGCCGACGATACGATGTTCGCCTTTGGCAGTTCTTTCGTGAAATACTTGGTCTTCGCCATCGCCATCGTCATGGCGCTTACCCAGCTCGGTTTCCCGACGACATCGCTCACCGCCGTGCTGGCCGCCGGCGGCCTCGCCATCGGCCTTGGCCTGCAGGACACGATGAAATCGGTCGCCGCCGGCGTCATGCTGGCCATCCTGCGTCCGTTCCGGATCGGCGACTATGTCAGCCTGGCCGGTCTCGAAGGCGAGGTCACCGACATCTCCCCCTTCACGACGTCACTCAAACAGATCGACAACAAGATCGTCATCGTGACTAATGACAAGGTCTGGAGCGATGCGCTGGTCAACCACACCCGCCAGACGCGCCGAAGGTTCGACCTCTATTTCGACATTTCCTATGACGACAATATGGACCACGCGCTGAAAGTCCTGCTGGATACGGCCAATGACCATCCGCGCGTCCTGTCAAAGGCGGAAACATGGGTCGGCGTGCATGCGCTGGCCGACTGGAGCATCAAGTTGCGCCTGCGCGCCTGGGTGGCGACACCGGAATTCGTGCAGGTCCGCGCCGACCTCACCAAGGCCGTCAAGGAAGCCTTCGACCGGGAAGGCATCACGATCCCTTATCCGCACCAGGTCAATGTCGGCTACAAGGGCAACGCCGAAGTGAACAATCCGGAACATGAGTGAGAACGAACCACCCGTTGTAGAGCCGCTTGCGCCGCCGCCCGGGCCCGTGCCCCAGGTCAAGGCCAAAGCCGAAAAGCCGCCGCCCCGCTCGGTGCTGCTGCGCCTGTTCGGCATCGGACCCTGGGGCGTCGCCAAGCTGCTCGGACTGTGCATCCTTGTCGGTTTTGTCGTGCTGGCATCCAACTTCAACCCGGCCTCTCCGGATGTGAACATACCCGAAGCCATTGCATCGATTACGCGCCAGACACTGGCGGCGGCCGGATGGGCCATCCGCAATTTCTGGAAACCCGCACTGGCGGGCGCGACAATCGTCCTGCCCGTCTGGGTCCTCTGGCGGCTGGTCAGCCTGCCGTTCCGGAAGTAGCGGCGCTAGCCCACCGGTTTCCAGTTCTGTGTCTTGCAGAGCGGGCCGATACAGCCCTTCACTTCCAGCAGGCCATCGTCCAGCCGCTGGATGCGCGACCCATAGGTCTTGCCTTCTTTCGGATTGTAGATCGTTCCGCCGGTCCAGCCCTTGGCGGTCTGCCGGAAGCCTTCCAGCATGGTCAGGCCGAGAATCTTCTTGCCGTCGGCATCTGTCGCCGTTTCGGGCGTCTTGCCATCGGTCACGCTGGCCGGATCGATCCAGACAATCGTGCCGCACGGCGTGCCGTCGCCGCAATCGGCAATCTCGACATGGGAGTTCTCTTCCTCGGTCGCGAACGTGCCGAACACGGCAAGCGGATCGGCAGCGGCACTTCCTGCCGCAAGGGCAAGCGCGACAAAGGCAAAAAGGACAGGTTTCATGGGATGTCTCCAGCTTCAAGCGAGCTATAGTCACTACCAGAAAACATAGAGGGAGAATACCTATGGACACGTCAAAACTGATGTTTAGCGATGGCCTGATGAAGGATGAACGCATCCTCGTCACCGGCGGCGGTACCGGACTCGGCAAGGAAATGGCCGAAGGCTTCCTAAAGCTCGGCGCCGAGGTCCACATCTGCGGCCGGCGCGGCGGCGTCTGCGAGGAGACCGCAAAAGAACTGATGGAAAAGCATGGCGGCAAGGTCGTGCCCCATGCCTGCGACATCCGTGTCGCAGAAGCCATCACCGACATGAATGACGAAATCTGGGCCAAGCACGGCCCCCTCACCGGCCTCGTCAACAATGCCGCCGGCAATTTCATCTCGCGCACCGAAGACCTCTCGATCCGCGGCTTCGACGCCATCGCCAATATCGTCTTTCGCGGCACGTTCTACATGACGCACGATATCGGCACACGCTGGATCAAGGGCGGCACGCGCGGCAATGTCATCTCGATCCTGACCACATGGGTCTGGAATGGCGGCCCCTTCGTCGTGCCCTCGGCCATGTCCAAGGCCGCCGTCAACACGATGACGCAGAGCCTCGCCGTTGAATGGGCGCGTTATGGCCTGCGCTTCAACGCCATCGCGCCCGGCCCCTTCCCCACCGAGGGCATGTCGAAACGTCTCGCGCCCGATGCCGACGGCGCCAAGCGCATGGACAGCGGCATGGCCAACCCGATGGGCCGCGTCGGCGAAATGCATGAACTGGTCAATCTGGCCGTCCTGCTGATGGGCCCGGGTGCCGAATATATCAACGGGCAGACCATCGCCATTGACGGCGCCATGTACAACGCGTCCGGCGGCAACTTCTCCCAGCTCGCCGCCTGGGGCGACGACCAGTGGCAGGCCGCCAAGGACGCCATTACCGCCACCAATAATGCCGACAAGGCCCAGCGTACGGTCTAGGCGACCGCGATCCGGGCGGAACGTTTCCGGGTCTCATTGCTTGTTCCAGCAATGAGACCTCCCGGAGACACCGCCATGACACTCATCCGCCCCCTCGCCCTCGCGGCGTCCGCAGCCGCCTGTGCGGTCATGCCGCCGGCGACCAGCCAGCAGGGCGACCTGCGCATGGCCAATGACCCGGCCTATGCCGCCCCCTACAGTGCCAACGTGATCTCGCCCTATTACGAATGCGGCGCGCTTCAGCTCGAAGCCAGCGTTGTGGGTACGACTGCCGCGGTCATGTTCAACGACGAAGTGCACCAGTTGCAGCAGGTCGATGCCGACAAGGGCATGCGCTATCAGTCCGGCATCGGCCCGACGCGCGTCGTGTTCTGGGACCAGCGCCGTTACGCTGTTCTGCAACAGGGCACGACCACCTTCCCGCAATGCACGCGGGTGCGCTAGGCCGCCTTTGACAAACCCATCCGGCTGCTGTCCAAGCGCCCGATGGAACTCTGGATACCCATCACGATTGCCGCCGCTTTCCTGCAGAACCTGCGCTCTGCGCTGCAGAAGCGGCTGAAGGATACACTCAGCACATGGGGCGCCACGGCAGCGCGCTTCGTGTTCGCCGCGCCTCTGGCCTGTCTCGTGCTCACAGTCCTACTCGCCAGTACAGGGCAGAGCGCGCCGCCGCTCAACCTGACCTTCGTCACCGGCGGCATTCTTGGCGGTCTCGCTCAGATCCTAGCGACCGGCCTGCTGATTCACCTCTTCTCGCATCGCAACTTCACCGTCGCCACGGCCTTCACCAAGACCGAACCTGTCCAGACGGCCCTGTTCGGCATTGTCCTTTTAGGCGACGGGCTCTCCCTGCCCGTGGCCATCGCCATCCTGGTCAGCCTTCTCGGCGTGATCCTGATCTCGATTCCTGCAGACCCGGCCGCGCGCCGCAGCTTCCTTGATCGAAAGGCCCTCATTGGCATCGCATCCGGCGGCCTGTTCGGACTATCCGCCGTCGCTTATCGCGGCGCATCCCTGTCACTGGCAGACGGCGACGTGTTCCTGCGTGCCGCCACCACGCTCGCCTTCGTCACCGCCTTCCAGGCGCTGGCCGTGCTGTCTTATCTCAGGCTGCGCGAACCGGGCGAAGCCGGCCGCCTGTTGCGCAGCAGGCGCAGCGCCGCCTGGGTCGGCCTTGTCGGCATGCTCGGTTCACTCGCCTGGTTTACTGCCTTCACCCTGCAGAACGCCGCCCATGTCCGCGCCCTCGGCCAGATCGAGGTCGTCTTCATGATCGGCGCGTCGATCCTGTTCTTCAAGGAACGCGTCGCCGCGCGAGAGATCATCGGCGTAGTGCTCGTCTCCGTCGGTATTCTCGGATTGGTGCTATTTGCCCGCTAGGGCGTCACCACAACCTTGCCGACCACCTTGCGGTCCCACAGCATGGCGAAGGCATCCATCGCCTGCTCCAGCGGGAATTCCGCGTGCACGCGCGGATGCACCTTGCCCTGGCGCGCCCAGTTCCAGATCGTCTCGACATTCTCGCGGCCCTTGTCGGGAAACTGGCGGCCATACTCGCCGGCTCGCACGCCGACCACGGAGAAACCCTTGATCAGGGGCATGTTGGTGGAGACCGTCGCGATCCGCCCGGATGTGAACCCGATCACCAGCAACCGCCCGTCAAATGCTATGCAACGCACGCTCTCATCGAACACGTCACCACCGACCGGATCGAAAATGACGTCCGCACCACGTCCCTTGGTCAGCGTCTTCACCTTGTCGCGAAAGCCCTGTGTCACGTTGATCGCATAGTCGGCGCCATGCGCGATCACCTTGTCGAGCTTGTCGTCCGATGCCCCCGTCGCGATCACCGTCGCGCCCAGCAGCTTGCCGACATCCACCGCCGCTAGGCCAACCCCGCCACTCGCGCCATGCACCAGCAGCGTCTCGCCCGGCTGCAAATTGGCCCGGCGCACCAGCGCGACATAGGCCGTGAGATAGGCCGCCGAATAGGATGCTGCCTCGGCAAAGCTCATCGCAGGTGGTTTCTTCTGGAGCGAGGACACGGGCACCACGATGTATTCGGCAAACGCACCGGACCGCACCCCGCCAGCCACGTCCGTACCTTCGCGCAACGGACCCTTCACGCCTTCGCCCAGCGTGTCGATGATCCCGGAAAAATCCATGCCCGGCGTGAAAGGCGGCTCCAGTTTCAGCTGGTACTTGCCCTGCGTCAGCAACAGGTCCGGAAAGTTGACGCTGGCCGCCTTGACCCGCACCAGCACTTCGCCGGGGCCCGGCTTGGGCTTCGGCACGTCTCGAATCTCGGTGCCGGAAAAATCATCCGTGATCGTATGGCAGACAAGCGTCCTCATAGCCGGCCATACATGTCGCGCACCATGCCCGCGATCTGGAGGCAGGCCCGGCGCGAGCCCGGCGAGAAGTCGGTAAAGGCGGTGAAGGCATGGGACAGGGTGTCATAACGCTTGTGCTTCACATAAACGCCGTCCCGCCCCAGCCGCAGCGCGTAGTCGTCGCCCTCGTCGACCAGCGGATCATGTCCCGCCGTGATCACAATTGCCGGGGGCAGGCCCGACAGGTCGCCGCTCTGGCCAGGCGATAGCAGCAGGTCGCTCCGATCATGTCCCTCCGGCAGGTATTGGTCCATGAACCAGTTCATCGTGTCGGTCGACAGCGAGAACGTGTCGCCAAAGGCGGTGCGCGACGGAAATTCCTCTACCAGGTCCACAGCTGGATAGATCAACAATTGCAGCGCCGGGATTGGTTTGTCCTCGCGTTTCATCTCCTGCGAGACGATGGCCGCGAAATTGCCGCCCATGCTGTCGCCGCCAACGGCTGCCACGCCCGCTGGCGCGCCATACTTGGCCGCATTGCGCAGCGCCCATTCATAGGCGGCGATCGCATCGTCAATTCCCGCCGGGAACTTGTGCGGCGGCGCCAGGCGATAGTCGACCGACAGGACCGGGCATTTGGCAATCGTCGCAATCATCGAACAGAACGCATTGCACGTATCGAGATCGCCGATGACACCGCCGCCCATATGGTAATAGACCATCATCGGATGCGCTGCGTCCTGTTCGTCGGGCAGGTAGATCCGCACGGGGATCTCGTTCTTGTCGGGGCCCGGGATCGTGGAATCCTCGATAATGACGCCCGGCTCCGGCGCGGCCGCCAGCATCGCAAGCTGTTCACGCGTCGCCGCCTGCACCACTTCGGCAGGCAGCGATGACAAAGGCGGCGCGTTGCGGCCATTCCAGGCCACCATCTGCAATTGCGGCTCCAGCACCCGGCCATTGATCTCGAGCGGCTTGCCGCCTGCCATGCGTACGAGCAATCCGCCCGGCAGTTTGAATATCAGTTTCGTGATTATCTGCTGTAGACTCATCGCCCGGCTCCCAAACTGCCCTTTGAAGAACAGTTTAGCCCCCTTCCCCAAGGTCCGCCAAGCGCTTCCTCAAACAGCCTTGCCGGCGATCTCGCGCACGCCAGCCAATAACAGGGCCGAGGCGAACTCTGTCGCCGCATCCGCATTCACCGGGCGACGCTGCAGCATGTGGTCGCCCATTTCCCGCGCGATGCCGATCGCTGCGGCTGTCAGATAGTCGATATCGATCACCGGCGCCCCGGCCGCCTTGAGAACATGGTCGAGATCGGACCGGATTTCACTGGCAATCGCCAGCATTTCCGGCGTATCCACGCGCACACCGATCAGCGCGAGGTGCGGCGCCCCGCCCTTAATGGCCTCGGCATTCTCGGCGGCGATGAAACTAAAATAGGCGTCATAGGCTTGATGGATATAGTCCTCGAACGTCGTCGCCCGCGCCCGCACATCGCTCAGGCGCGTCCGGAATCGGTACGTGGAATCCTCGGCAATCGCCTCGAACACGTCTTCCTTGCACTTGAAGTAATTGTAGAACGTGCCCGCGGCCAACTCCGTCTCGCGGATAATGTCGCGCACGGTCGTGGCATCAAAGCCGATCCGCGCGAAGACGCGCCGGCCCGCCTCGAGAATGGCGCGGCGGTTGGCCGCCTTGGATTTGGCGCGTTTGCCAGAGGCAAGTGTGTCAGTTGCAGAAGGCATCGAGATTCCTTGATAGGGCCGGCTCGAAGCGGCCGAAGTGAGCGTTAATGCGCCAGACCGTCACCATGCGTCAACTTTTTACACGCGCGGCGTGAAATGGCCAGACGGCTTACTCAGTCCGCGATCGAGGCGCCTACGGCGCAACACGGGGAGGTCGCTCCCTCCCGTCAACCCTGTTCAGGAACCCGCTAGCATGAGCTCATAGGCCGAAAAACTGAACGGGTCGCGCACGTCCAATCCCTTCGAGCCTCTGGGATTGTGATAATTCCCGGTCAGGATCTCATAGTGCAGGTGGATCGCGGTCGCATTCCCGGAATCGCCCATCATGCCGACCGGCTGGCCAAAGCCGATTTCCCGTCCAACGGCGACATTCGGCTCGAAATAGGCAAGGTGGGCATAGCGCGTATACACGCCGCGCCCATGGTCGATCAGCACCTGCCAGCCATAGCCCGTCGAATGGCGGGCCTCGATGATACGGCCCGGCGCGGCGGCATAGACCGGCCCGGACGGGCGCCGTGTCAGGTCGACCCCCTCATGAATTCGCCCGCCGCGGACACCAAAACCCGATGACAGGCAGGCATCATTGGTTGGTACCGTCACAAGGGCCACACCATTCACATCGATCACCGGCTTGAAATCCTGCACCCAGCCACCCGGATAAAAGGGCGGCGAATTGCTCACCGCCATGCCGCTGCAGACCTGCAGGTACTGGTTGGGCTGGTACGGGCCCTGCTCCGGATTATGCGGATCGCCCGGCGGGCCGTAATCGACGACCACCCGGGAGGCCGCCGGTATAGTCGGCGGCGCGGAGGCACACGCGGCAGCTGCCAGGAGCAGCAGGATGGCTGGGATCAGGCGGAACATCGACCAAATCATACCACGCTTGTCTTAATGTCAGGCAACCACACCTGCGCGTTTTGCGCCCCGCTTTAACTCTTTCAGCAAGTCGGCGACGTAAACACCGAAGTCCACCTGCATGCGGTGGCGCGGGCTGTCATAGAAATGGCCGAGGTGTTCCTTCTCGTCCGCCATGGTGATCCGGTCCATTTCGGCCGCATCCGGGAACGCATAATCACCGTCCAATGCCGCAGCGACCAGTTTCGATTGCTGCTCGGCAAAGTTAACCAGTGTCGGCAGCGGTTGGGCCAGCCCCAGGAAGAACAGGTTTTCAAAACCGGGCTTCACCATGCGCTTGTACAGCGGGAACGTGTTCTCCTGCGGCATGAGCGCTTTTTGCTTCAGGAACGGGAAGGTTACATTATATCCGGTCGCCCAGACAATCGCGTCAACCTTTTCGCGGCTGCCATCAGTGAACACGACACTGTCGCCGTCCAGCCGTTCGAAGCCGCCCTTTGGCAGGATGTCGCCGCAGCCGACCCGCGTCAGGAACTCACCCGACACCGAGGGGTGCCCGTCCAGCGGCTCGTGGTCGGGTTTCGGCAGGCCGTAATCCTCCATCATGCCGATCGTCTTTTTGATCTTCGCCCGGGCCAGCTTGCGGCCCAGCTTGGCGGGCAGCCATGGCGGCAGCGCTGCCTTGTCGGCCGGTGTGCCATCCATGTATTTCGGCAGCACCCAGACGCCCCGCCGCATCGAGATGAACAGCTTGTTTGCGATTGGCCGCTGCGACAGTTCCGACGAGATGTCCATCGCCGAATTGCCGGCGCCGACAATCATCACGTTCTTGCCCCGGAAGTCGTATGGCTCGAACGGGTCGCGATAATGGTGAGAATGCACCTGGTAACCATCGAAATGCCCGGGATAGGTCGGCATCCGCGCATCCCAGTGATGACCGTTTGCCACCGCAACTGCATCATATTCGCGGCTCTCGCCAGTCGACAGCGTGACCTTCCAGCGCCCGTCCGGCAACCGCTCGCAGTCGGTCACCGCCGTATTGAACGTGATCGTCTCGCGCAGCCCGAAATGGTCTACATAATCGTGGAAGTATTGCAGCAGCTGGGCATGATGCGGGAAGTCCGGCCAGTCCTCGGGCACGGGAAAGTCCTCGAAGGCGAGCCGCCATTTGGATGTGTCGATATGCAGGCTCTGGTAACAGGACGAGGTGCCGTTCGGGTTCTTGTAATACCAGTTGCCGCCGATATCGTCCGACATCTCGAAACAGTCGTATGGCAGGCCCTTGTCTTTCAGGCGCTTGGCCATGGTGAAGCCCGAGCACCCTGCCCCTATGATGCATGTTTTCGGTTTGCTGCTGCCATCAAATGCCATAGGCCGTCTCCTCCCGCTGCGTGAACTGTTCCCACGTTCCTGACCAGATGTTATCCGGGGCGGATCGAACGTCAAACAAAGAGGCCTGCACATGAGCGATGACGCGACGTCAGCCCCGGCACCGCTTGAATTGATGCAGGGTAACCTCGACATGATCTCTGGAGTCATCCCGTGGGGACGCCGTCTCGGCTTCCGCATGACCAAAGTGGAAAAGGGCCATGTCTGGGGCGTCCAGCCCTGGAAGGAGCGCCTGGTGGGCGATCCCGACACGGGCGTCATCCATGGCGGCGTGCTGACCGCCTTCCTCGACAATCTTTGCGGCACGGCGGCTGGTTCGGCCATGGATCACCTGCGCTATGTCGCGACGCTCGACCTGCGCATCGATTACATGCGCCCGGCCGAACCGCGCCGCGACATTCTCGGCGAGGCCGAGTGCTATCATGTTACCCGCTCGATCTGCTTCACCCGCGCTTGGGCTTTCCACGAGACGCGCGACAAGGTAATCGCCACTGCCGCCGGTGCCTTCGCCATCACCAAGCCGCGCGCACCGTCCACGATGGGAGGCAATGATGCCGAGTGAAACCCTGCTCAGCCGTGCTGAAGAAGTCGCCGCCTTCATTGCCCGCACGCCGTTCGCGCAGGAACTCGGCATGCGCTGCGAAGTGATGGGCGACGAAATGACCGCCATCCTCCCCTTCCAGGACAAGCTGATCGGCAATGTCGCCATCCGCGCCATCCATGGCGGCGCCATTGGCGCCTTCCTCGAGATCGCGGCCATGGCGCAGGTCTTCCTGGTCAGCGAACACCTGGTCCGCCCGCCGCGCCCGATCAACCTCACCATCGACTATATGCGACAGGCCCACGCGAAAGACCTCTACGCCCGCGCCACCATCACCAAGATGGGCCGGCGCATGTGCTCGGTCCAGGCCGTCGCCTGGCAGGACGAGAAGTCCAAACCCGTCACCACGCTGATGGCCCATTTCATGGTCGGCGGGGACTGACCCTAGAGCCCCCTCTCCCAAGGGAGAGGGGGCTCTAGGGCCGCAGGCGCTACTCCACGACCGCCCCTGCACCAACCTCCGGAAAGACGCCCGCAATCGCCTGGTTCCATCGGAACAGGTCCGGCCAGTTCTCGCCTTCGTTCGACATCAGGCCCAGACGCACAATCACAAGGTCCCGCGACGGCACGATTAAGATGGTCTGTCCCTCATGGCCTTCGGTGGCAAAACTGTCCCAGGGCGGCGCGTCGCGGCGCGGGTAGGACGGCACCGGCTCTGCCCCGTCCATCGTCAGCCAGAAGCCCTCGCCATAGACGTTTTCCTTGGGGCCGTCCGAATGCGACCGGGAGAAATCCACCCATCCCTCCGGCAACAGTCGCTCGCCGTCCCACACGCCATCGCGCAGGTAGAGATGACCGAATTTCGCAAATTCCCGCGCCGACGCCCAGACAAGGGAGCCGCCGAGGAAAGTGCCGGAGGAATCGAATTCAAGCTCGGTGTCCATTCCGATAGGCCGGAGGAGAATTTCCTGCAGGAAAGAACGTTCAAGGTGCAAGCCTTAATCGGTCGCAAATTCGGGCATTTGGATATCCTGGAGCAATCCCTGAACAGCCTTTCCGATCAGGTGAAACCCCGCCGTCGAATAATTCCACACCGTGCCCGGCTCGTGCAGCGGCGGCAGTTCCGCCTTGATATAGGCCAACACATCGAACCGCCACGGCCCGTACATCATCTGGATGACGTCATTCTCGGCCATGCTGGTCGCGCCGATCTCGGTATAGTCGAGCCCGTCCGTCATGGTCAGCCACTGGCGCCAGGTGATCTCCGCCCGCGGATCGCCAGCCTCGAGCGGCGTCGGCATCGGCGCATCGATATCGTCAATCAGGCCAAGCGCCACCGCCCGCTCGGCCAGCGCCGAGCTCACCGATTTTGCCATGCTCCACGAGACCTGCTTCGTCTCCGGCCCGAACCCGTCGCGATAGGTCTATGCCACCAGCTTGCCGTGATGAATGATCACCACCGCCCGCGTCTCGCCCATCGGGCCTGCCTTCTCGCCGGCAATCGGCTTGTCGATTATGGGAGCGACAATCGCCGCCACGGCGGGGTCCATCTCGCCGGTCTCCCAGCCCGCCGTCGGCCAGGCCAGCCCCTCGGGCTGCGGCGGCAGGGGCACGAGCTCCTTTGCCGATGCCGAGCCGCCGAAAAGAAAAACGAGCCCGGCCTCGGCTGCACAGTCGTGAAACCTTAAAAAGCGGATTTAGGCCTTGCTTAAAGGGTTTGCAGCAGCGTGCCGTGAACCACGAGAGAATGCCAGATGCCCGCAATCCCGGACTCCGGAGACCTGACTGCAACGCCCTATTGGCGGGTCTTCCTGTTCTTTCTTGTAACAGGCATCGGGCTCCTGCTTCTTGATGGCCCGCCCGGCGCCAGCTTCGCCGCCGACGTCGACGACATCGCCCGCAAGCTGCAAATCGCCGACCTCCTGCGGGACGGACAATGGCACGACCTCTCCTGGCCCGTTCTCGCCATGCCCGGCGCCTATGTCACGCCATGGTCCCGGCTGGTCGACACGCCCTATATGATGGTGACCTGGGTGCTCGGCCTGTTCATGGCCCCTGACGCGGCATTCGCAGCCGCGCGCCTCGTGGTGCCCCCGCTCTGGTTCGTCGCCTATGCCGCCCTGGCCGCGCGCGTGATCCAGCACATTTCGGGGCCCCATTTGCGAGCGCTGCCGATTATCGCTGCGGCTGTCGCCTCGCTGCTTGCCCTGCCGGAATTCTATCCCGGGCGCATTGACCATCACAATGTCCAGCTCGTCCTGATGCTGGCGCTCTGCCTCGGGCTCGTGTCCCCGCATCGATACGCCGGTGTGCTGATCGGACTGGCCAGTTTCCTCTCCGTCGCCGTGGGACTGGAATGCGCGCCCTTTGTCGCCCTCGCGCTGGTCGGCCTCGGCCTGGCAGCCGTCTGGACAGGCGATAGCGACCTCGCCCGGCGTCTCTCCCAGGCTGGCCTGACTCTTGTCATCGTCACCCTGCCGGCGAGCGCCGTTCTGATCGGGCCCGGCGCGATGTCACAGGTCCAGTGCGACGCGCTGTCGGCGCCATGGATTGCCGCCCTCTGCCTTGGCGGACTGGTCCTCGCGGCAGTGCCGCGCCTGTGGCGACATGAGCGTTTCGCCGGACCGGTCGCGCGGCTGTTCAGTCTGTCAGTTCCGGGCGCGGTCCTGCTGGCCGGATTGTGGCTGGCCGTCCCGGGCTGCCATGCCGGTCCCCTGTGGATGATCGACCCCATCGCCAGCGAATACTGGTTCGCCCGCATCCCGCAGGAACACGGCCTGATAGAGGGCTATGCCAGAGGGGCACCGCTGGCCATTCCGGTTGTGATGGGCGGATTGATGACCGCGCTCATCGCCGCCTGGTACTGGGCCCGGCCCCGCTCGGCGGGCGCCCTGGTCATCCTCCTGATGGCCAGCGCCGCACTGCTTCTGACCATTCTCCAGAGCCGCAATTTCAGGTTTCCGGCAGTCTTCATTCCGTTGTTCGTTCCGGCTGTGCTGATGGCGCTTTCGACCGTGAGCACATGGACCAAGCGGCTAGCTCCACTCGCGGTGCCCGTCGTTCTCGGGCTGGCCTTGGTCGGACTGGTCAACCGCACCGAGCTCGCGGTCGACCCGATCCTGATAATGGATGGCGATGCCTGCAAGGACGGTGATTTTTTGGTGCTCGACAATGCGCCGCCCGGCATCGTCATGGCGCCCTCAGGCCTGTCATTCACTCTGGCTGAGCATATCGTGGCCACCCACGGCCCGCACCAGCTTGCCTCATTGCCATTCCACCGCGCGGCCCCCAGCATCAGCAAGCTCGCCAAGGCATTCATCATGGATGACAGCGCGGCGCGCCGCGAGGCACTCGCGCCCTTCACGTATGTGGCCGTCTGTACAACCAACGTGACGTTCGATGGCTCTGTCGCCCCGCTCTATGTGGCGCTCAGCGCAGGTGAAGACTGGCCCGGCCTGGTCGATGTGGAAACGGACAGGGCATCGCGCTTCCGGCTGTTGCGCATCAATCATGAGGCGCTTCGCTAGGCGCGGACTAGGTTCAATCGACATTCAGGATTCAAATTCGGTTTGATCTGTGATTCATGGATTTCCAGATTCGTTTATCTGGAGACCCGTTATGCCCAAACCGAAGCGCTATGAATTGACCCCTGCGCAGTGGAGCAGGATTGCCCAGCTCTTGCCCGGCAAGGCGGGCGACCCGGGGCGGTCTGGGGTGGACAATCTACTGTTTGTAAACGGCGTCTTATGGGTGCTTCGCTCTGGTGCTCACTGGCACGACTTGCCCGAGCGCTATGGCAAATGGAAGACTTTGCACAA
>Ga0222653_1000112_pt1 | contig 50754 bp, 123 predicted proteins | sample AntAcemetagen419_FD_179856 | JGI IMG/M metagenome (GOLD analysis project Ga0222653, IMG submission 179856) | Saline water microbial communities from Ace Lake, Antarctica - #419 | ecosystem: Environmental > Aquatic > Non-marine Saline and Alkaline > Saline | place: Antarctica: Ace Lake...
CAAGTATCAAACCCAACCTTTGAAGACATAATCCTCTTAGGAAAAGAAGGATGGGAACTTTGCTCTATAGGAAGACATAAACACTACTTTAAAAGAACGGTCTTTGACCCATCCCTTAAAGTAGCTGATATAAGAAATAAACTATCTCCTATGACTCAGCTGATATCGGTTTTAGAGTCAATAGAAGAAAATGACCTGCCCTCTAAAGAATCTCCTTATATTTGGAAAGCTGTAGAAGATTCTAAAAAAGCAATAAATTACTTATCTCAAACAACCCAGTATGAAACAGAATAAAACAATAAGAGGATTCAATATAACGAAATTTACAGATACCTATGGTGCTGAATGCTCTCTACAGAAAAGTAGCTCAATTGAAGATAAAATTTGGCTTGGCGTAAATGACGCAAACCCCCAAATTATGAAATCTCAAGCAGCAAAGCATGGACTACCGCTTGTGGAAGGAAATGGTTGGATGGATTTTCCCTTGCATGAAGATGTTCTGTTAACCACAAGAATGCACTTGGATAGAGATCAAGTCAAAGAACTACTTCCTTACCTAAATAAATTTGTCGAAACTGGAGATATATCCTAAAAAAATATATCAAGAAACTCCTTGGTGGAAATTCCTTTTAAGAAGCGTGGAAAAAGCTAAATGGCATGCAGCTAGAGATATGGCAATAAAATATTATAAAAAAAAAAAAATGAACCCAATTAAATATAAAATGAACCACTTCTCATTCGTAGGACTACGAGAAATCGAACAGTTTCATGTTACACTAGAAGCACAAAAACCAGTTAAACATAAACTGCTTACACTACTCCTGACGTGCTGCTGTAAAGAAACAGGAGCTAATATGAACGAGGTTAGAAAAACAACCGAAAAAAAACCCCTTAAAACAGAAGACCTAGTCAAAACTAGACACCTCTTCCAATACCTCTCGAAAGTTAATAAATTTAGAAGAATTGATGTTGGTGATTTTATTGGACAAAGCGAATCAACAACCTCAACTGCGGCTAACTCTTGGGAAAATAGAATGAACTCATTCTCGGATAAAGAAGAATATCAAAGAATAACAAAAAAAGTTCAGAAAAAATTTAAAAAATTAATTAAAAAAAATAACCTTAAAAATCCAGAAGACCTTAGATTTAAACTCGGATACAAAAAGAAAAATAAAGACCAATATATTATAAAAGATTTTAAAGCCTAAAAAAGAAAATCAAAAATTCTAGGAAAAAATTTTCCCCACTCATAGGTTGAAAAGAAAATCAAAAATTCTAGGAAAAAATTTTATAGACATTAGAACAAAACAAAGGGTTTAAAGTTATACTCATAGGTTGAAAACGAAACTCAAAAGTTGGTAAAAAATTTGTTCGTGACCCTGCACCACCCCTAAGCAGCAATCTTCTATTAGGGGCTTATTATTGATACGCTTAAATAGACCCCCTATTTAAGCCCTTTGCTCCATTTAGGGGGTCTACTATAGACTGTTACTTTAGATGCTCTGAGGGGTCTAATTTAGGGGTCTAATTAGCTTTACTTGATCCACACATAGGGTGTTTATATAGTGTGGATCAAGCAAGGCTAATTTTAATAAAACACGTAGGGCTAATTTGAAAGTTTATTTTGTTTTTTTCATAAGGTGTGCGTTATATATTGTAAATCCAATAAAAACCACACAATGAAAAAAGCAAGACTACCTAAGGCGGATTACTTCAGAAGTAGATACGCAGATGCAGTTGAGAATGGCCTTACCTCTAAAGCGGCTTATTACAAATCTCGTCTAGAGCAGATGAGTGAGCCATTGGCTAAAACAGTACACGGAGGGCTAACAAGGGCTGACTTCGGGAATGGGCTAGTAATATTTGCTCACTAACTACAAAGGGCTGCTAGTCAGCCCTTTGGTTATTGTCTAGAAAGTTTTAAACAATTTTTGTTTTTTCAGTAAGGGATGCGTTATATTAAGTAAATCAAATAAAAACACCATGAAGAATTTAGATACCGTATTATCATCGACCTTATCAAGAATGACGGAAGAGAACCGTCTCGAAGCAGTAATAGCTTCATTGAATGTGGCTGCAAACTCAGTCTCTAAAGAGGACGCAAAAAATATTATAGATGTAATGGATGAAAAGTTAAAAGACTTAATATTTCTCAAGTCTAATAAGACTTGGAATTTTAACTTCGCTTCGGGAGGATGGAATTCAATCACCGCAGCTGACCGCGAAGAAGCGTTTTCTTTAGCTTCGAAGGAGTACAACGAACCTTCTAGGGAGTTCGATTATGAAGTGATAAACGACTTAGGGGAGCTAGAGACTAAAGTGCAAAAAGTAGCTCCTACCGTAGTACTAGAGACTTCTTTAAGGATAGCGACTACCAAAGATACAGCAAATTTAATGTCATTGTTTCACTAGGGTAATCTCAATGGATCATAGAAGGTTACTAAAATTACCCTCCATGATCCATTGGATCAGGCAGTTAGGAATTATTTTGCCTAATTTGAAAGTTTATTTTGTTTTTTCAGGATCGAGTGCGTTATATATAGTAAATCAAATAAAAACACCATGAAAAGAATACTTATTATTTTAGCAGTACTAGCACTAGCACTTACGTTCTCAACGGATGCCTCAGCGCAGCGTAACAGAAAGAAAGGGTATGATTACAAAGCCCATTCTCAGAGAAACCAAAAGAACGCAAAAGTGAACGCAAAAAGGTACAAAGCATCGGGAGGTGACTTAACCAAAATGAAGTGCGCAAAAAAGAAAAGGTCTAAATGGACAAAAACTAAAACGAGAAGTAGAAACGGAAGGCGTTAACCTTATAGATCAAATCCTCTCCCTAGTGGGTTTGGGCTAGGCTCTCTCCCTAGTGGGTTTGGGGTTGATCTTATAGATCAAGTTCTCTCCCTAGTGTTCAGTTAGTTAGGTTTAATTTAAAAGTTTATTTTGTTTTTTCTGGATCTAGTGCGTTATATATGGTAAATCCAATAAACACTACACCATGACAAGAGTTGAAAAAATAAACAGATCAGTAATTTATTACAAGGGATTTGGCATAAATTTCTATGCTAGTGAGTACGTAGCTGCTGCCTATGCGAACCCAACTTTTACTAATACGAACCTTTCAAAATTAAAGAAACAAATCAACAATTATTTAAGAGGAAAATAATTTTTGTTTTTTCCATAGTGATTGCGTTATATATAGTAAATCAATTAAAAACCACATAAATCCATGAGTTTATCAGCAGCATCAAAGAACGTAATTTTATCTAATATGTATCACCCCGACCTTAAGATATACTTAGATAAAGCACCAACAGCTTTACAAGATGAAGTTTTAGCTAAATTTCTAAAACAATCACAGGCTATGAGTGCATGGATTTCAAATCTAAGGAGCGAAGCAAATAGTTCTAAAGGCGAATTTCCAGAACACGCACAAGAATTTCAAGATACGGCAAATGAGTTGGAGGGACTTATTGAAACGCCTAAAACAGTTAAATCTGCTTTAAAGAAAGCATTCTTTTCCTCAAACTAAATTTATCAAAACAAAAAAGGGGATCAGTCCTCTTTTTTGTTTAAAAGTTTATTTTGTTTTTTTTGGATCTAGTGCGTTATTATTAGTGTCATCAATTTTAAGACTATGGAAGATTTAGAGAAAGCAAAAATAAGAATCGAACAAACTCTATTAGAGTCTGATGGAGATATTAAGGTATTATCTTCAGATAATGGTAGTATATCACTTGAGGTTAGTAATGGGCGTAATTTTAGACTGTCTGAGGACGAAATAAAATACCAAGCTAATGAGTACGATATTGAGCAAAGATACGATATTGAGCAAAAGAAAAAGGAGTGCGAAAACCAGAAAATGCACAAGCAGTTTAACCTCGAAAAATCGTGTGTGGAATTGCTAATAAAAAGCTTAGAAGCTAGGCGTAAAGAAGCGCAAAAAGAATGGTGCTTATTAGAACCATTAGCAAATGTTTATGTGGAAGAACCTTTCGAGAACCAAAAAGAAAAGAAACCTTTGTATAGAAATATAGACGATAGACTAGAAGCTCTAAGGAACGAGGACTTCGATATAATGGGTCTTATTGCAATGCTAAAAGAATCTGATGCTGTGGGGTGTATTATTCCTAAAACTGCCTTAGATAAGGGATGGAGTTTTGAGCATAATGTAGATATACCAACCCCTTACAGTGGGGATTTCATTGGTAACGAAAAAGGTAGAACCCAAGGTGAGGTTGGGATCGATGTAACTTTTATTAAGACAGAATAAAAGTTTATTTTGTTTTTTTCATAGGGAGTGCGTTATATATTTTAAATCCAATAAATACCGCACTATGAATATTTTAAAAAAGCATACGACTTCAGAAGGGAGTGAATTAGAGTTTGTCACTTTTGAACATTCGCCTAACTCAATATTTGTGATTGACAACAGTTGTCAGATGGAAAGAAAGTACACTTTAGGGAGTAGGAATTATTTATCATTCGATGATTATGATAAGCCAACAGAAGATATTACGATGATTACAGATTTTCAACAAGTTATTGATGCTTGGTGCAATGAGGAAATGCACTTCTAAATAATTTTAACTAAACAAAAAAGGAGGATCAATCTTCCTTTTTTGTTTAAAAGTTTATTTTGTTTTTTTCAAACAGAAAGCGTTATATTAGGTGATGCTTTAGAATTGATCTAATTGATCCAATGGATCAAATTAAATTCTTTTTTTATTTAAAAGTTTATTTTGTTTTTTTCTAATAGAGTGCGTTATATATGGTAAATCAATTAAACACCACATTATGACATTAAGAAATTTTCAACACTCAATAAGCGCGGCAGATAAGAACGGGAACATCAACATAGATGATGTAGAAGTTATAAGGGGATTAGGGGATAATGAAGAAGTGAAAGAGTATTCTATTGTCGGAGCTTTTAAGAAAGAAAAAGTTCTTCCTATTTTACAAAATCACGGATTTATCGTATTCTATGATAAATTAGGAAAAGGATACAGTAGGATTATAATTTAAAAGTTTATTTTGTTTTTTTCTAATAGAGTGCGTTATATATAGTAAATCAAGTAACTAACCAACATAAAAAATACACCAAATGCAAAACATTATCAGAATACCTAGAAACGAATTAAGAGCTTTATTTTCTAACCCGAAAATTGTAAACGGGAACACCATTATATCAATGGATACTTGTACAACTCCTACGCTTACGGGAGGAAAAAAGAACCCGATGAAGGACTTAGTAAGAAAGATAACTCTTGCTAGTACCTCGCAAATTTTCCAAAACCAAAAGACATCTAGCTACGCTTCTAAAGTTAAGCGAAATATGGCTAAAGAGGGAAAAAACCCCGATGATTTTCAAGTTAAGCCGAGAGTTTGGGGAGAAAGAGTGCCTAATACTCCAATAATAGAGCATACGAATAAGGCGGGAGTTTATACTGAATACCTAGAAACGCTAGGAATTAAAGCGGGGAAAGTTAGCTATCAATTAGAGGGCAAAGATATTGCAAAGGATGATGTAGAAGGGCTAAAAATTAACACCTACGGAACACAAGGAGGGCAAGAGAAGATAGTTATAATAAATAACTTTAAATTTGCATCTATCTTATCATTCAGATTAGACAAGCAAAGTTACTTAGTCGAGGACTAAGTAGCTAGAAGATACAAAAAAAGATAGGCTTAGGTCTATCTTTTTTTTTCGTCTTAAACTCTCCCTAGAAAGTTTGGGGTATCATTTTATATAACGCATAAGATCCGGGAAAAACAAAATAAAGTTTATCTTTTTTTTTCGTCTTAAACTCTCCCTAGAAAGTTTGGGGTATCATTTTATATAACGCATAAGATCCGGGAAAAACAAAATAAAGTTTAAAATAAAGTGGATCCTTTTCTCTCCCTATAATTTTGTTTTTTCCATAAGATGTGCGTTATATATTGTAAATCGGGATTCATCCCTTAAAACAACTACACCATGACACAGAAAGATACATTTTCAGAACCTTTTTACATAACAAATAATTATGTAGAAGCTCCTGAACCCCCTTTTGTTACTAGAGAACAAGAAGCTAACATTAGAAACGATTTTAAGCATCGTCAGTCATGCCAAAAGGCAAAGCTGAAGAGAAAGAAGAAATAAATATGTGGTGTATTTTGATGGTCAGAAAAGGGCTGAGGAGTTGATCCTCTCCCTTTTTTTTTGTTTCATTTTCTCTCCCTTGTATTTTGTTTTTTCAGGATCGAGTGCGTTATATATTGTAAATCAGATAAACACCACACCATGAAAGACGTTAAGCACTCAGCATTTAGAATTTGGATAACTACTTTTTTATTAGAGAAAGGAATTTACAGTTCAATCGAAAGTAAACTTTTGCTTTCGGATGCTAAAGGAGCAGAGAATCATTTTAATTTAACTGCTGAAACATTGATCGAATTTTTAGATTCAGCAAAGTCATACCAAGCACAGATAAAAGAAACTTTTGTTAAGATTGATTTCCTAAATGGAGATTGTGAGCATTACCTAAAATTTTTAACAAATGGAATGTTCGCACAAATGAGATCAACATCTATGTTTCCAGAAATGTTCGAAATACCATATACAGACCTAAAATAAATTTTGTTTTTATCAGATCAATTGCGTTATATTATATAAAATTAAAGCACCATGAATACTTACATAAGACTTAACGAAAACGAATTTTGGAATCTATTAGTAGACAGTGAGAACCCAACGACAGATTCAACAAATGAATCTATCAACGAGAACACGAAAGGCATTTTTCTTGATAGAATAAACGAAGGGATCGAATCGGCAGACTTTACACAAGAGAATGGGGGATATGGAGGTCTTCAAGCTATGACTGCAAGCGTAGGGTTAGATTTATTATGTTCTTTACCAGCTTTGGATTATATGGCTTTATCAGAAGAATATGGACGTGCTATAGTGGTGAATAAAGCGGGTGGTTATTGTTTTCTTAGTGAAGATGATGTGATTACTGAGAGGATCAAATCACTTGATTTCCCTCAATCGTAGGGAAGTTAAATATTTATTCTCTCCCTAGATTTTGTTTTTTTCATAAGGTGTGCGTTATATATGGTAAATCGGGATTCATCCCTTAAAATAAACACTACACCATGTCAAAGAGCAGAAAGAAGAATTTCACAATCACAGCAGAGCAGACTTTCAAAGGGTTAAAGAGCGCACAGAGGGATCAAATGATCTCACAAGGAGCGCAGACGTTAAGAGCATCAATAGTGCATACGTCATTAAAAGATTATAGTAGAAAGAAAAAACATAAGAACGAACAATATTAGGTGGAATAAATTTTAGTTCACCAAAAGAAATAAATGTGTGGTGTATTTTGAGAGGGTAGAGGATTAGTTTTCTCTCCCTTTTTTTTTGTTTTTTCAGGATCGATTGCGTTATATATGGTAAATCAATTAAATACCACAAGCTATGAACACACCAACTATTCAAGACCTATATTCAGAAGCAAGAAAGATTGAAGTTAAATTCAAAGAACACGCTTCAAACTTCAGCGTAGAGATGATATTTGCTCCTAGCAAGTATGCGGAAAAACCTATCCAAGACTGTAAAATAGGAAGTTGGAGTGCTAATAAGTTCTTTAGAACAGAGAAAGGTAGTCTAAGTGAAGATAGCAGATACAAGACAATAGGAGGGCTTAAAAGAGCTATTATTATGGCAGCAAAGAAACGAAATTTAACAGTTGAAAGTTTTGTTTTTCCTAACTAGGAAGCGTTATATAAAGTGTATTCAAAAAACACACAATGAAACAAAGAGCCTCAGAGCAAATATTAGTAGATGTAGAAAACCACATCAAGGATCAACTTAGTGTGTCTTGCGATCATAGAAAGGCTGTGTTGAATGAGTTTAGAAAGCACTCAACAAAAAGTGCTTGTAAGCTTTTGGGTGACTACAAATTAAGCGGCTTAAAATACAGATTTTATAGTACAGAGTTTTGGAATAAAGTACAAATTTTTTACGACAGATCATCCAACTGGAATTCTGATTTCACTTTAACTGAAATAGGAAAAAGTTATAAGGCAGAAATAATTCTAAAATTTAAGTAATAACTTTTGTTTTTTTAATAAGGAGTGCGTTATATTAGGGATAAATACCAATCGTAAATCGGGATTTATCCCTAAAAACCACATAAGATGGAACACACATACATAGGCTTAATAGAAGCTGGAATAAGAGGGTTAAAGCAAGGCACTAAGACACCAAGTACAACTAAAGCTCCAATGGCTTTAAACAGGCTTAAACCGATCAATGAAGCAATGTACGAAGACTTGTTGGGGAAGTGGGGTGATGCAGTTAGAAGTTACAACGAAAAACAAAGAGATTAAAGTGTGTGGTGTATTTTGATGGTTAGAAGGGGAGGTGGATTTGATCCTCTCCCTTTTTTTGTTTCATTTCCTCTCCCTTATATTTTGTTTTTTCTGGATCTAGTGCGTTATATATTTTAAACCACAGACATAATATTATGGAAGAATGTAAGGTACGGAAAAACTAAGAGTGAAAATTAACTATACAACGTGCTGAATATAATTTTATCCAACATAGAAATGACTTTAGAAGATTTAAAAGACTTATCCGTAATTATCGTAGGCGATTTAGTTTTACAAGGACTAGTTGAGGACTGTACTGATACGGACGATGAAACAGAGTTTGATTTCCAAGATTCGATCCTAGAGTCTTTATGTAAAAAGTTTAATATTAAAAACGAAGATTAATTTTTGTTTTTTCTGGATCTAGTGCGTTATATATCGTAAATAAAAACCACATATTATGTACGGAAAAAAGAGGGTTGTCATCAACAATAGAGGTCAAATAGTAATAGCGGGAAAAGAAGTTGGCTCACAAGGTGGGTCTTGGGTTCCAGTAGGAGTAGCGATTAAGCGTGAAGGCTCTGTGGAAGCTAAGTTTCTAAGTCCTGATAATAAATGGGATAGAAAGTTAACAGATGAAAACAGTGTTAAGGTTTCTCTCCCTACTATTAAAGACGTAAGGAATCGAGTTAAGCTTATATATGGGATAGAGTAAAACAATTCAATAGGAGTGTCTGACAGCTTTTGCAGAGGTGCATCGAAACATTAGCGAGCTTTATTTATACAAAAAAGGTCAGTTAAAAAGCCACTCTTATTGAATTATTTTTTGAATTAATTTTTGTTTTTTCAGGATCGAGTGCGTTATATATTTTAAACCACAAACAAAATATTATGGAAGTTAAAATAAATGTTTTTGTTAGAAAGTCTGACCATTGGAAACACCCAAGAGGACAAGAGTATAATATAAGAGAGGAGATAATTAAAGGTTCTACTCAACAAGAAGTTCTTGATAAGTTTTACAAAAAGAACAGAAGGTGTGACGCAAGTTATTACAATGAATTTGCAGATGCTAAATGGAAGAACCAACTAAAAGAATGGTATGATTCTGATGACTACAAGCAAAGAAGTTTCTCATTGTATTATAAAAACTCAATAGTTGACTAATTGCATATAACGTTTGGCTATGTGCTAAACGAGGAACGAGGAACGAGTTTTGCATATAGCTAGTGTTATATGCTTTTTATTAACAGATTAAAATTAAATATTATGAGAATTATTAGTGTAATAGTAACAGATGTAAATGAAGGAATAGTATTAAGTGCTGACAGTTTTGGTGTTTTTGAAGAACAACTTTCTAGTGATGTAGTTAGTGAAGCTGAAAACTTTTTTATTAATAAATGTATTGAAAAGAAGTTTGGAGAAGAAGTTAATTCTACTAGAGATGATTTGAATGAAAGAAACTTTTACAGAGAAGATGTTTCTGAACAATTAGAAGATGGTTATGTGTTGGTAGGAGATGTAGTAGTTTCTTTTATATGGACTGATGTTTAATTGCATATAGCTAGTGTTATATGCTTTTTATTAATAACTAAAAATAATAATATGAAATTTGATTTTAAAATTACAACATGGGAAAGAGTTGAAGTTCCAACTGATTTGGAAGAATTGGTGTGTGGCGCAATTAAAGATGACAAAATAGATTCTTCTAATAGTTTACATGATTTTCTGTCGGAGAATGGTCATAATGTTGACACAGAATATTCAATAATACAAGAAGTTGAAGAACAAATGTCTGTTGAAGAAAACGGAGGTTCTTCTACTATTGAAGTTTTAGGAGATGACGGTAACAACATTTGGAAAAACGGTGAGTAATTGCATATAACGGTTTAGCTATGCACCGTAAAGCATAGCGCAATGTTTGATCTTAGCACAATACTATATTGCTTTATAGTGTATAGGTTGTGTTAGTAAATCGTTTTAATTATGAATTTTAGAAAAGAAACAATACAAGAATTTAACTCATATTGCGATACTACATTAACAGCAAATATGACTTTTGCAGAAGTAGTTGACAATATAGATTCGGCTAACAACAACTATTTTCATATTTCAATGTGTAAAGATGATGTTGTTGAAGCAATTAATAATGAAAAAGAAATAGCTGACCAACTTGATTTAGATAAGGTTTACATTAAAGAAGTTGGTGTTTATGTAACACTACATCCTTAATGTTTGCTAACGTTAAATGTATGTTATCGGTTATCGGTTTTATTTTTCATAAAACTGGAATATAAATGGTGTTATGTGTAAGTGTGGTTGGTTTATTACTGAACTTAATTTGAAGGTATTTATATATAAAAGAAAATACTATGAGTAAAGAGATGAGAGAACAAATAGATAATATTAAGAACTTTGGTAAGTTTTTTAATGAAGATGTGAATAATGACAACTTAACTAATAAATTATTATCATTTGGTGGTAAGAGCGTAAAACTCGGATTAGATACAGATGAGGAGATTGGTCGTATGTTAAAGGATGGTTTTTTACTTGATAATTCAAGAGTAATTAATGTAGAGGGTGAACCAAACCAGTGTCATAGAAATAGTGCATACAGATATAAAAATGATACTAAAGGATTCGGAAGTGCTACTAGTGTAATAATGAGTGGTTATGCGTTATATAATAACAATTGGGTTCAACATAGTTGGGTGCTTACTGAGTTTAACTATTTAAAAGAAACAACAAATATTAAATTCAAAAAATACTTTGGATATAAATTAACTAATGAAGAAAGTGTTATATTTTGCTATGAAAATGATTAATGTAAGACTTACACATAACTTATTTGTGTATGGCAAGGTTTTGTCGCAAATATAGTATAAATATGCGACAATATTTTAATATAAAACTTTGATATACACATTGTTATGTGCCTTTTTAGGCTTGTAGTATAGCGCAAATCACAGACCTTATAAACGAGAGTGAACTTGCGAACAAACACGATGTTGGATGGTAGGCGACCAACAGCGCTATATTACACATAACAATCGTATATAGACACCTTTGCATAACTAAAACGATCTAGTTTACAGTTATGCTTATTAATTTTTGTTTTTCTTGGATTGAGTGCGTTATTGGGTGTAAACACCAAATACATACGCCACTTGTTAGTGTTGTGTGCTTTTTATTAAAAAAATTTAAATATTATGAAAAATTATTGTATGTATGTCGTTGATTCAAATGAAGAAGATTTTGACAAAAGTGTAGCTGGTTATGATGAAGTAAAAAATTGCGCAATAGACTATGCGGAATCTGACGATTTGGAATCGCTATTAAGACTTCTTGTAAGTGGCATAAATAACCAAGAATACTCAGACCAAAATTGGTACTATATAACTGATGAAAACGAGGGGGTAATTCTTATGAGTTAATGCAACCTAACGTTTCGGTTATATGCTTTTATTAACAACTAAATAAAACGTTTATTATGAAAGCAAGAACATTAAACCAAGTAAATAAATCAATACAGAAACAAATAGGTAATGTGATACTTCAAAAAGGTGACGGTTACTTTTATGTGTCAAGTGAAGATGCTGAAATAGGCTTAAAACTTGCTTCATTATATAGTACTTCAATTTATGTATGCCACTTAAAACAACAAAGTTTAGAAGATTGGATAAAAGATGTTAGGCAAATAGTGTCTAATGTTTTATAGCACTCGTATATAAACACCTTTGCATAACTAAAACGATCTAGTTTACAGTTATGCTTATTAATTTTTGTTTTTCTTGGATCGAGTGCGTTATATATTGTAAATCCAATAAACACCACACAAAAATGGCTACTAAAACATTAAAAAAAGGAGAACTTATTATCACTACGTTAACAAGGGAGGGCAACATAGTAACGATGAAAGAATCTTGGCAACCTAACTGTTTTCAGATAATTGTTAAAACCGTATATTCTTTAGGAGATGGGGTTTGTGTAAGTCACATATTTGGTGAATTGTTTTTTAACTCACTTGAGCATTATATAGAATCTGTTGATTTAGAATGGATGGAGGATAACACTGATTACGATTAGCCCTTAGGGGTTGATCATTTTTTTTAAATTAATTTTTGTTTTTCTTGGATCGAGTGCGTTATTTTAGGGGTAAGCACCAAATACATACCACACAATGAAAATTTCAAACATAGCAAATAGCAAAGCAGATAGCACTTACGAATTAGTAGTTATTGGAACTGAGCAAGAAGTTAATGCTTTTGAAACGTTCACAAAATTTACTGCTGACTTTATAGAAGAAGAATTAAACGAAAAGTTTTCAATTACAATAATGGGAAATACTGGTTTTGGAAAAAAAGATTTTAAAGCGGAAGTAACAAGAGAATTAAAAGAGTTTAGAAAAATTAATAAACATAATATTACCGATTAAAAAGTAAATCACTATGAATGTTATAATAGCAATAAGAAAAGGGGTTTTAGAAACACCATTTTTGATTAAAGAAGACACAGCTGCACAAGCAACGTTCAACTATTTAGCTGAACATTTTTTAGGAGAAGATATATCAGAAGTAAATCTTCATTCAGATGATTGTGTAGAAGAAGTTAACAGACTTTTAGAGTTTTCTGGAAATGAAATAAAATGGTTTATAGACATTGAAATAAACAATTTTCAAAACTAAAATAAAGTAAATTAATTTTTGTTTTTCTTGGATCGAGTGCGTTATATATTGTAAATCCAATAAATACCACACAATGAAGAGATTATTATTTAGTACGGGTGCAACGGTTTTCAACTTATTGCCCGACCCGTCAGAAAATCTTAGTTCATTAAGGAACGGACAAAAGACTTTTATTTTATTAAAAGCTATTCTTTTATTTCCTTTAGTGTATTTATCTTTACAAGTATTCTCAGTACTAACCCAAATATTTTCATAAGATATGAGCTACGCAAATTTAGAGTTTAAAAGAGAGTTCATCTTTCAATGCACAGACGATGAAAAGCCAAGCTTTGAAGTCAATATGTGGATCAATCAAGGCGAAGCCTACAGATGTACCACTAAAGACGCTACAAACGACCTAATTTCAGGCGAAGCTAGCTTTCTATGGGAAGATATGGAAGGAAATCTAATAATTCCAAATGAGAAATTAGGAGTACGTCACATAAGATTAAGTAGATTTGCTCCTATTGCAGATTATCCTTTAAATTAAAAGCAAATAGTTTTTGTTTTTTATGGATCCAGTGCGTTATATATTGTAAATCGGGATTCATCCCTTAAAATGACCGCACAATGACCGTTTATAAAGCAATATCTGAAACAACAGACTTAAAGGCACTAGTTTCAATTATTAGAGAACCTGAGCCAAGACGAGAAAATGGTTTCAAAACCACTTTTTCTTCACACTTAGAAGATGCTTTATGGTACTTTGATCATACAGACAAAGATGATTTTGACAAGATAAAAGAGTTCTCTTTGAAAATTTGTACATTCTACAAAAAATAATTTTTGTTTTTTATGGATCCAGTGCGTTATTTTAAGTAAATCAAAAAAACACATACCATGAATTTCAGCAAATCAGTAGATACAGCAAGTGAAAATTTTAAAAACAGCAAGTTTTCCGTAGATGAATTTAAGCAAATCTTAGACCACGTAGAGAACGCTGACTTCGTTGATCATAGTTTTATTATGGACTGTGTTCCTTCTTTGACTAAAGAACAAGTGCAGTTACTAGACGAAAACCAACTATCAATTCAAATGGACTTTATGCCATCGTCTTCTTTGTTACATAAGGTGTTAGGAGGAAAAAAAGGAACGGGGATAGATGAATCAACTTTTGTAGTTGGAGTGTGGGGATCAAACCTATTCTAACCGAGATAAAGAAACAAGGTTGTTTAAAAATAACTTTGTTTCTTTATCTTTTTATTTTGTTTTTTCAGGATCAAGTGCGTTATATATTGTAAATCGGGATTTACCCCTAAAACACCCACTATTATGAATCAAATATTCTCAAACGGAAACGCAACAAATTTATTTGTAAGCTCAGACAAAACTCTCTCAGAGGTCTGTGAGTGGATCAACATTTCTATCTTCTCAGAGGGCAACCTTTTTGATCTAAACGAGCAACATTCGTGTAGTGCTGGAGTTTTTGACGATGAAATCCATATTGATGGGGATGAAGATTTAAAGATTTTAACATTGGAAGAAATAACTTCAATATTTTAATAAATAATTTTTGTTTTTTCTGGATCTAGTGCGTTATATGTAGTGAACACCAAATAAAGACACCATGACAAAGAAATCATTGACAGAGATTATATGCAAGATAAAAGGGATCAAAGGCCTTCGTAGGTGTATTGGATGGAACGAAGAAGGCGAAAACCTAACTGCAAAAATCGAGATGAAAAGAACAACCATAGAGGTTGATCCAAAAAACATAATATCTATGTATCGGATTCATTTAAATTAAATTTTGTTTTTCTTAAACCTAGTGCGTTATATATTGTAAATCGAATAATCAGTTAAAAATAAGAAATGGGATATTCAAAAGAAAAATACGAAGCTATAGGTGAGTTCATGATTATTTGTGGCGAGTTAGATAGAGGTGTAAAAGGTGGTAGACAAAAGCTACAGAAGATAATCGGTAAAAGTTTATTCTTTAAAAATGGATCATCATGGTTCTATGGAATCCAGAAAATAAAAAGAAAGTCAGTTCTAGAACTAAAGAATCTCACGAAGAAAGTGAAAGAATCATTATAAAATAATTAAAGAGAATAATTTTTGTTTTTCTTAAATCAAGTGCGTTATTAGGTGTAAACACCAAAAATAAAATCATGGCAAAAAATATCACATTTACAGCGAATAGAATAAACGAAGACGAAACAACTCTAATCGTATTCAACATAAGGGTTTCATCTTCACTGAAAACATTACAAGATGTTCAGGGTGCTATATCGACTGCTCTTAGACAATGGGTACATTCATCTAAAGAAGCTGCTTCTCATTTAAAGCACGTAGGAAGCATTATTAATTTTGGTGACTTGGTTCTGTTAGATGATAGCAACGGAACTGACCTATGCGCTCTATTAGAGGTGAACGGGATATTTGAGATCAAACACCAAACTATATTTGATACATTTTGTGTTGATTTAGATGCAGATTTATTAATTTAAATTTTGTTTTTTAACTCTCCCTTGCGTTATATATGGTAAATCAAATAACTACACCATGACACAAAGAGAAAGAGTAAATCATTTAGAAGCACTAGCCAACAGTCTATTAAAAGAATGGAACGCTATCGGATGGAAATTTGAGTGGAACACTAGAAAGCGTTCGTTTGGATTGTGTAGCCCACGTAAAAAGACAATAGCATTATCTTTGTACTTATTGCCTACAATAGACAATGCAAGTGCGGAGGACACGATAAGACACGAATTAGCACACGCTTTAGATATTATGGATAGAGGAGCTTCTGACCATAGTTGGAAATGGAAAGCTTGGGCTATAAAAGTAGGTGCTGACCCTACAAGAACTAAAAGTCACGACAATAGAGAGGCTTTTGAACAACTAGCAACTCAAAGCAAGTACACTCTAACTTGCCCAAATGGACACACAATGCCAAGCCATAAACGAAAGAAAAGAGGAGGGAGTTGCGGAGCTTGTGGAACAGAAAGAGGTATGAAAGGATTTCAAGAGGAGTTCAGATTAGTACAAACTCAGAATTATTAATCAAAAGATTTTGTTTTTCTTAAATCGGATGCGTTATTATAGGCATCCGATTAAGGAACAAACCCAAAGACGCTAAAGATGAAAGATTTTGTAATAGATTTATCCAAAGAAAACATAGCTCACGATGATTATGTGGCTATAGAAAACGCTCTTGTTTTGGAGTTAAGCAAAAAAACTGAGATAACCAAAGACGAGTTCTCTATTGATCACTTCTATGATATGGGTGATTTCGGAGGGAGCAAAGAGCTTCATGTGCTAGAGATAAGTCTCCCTTTGGATGAAGATGACCTTAGAACGTTTATGTGTAAAGAAAGAGAAGGTGTGGCGTTAGTGTTTGACGTAGAAGATCAATCCAAATATTTATGTGTATAAATTAAAACTCTCCCTCATTAAAAAAAGAACTATGGACAAAGTATATAAGATATTGAATAACATAGGAGGATCAAAGTATTGTATTAGTTTCCACGATGGAGTTAAGCAGCACAAAGACGGTAGTGACTTCTACGATGTGAAGCTAACCAACAATAAAAAAGAGTTTAACACTTTTGTTAAAGACCTTAACAAAAAAGGTTACAAAGAAAAATAGAAAAGTTTTTGTTTTTTAACTCTCCCTTGCGTTATATATGGTAAATCAAATATATTAAAGAAATGTCTGGAAATTATCAGGGTATTAAACAAGTAATCCATTATAGTTCAATTACCATTGAATCTAATAGGGATCTTACAGAGGTCGAAAGGCAAAAGTTTATTGATACAATAGTAGAAAGCGGTGATGATGAATACATTCCAGAAGAAGGGATTATTCTCACATTGGGTGAAATTTACAGTTCAGAAGCTAAAGGCTATCTTGATTAGAATTACACAAAAAAAATTAGAATGTGTGGTGTGTTTTATGACTAAAAAAAGAGGGGATCAATTTCTTCTCTTTTTTTTTGTTTTTTAACTCTCCCTTGCGTTATATATGGTAAATCAAAAAGATCCACAATGAAATTATTTATAGACGTAAAGAACAAAGTACACGATGCGAGTGGAGTTGAGAACCCTCAGAATTTCTATTGGGGTAAATCTATCCCTACAAGTGATGTGTACTATCCAATAAGAGAAGTTGAAGAAGATGAAGTACACGAAGAGATAAGGGATTTTATGTCTATAAGCAATCTCCCTACAATTAGTTTAGATGAAGTTGAACTAGAATGTTTTACAAAAGAGCAAAGAGAAAAAAGAGATTTCTTTATGTCTATATTATAATTGAATTTTTTTTGTTTTTTAACTCTCCCTTGCGTTATATATGGTAAATCAAATATAAAAATATGTCAAAATATATACAATTATTTCAGAACCCACCGAAGCTAACTGTGGTTAAAGATGCTAGAGAAGTTGTAATAAACGTAGTTTCGTGTATGTGTGATAATAAGCACAGACTTACTATGAAAAAAAATTCTGACGGTGATTTTAAATTAGGAACTCATGGGTCAGCTTATTCTAATTTTCAGATAAAATTTCAAAAAGATGTTGTTGAATGGGAAGCTGATTCTGCTAATTGGAAAACTGTATTTGAAATGATTAACAGTGGAACTTCGAAAATAGAAGCGGTTCGTTCAAGATAAGAAATTAGAATGTGTGGTGTGTTTTATGGTTAAAAAAAGAGGAGATTAATTTCTTCTCTTTTTTTTTGTTTTTTAACTCTCCCTTGCGTTATATAATTTAAATCAGATAAATTACACGATATGAACAGAGATAATTTAGTACTTGCGAAGCAAGCCTTTAACACAGACTTTAACGCCTTTGATCTTGGCAAGGTCTACCGTTGTCTGCCTAATGATAAGGAGTTTATGGTAATGGCTGAAACTTTCTCTGCTAAGGAGTTTAAAAACAAATTTACTTTCTTTTTAGATACAGTAAAAGAAGAGTGGGAAGCTCTAGGATTGATAAAGAATGGAAAAAAAATATCAAAGGCTGCATTTAAAGAATTGGCATCAATAAATTCTTATGGAAGTGGACGTGAAAAACTTCACGTATTTTTCTTTTATATGAATCCAAAAACAATTATGTATGGCTTTTATCCTACGTTTAGAGATACAAAAGCATCTTCGCTTAACTCTGCCTACATAAACTACACTAACATCATAGATGGACATACAGAGGGTCTTGACCGTCAGTATTCAGAAGCACCATTAGTTCAGCGTGGAAACTCTGGAATTCCAATTCGTTACAGATCAATTTATTGGAAATAATAAAAAGTTGGATTAAATTTTGTTTTTTTCTAACAGAGTGCGTTATATATAGTAAATAAGAATGTAAGTTAAAATCAAACGACATGAACAGAGATACATTTCAGGAAACAGCTAGTAAGAATTTAGGAAAAAATCTTCATAAGGTTGTAAAAGTTGCTTTATTAAATTATAACAAGCAAACTTTGTTCTACCGTAACTGCAACTCAGTTAATGCTCATGTTTCAAGATTTGTTGCGCATTTCTATCAAGGGTTTTTAGCAGAAGCTAAATATGCTGCTCAGTCTGTTTCTGTTTTCACTCCTTCTTTATTGTGGAAAAAGCCTATGGTGTTTGGAACTGAAAGTAGAGGTGTAGCAGTGTTTCAATAAAAATAGATCAAAATAGTTTTTGTTTTTTCTGGATCCAGTGCGTTATTGGATGTAAACATCGTAAATAGGGAATCATCCCTTCAAATAAACACCAAATGAAAAATTTATCATCTGAAATCGAAAAAATACAAGACTTTGCTACAGAGAAAGCTTCAGCGCTTCAGTCTAGTTATGGGCAGCAAAGTGACCACAGTAACTGTACGGTTTTAAAAATCATTGGTGACGAAAATCAAGTGAACTTAGATGGATCAAGATACCTAACAGAGATTGATGCTGAAAGAGAAGCGCTTTTTGACAATAAAGGCTACGAGTATTACTATGACGTAATTTCTCTTGAGTGTTTATGTCAAATTTTAGATAATCAAGAATTTCAATACAAATCATAATGAAAAACTATTTAAACTACCTTTTAAACATCGAATCTAACGCCCTTTCTTGGCTTTGGGCTAGTCTATCTATCTACATAGCATTAGGGCTTATAACAAGCTCTGTGATAGTTTCTGTGTTGTTTATGATCCATGTTTTTGTTATTATGGCAATAACAGGATACCAAGTCTATAATTTCTTTCAAGAGATCGATTCAAAAATTAAAAGTAATTAGTTTTTGTTTTTTATGGATCCAGTGCGTTATATATAGTAAATCAAATAAACTTATAATGGAATCATTTGCAATAATAGATGACAATGGAATAATACATCAGTCATCACATAAAGAAGATATGGAAATTGCGTTCAATGCAATGCAAGAAAACCAAAGTTATTTCTCAGAACAAGACTATCCCGAATCATCTTATGATGAATTTGTTTCAAAATATAAAACTGATTGGGAAGGTGACCTTAATTTTGTAGAGGTGATAGACTGTGCGTATTAGTTTTTATTAACAAATTAAAAAAATAGGGTTATGAATATTGCAGAAAAAATACAAGAACAAAGTGCAAAACTATTTGAGGAATTGAAAACTAAAAGTAAAATTTTAGTAACAAGCGAAGATTACGATAACGGAGATGATTTAATATATGAAATGCCTAAAATATTTACCGTAACAAAACATGGTTTTTATGTGGAATATGTTATTCTTGAACTACAAGAGGGTGGTTCTTTAAAATGTGGTGGATTAGGTGATGATTTTGGAGAGTTTATATCAAAAGACATTAGTGAATTAACTATTGACGATGCTTGTGAATTGTTTAATTGCTTATAACGTTTGACTATGTGCTGAGCGAAATGAAGTTTTGCATTTACAATTAATTATAGTTATGTTTCTCATCCCAACTCTCCCTTTCAACTCATAAGAAGTACGGATTGATGACTTAAAAACTAAAATATTATGAGCAGATTTAAAATTACAACAACAAAGAGTGGTAAGTGTGATGTAACACTAACAATGTTTAGTGAAAACAATACTATGGTAGGACAAAAAAGTACTACGTATGATATTAAGCCCACTATAAAAGAGCTATTGAATTATGCTAAGACCTACAAAAATGATGGTGCTAAAACAGTTAGGATAACAAGTACACCCAGTTGTTGTGCTAAAACATATAAATTGTAGTAATGTTTCTCATCCCAACTCACCCTTTGGACTCATAAGAAGTATGGAACAATCACATGCAGATTTTATAAAGGAGTTCGTAAGCTCTGACAACTTTGAAGTTTTCAAACTCATATTCAAAGATAGGACAGGCAAAAAACTTGAAACCCTCGAACAGGTTGTAGATGCAATAAGCTCTGGCTTGATAACTCCGAGAGATTTATTTGAGGAGTCAATGAATGCATTAAAATGGGTTAGAACCAAAGAAGACGGCTCTTCTTGTTATGAGTTGGAAGATTATTGGTTGGACAACATAGATTTGTTTGATTATGACACTTTCTTTCCACCAGTGGAAAAGCAGGTAAATAATGGAGGTGCTTGGGTTAAGATTAAGACAGAAAACGGGTATCAGATACACTTGGCTAGAAAAGCAACAAGAAAGCACAACTTTAATGAAGAGGTAATGTCTTCTTTTAAATCAATCTTAAGAGGAGTAAAAAAAAGTGATTCTTCTGAGAAAGGAAAAGCAGCATTGAAACTAAAAGAAGAAGCATCTATAAGGAGACAAGTGTTTAGATTGATTGGACGGCAGCCTTATGAGTTATGGTACTGGAGAACAAAGACACAGAAAGCGTATGTCTCTCCCTCAGAGTATGAGATGATAGATATAAACGAATACATTGATTACGTACAAGACAAGACGCTTAATGGCGTTTTAACTGTACGTTCCCTGTTTACCTCCAACAATAAAGAAAAGGTATTCTACTTAAAGTCAAGAGGTATTTCTGAGGATGTAGCAAAGATATTCGCTAACCTTCACCAATGTTATTTCGATATGAACATAACGAAAGGGCTGGAGATATACAACAAATCTATTTCTAAACGAATAAAGCTAGTTGAAAAACTCATTCCAACTCTCCCTTTAAACTCATAAGAAGTATGAAACAAATAAAAGCAAAATATCAATTAGCGAAAGCAGCAAAGGTTGGTGAAAATTGCATTTGTCCTTCTTGTGGAACTGAATTTAAAAAAACAAATTACCAACAAGCTTTTTGTAAAACTAGAGGTAAAACAAAATGTAAGGACAAGTATTGGAATACCGTTATACCAGAGAAAAGAAATAACAAAACTCGTATTTCACCAGCCTCTGCTTCTTACTTAGCGAGTAAGCCAATAAGAGAGCCGCAAAGACAGAGACCACAAGCTTGGGAAGTGTTTGGAGTGTGGCACGATGATGATTGGAATGAAGGTGATGGAGGTAGTGGAGTTACTGAGAGTAGCTAACGCTTGTATATGAGGCGTGAGGAACGAATGACTGCATAATTATTCTTTGTTTGAAGATTACTCAGAATATTTCTAAACCATAACTTGTAAGATTATGAAAGATAAAGAATTGCTAATTAAAGCGTTACATACAATGTTTTGGTCGTGGGGTGGTGACCCACAAAATGAAGTGTTTTGGGCGGCTAATGAGCTGTTAGTCTGGATTGAAAAGGAGTTTAATGTAGAATTAAATATTAAATTTGAGAGAGATGACGACACAGGCGAAACTAACTTTGGAGATGTGATAGATATTATTAATTCTTTATAGCATAACTCATCTTGACTCTCCCTTTCAACTCATTAAGATTGTTAAAAATCAAATAAACTTATAATGGAATCATTTGCAATAATAGATGACAATGGAATAATACATCAGTCATCACATAAAGAAGATATGGAAATTGCGTTCAATGCAATGCAAGAAAACCAAAGTTATTTCTCAGAACAAGACTATCCCGAATCATCTTATGATGAATTTGTTTCAAAATATAAAACTGATTGGGAAGGTGACCTTAATTTTGTAGAGGTGATAGACTGTGCGTATTAGTTTTTATTAACAAATTAAAAAAATAGGGTTATGAATATTGCAGAAAAAATACAAGAACAAAGTGCAAAACTATTTGAGGAATTGAAAACTAAAAGTAAAATTTTAGTAACAAGCGAAGATTACGATAACGGAGATGATTTAATATATGAAATGCCTAAAATATTTACCGTAACAAAACATGGTTTTTATGTGGAATATGTTATTCTTGAACTACAAGAGGGTGGTTCTTTAAAATGTGGTGGATTAGGTGATGATTTTGGAGAGTTTATATCAAAAGACATTAGTGAATTAACTATTGACGATGCTTGTGAATTGTTTAATTGCTTATAAAGTACATAGAAAAATTTACAATTTTTAGTAGGACTTACTGTTTCAGATGAAATAAGTGAAGATTTAAAGTTTTCCTAATTAAGGATAAGTAAAAAGAGAGGAAATTAATCTTCTCTTTTTTTGTTTTTTTTGGATCTAGTGCGTTATATATTGTAAATCCCGTAAATAAAAACCATGAACAAAACACACAACATAGACGGTTATTCTTACGAAGTGGCAGAAGACAATTCCTTCACAGACAAAGAAAATTCTTTTGCATACAATTTATGCGATGATGGAGGAGTTTCTACAGTTTGGGATATCCCTTTTGTAATGGCTATTGGTTCTACATTTAAGCATGAGTTTGGAGTTTATAAAGTTGAATCTTATGTAAAAGATTTTGTAAACTGTGAAAGAATATCAAAATAGTTTTTGTTTTTTTTGGATAGAGTGCGTTATATAGTGAACACCAAATCGAGGTATCCCTTAATACAAATCAAAATGAAAAAATTACAACTTTTAGTAGGACTCACTTTTTCAGATGAAATAAGTGAAGATCAAATCAAAGAGATAGCTGAGAACGTTTTAGCAGGCGTAGTCCGTCATTCTCAAAACATAGGGGTTGCTCCTTTAGAGTCTTACGGTCACACCGAAGCTGTGGAGGTTAGTCATAGCGGTTTAGTGTTAGCTAGTGAAGACTTAAAGTTTTCCTAATTAAAGATAAGTAAAAAGAGAGGAAATTAATCTTCTCTTTTTTTTGTTTTTTTTGGATCGAGTGCGTTATATATTAAATCAATTAAAAACCACACGATATGACTCTTACATTTAGATTAGGAAATACAGTTCAAATTTTCAGAAGTGGAATAACTTCTAATAAGAAAATTGCAAAAAAGAATGAAAAAATAGTTCAATCTTTTTCTTTTGCCAAAGCTCAGTACAACGAAGTAGTTGAACGCATGAACGGCAAAGAGGGTGGATTTCATAAATTCTTTGAGTTAGATGCTGAGGTATGTTTAGACTGTCCTTTTAGCAAGAATAGCGGAAGCGGTGGGTGTTATACTCATAAGATAACTCAGTACTTTGGATTCATTTCTAGCCTTAAGGCGCAAGTGAGAAAGTTTCCTACTTTCGAAGATATTCCTGAATATTCAGAAGAGATGCTTAGAGCTATTGTTAAGATGAGCAAAGATAAGTATGTTCGTTTTGGATCATATGGCGAACCTAGTTTACACCCCTTAAGGCTTGTTAAAAGAATCGCTGAGGCTTCTAAGAATTGGACGGGATATACTCACCAATATTTCAGAAAACCAGAATATGCTGACTTCTTTATGGCTTCTACTCATAACCAAAGACAAGCTGATACTGCCAAAGCAAAATTTAACTACCGTTCCTTTCTAGCTGTAGAGGACAATGAGGGCATTAAAGCTGTTATTTGCCCTGCTAGTAAAGAAAGTAAATTTAGTGCTGACTGTTCGGCTTGCGGATTGTGTAGCGGAAATAAAGGCAAAGGGAAGAAAAACGTAGTAATCCTAGAACATTAAAATAAAAAAGAGGGAAGTCAAAACTCCCTCTTTTTTTGATCGCTCCCTAGAAAAGTTAGGGTGTATCATTTTTGGGGTAAACCCCTAATATAACGCTCTGGATCCAGAGAAAACAAAAATTTAATTGATCTATTTTTTTGTTTTCTCTCCCTATTTATTTTGTTTTTTTCAAACAGAGTGCGTTATTTTAATTAAATCAAGCAAAATGAATTACACACATACAACAGTTCCTTCTCCAATGGTTTCAGAGCATACAATGTTTGAAGACCCAAAGATATTCATGAGAAACGTTCTTAATCAAAAGAAAATAATTGTTGAGATCAACTCAAACACTAAAACTTCTTTACGTATTAATTTTCGATTAGAACAATTTTGCAACGGAGTTAACCTAAAAGCTACTGAACTTAAATATCATTCTCCAAAACCAAAATGGGATTATTTTTCAGGAGAAGCAGTAGAGTCACATTATTTAAAAATATCTAATTCACAAGGGTTTGAAGCTATAAAAAAACATTGTGAAGGAGTTTTTCAGAACTACTTTCCTACTTTGTTTAAAGAAATGGATAGTCTTACTTTTGAGTATCAACTTAGTTATAGATTAAAAGAAATAATAGAGAATTAATTTTTGTTTTTTTCAAACAGAGTGCGTTATTTTAATTAAATCAAAAAACATCAAAAAATGTATAAAGGAATCAATATTCAGTTCATAGGATTAAAAACCTTACAAGGTAACGATGGGCTTATTATTCAAGCTGACATTAAGTACAACGGAAAAAAGATAGCTACTTTCAGAGATGATGGAAATGGTGGAGAGGTTGATATTAATGCTATCGGCAGATTTGATAATGTAGATGGAAATTACAAGGCTTCTAAAACACTGAAAAACAATAGGGAACTACTTTTGCAGTTGGAAGCAGAGTTTAAAAACCTTCCAAAAGTCAAGTGTAGTTACGGAGATTTAAGCTCAGACCTTGACGATTGCATTGATTATGCAATGGATGAGTTTATCAACAACAAAGCATTGTTGAAAGATGCCAAGAAAGGACTTGTGTTTAAAGATAAATTGGGTTCTACGAGTATTATGCAATGGGGTAGGGTTTCAATTGCTACTCTAATTAAGAACACCACGTTACCGAGAGTAATTTCCATACTAGAAAAAGAAATTACCTCTATACAGAATGAAGGGGGTGAGATTTTAATGCAAGACTATTATATCTCTCTTGGAGTAAATCCAACAATATTTACAAATCAATTAAAAACCCAATAAGATTATGGCTAACTCAAGAAAATTTAATGGGCATACATTCACACTAAGCGAGGACTGTTTTGAGTGTCGTGGTGAAAGGTATTTCGATGATGAACACGACCAAGTACCCGAACCTAGTTTGCAAATTGCTGCTGAAAAACTACAAGAAGCATTGAAGTTGGAAGGAAAGAACTCAGAGATTGAGTTTGGAGAAAAAGGATGGATAGAAGTCAATTTAATTGACTAGTATTAAATCCGAAAAAAAGATCAATTAATTTTTGTTTTTATTAAATCAAGTGCGTTATATATTATAAATCAATTAAAAACCCAATAAGAGTATGAAAAAATTTATCCTACTATCAGTAATGTTCGTTTGCTTTTCAGCAACGCTTTCAGCGACAGAAACATTAGAAAATAACTTCGCTATGGAATATGCGATGGACTTCGAGTGCGACTTCGAGTGCGACTTCGAGTGCGACTTCGAGTGCGACTTCGATTTCAATAGAAATGAAATTGCTCCGTCAGATGTTCCGTCAGATGTTCCGTCAGTAACTCCGTCAGATGAACCCGACTTAAATACGACTGCTTTAACCTATGGTAAACCTTTGTTGAATGAACCCTACTTAAATACGACTGCTTTAACCTATGGTAAACCTTTGTTTGAAAAAAAGAACAAAAGAAGCAAGAGAAATAGAAATAAAGCTAGAAGAACTAGAAACAGAAGATCAAATTCTATGAGATTTCCGGGATCGAGAACAACCTCAAAGTACTCTAAGAGTTGTGCTTGGAGTAGTTAAGTAAAATTATAAAATTATAAAACAAAAGTCTCTGAAATTAATCAGAGACTTTTTTTGTTTTTTTCAAACAGTATGCGTTATATATCGTAAATCGGGATTCATCCCTTAAAACACCCAACATGTCAAAATATATTTTAATACAAACTTGGAACGGAGAAGGTTATTCAGATTCAAAGGCAGAAATCATTGATGCTGAAAATTTCAATGAAGCTGTAGAGGTGGCTACGGAAAAAGCTATAGAAATTGTTTCAGAAGCTTCAGATGATGCCAATCCAAATTCTGTTAGGATTATCAATAAGGATAAAGTTATTTATTCAATCGGCAATGATTCAGGAGCTTTAAAAATTATTCCTTTTGATAATCAGTTTGGAGTAGTTTTATTTCCTGACACAAATAGTTCCCAAGTATTTGGAACACGAAAAAGCTACAAAGACGCTCTAACTATTTCTTGCGGAGAAGCTCACGATATTAAAGATGAAATTAAATCAACAATAGCGGCTGAAGAGGGGTGCTTACACACAGGTGTAGGGTGTGAAATCTTCCAATTACTAAAGGAAGATAGTGGATCCAATGATTTGGAGTTCTATGAGTCAGGAGATGGTGTTTCTTATGAAGTGTGGAGAAATACGAAAACTTATGAACTCTACAAAGTTCATATTGATATTGTAAGAAATTTTAGTTCGAAGGAAATCATAGAAATGAAAAAATAGATTATATTTGCAATAACAAGGGGCGGTAGGGCGTTGTTTTAGGACTCTAAACCAAAAAGCGTGGGTTCGATCCCCACCCGTCTCACAAAACATATAACTCTCCCTTAATTAATCACATCATGAGTCAAACAGAAATTTATTTATTAGTTACGACCATTATTTCTTTTAGTTGGTTTATTGCGGGATCAACTAAAGAAACAAGAATCGTATCTTTTTTTTCTATCTTGTTTTCTATTGTAGCTCTCGCTTCTTCTTTTGGGATCATTGGCTTTTTTGAAATATTTCTTATATTGGCTTTGTTCTATAACCTGATCTCAAGTCTGGTTTTCAGTCGTATTTCTGTTGTAGGTGAAATTACAAATAAAGAGAAGGCTAAAAGGTTAGAAAGATTTTTGTTTGCTGTTTTCTTTAGGGCAAGTATGCCTTTAGTCTTAGTGTGGACAATAATTTCAATTTTAATTTTTGTTTTCTAACTCTCCCTAGCGTTATTATATAACTTAATTCTAAACCAATGAGCAAAAGATTTCTAATTTTAATTATTATGATATTGTTTGCAGTCGTTTTAAGCAAGCAAATGGAGATTAACACACTAACTAACTCCATTGATCCAACTCTCCCTCAAAAGAGCTGGAAAGAGTCTTTAGAGCCTTTATTGGCTGCTGTGATTGAAAGAGAATCCAATGGAAGGAATATCTCTGGAGATAATGGAAAGGCTGCTGGTATTTTACAGATTCACACAATACAAGTGGATGAAGTAAATCGCATATCGAAATTAATGGGCAAGAAGAAAACTTTTTCCTATAAGGACAGGTGGGATGAAAAGAAATCGAAGGAGATGTTTTTTATAAATGCTGAGTATTGGCATAAGAAAAACGGATTCGATTGGGAGGAGATAGCTCGGTGTTGGAATGGCGGCCCGAAAGGAATGGATAAGCAGGCAACGATAATTTATTGGAATTATGTGAAAGGGTTTCTGAGAAAAGAAGATCAATTAACTTTAAATTAAAACAAAAAAGTTTTGTTTTTTCTGGATCGAGTGCGTTATATATTGTAAACACCAAATTACAACGCCATGAATGTCATATTAAGAATAGCGATACTTTCTCATTTATCTGATGCACAAATAAACCTAGAAGTAGGAAGGCCAGAAAGAGTTAAGACAGAAATTAACTTCGCAATTAAAGCTCTAGGTAGGTATCCTGAAATGACTTCTGAATTTGATACTACATTGAGCTTATTAAAGAGCGCGATGGAATTAGGGGTTGATTCTATCCTACAGATTAACCAAGCAAAAAAACTAATATCTATTACTTTTAACGATCTAAAATTAGATACTGAAGAGTTAGACGAAATATATTATGAAGATTAATTTTGTTTTTCTTAAATCGAGTGCGTTATATATTGTAAACCCATACAAAATCCATTAAGATGATCATCAAACCACCTGTTACACTTAAAGAACACAAAGCTGTTCTATCGACTATTGATGAATTAATAGCTAATCCATTTTGTGAAGGCAATATGTTATCTGACCTATTAAGGAAAAAAGCTTTAATTGAAAAAGATATTGAAAAACTACAAAGTGCTTACACGATAGAGGAAGCAATCCAGAATGCTTTAGATGAAGCGTCACTTGCCAACGACAAAGGCAATTTTTACAAAGCTGATGACTGCCTAGAATCTCACGATTGGAGCAAAGGCGACCCTGAGACTATTCACTCTATAGCTTCTTGTTATCAAGACGATGACAACAACGATGGAACTTGGGAAGATAAAATATTAGGTGCATTATCAGAAAAATATCCTAAACACTTTTAAATTATGTTGAAAAATAACCCTTTTATGGTGAAGCTTAGAACTAAGTTTCCTAAAGCAACTTATAATAAATCAGATTCTCCTGAAATAGAAGATGATGACATAAAATTGAATGATAAACTTTCAATTCAAATATTGTATCTGGGCGCAATGTGTATTGTGGAATCTTTGGATGATGGGTGTATTAAATTCTCTAAAGATTTTCATACTGAAAAAGATATACTAAATCAACTTAAAATAGATTAATTTTTGTTTTTTAACTCTCCCTTGCGTTATATATTGTAAATCAAATAAATCACACCCAATGATAAGACAGTTCAGCTCAAACAGCAAGCCCGAAGATACATATTTCAGTAAGATGTATTTCCCGAACATTTCTATGTTCAATGGGAACATTACATTTTCTTTTCAAAGCCAAGCCAATTATGATTTAGAAATATCTCTTTCATTTAATGCAAATGGCAGCTTCAAAGAAGGAGGTGTTACGCACTTAACAAACGAGTGGAGCTATGCGTTAGAGTCAGCTACTGAGATTCGAGGGTTCGAGGACAACAAGTCTGAGTTCGATAGTCTTAGGAGTATTACTGAATTAGTTGTGAAGGAGAACTTACAATTGATAAACGATATTTTATCTAAACCTAGAACGCTAGAGTGTGAAGGAGATAAATATTTTGATTTCTCTAGTGTAGGTGAAAAAATAAACGCAAAACTAACCAAAACCTTTTAATTTCAGTTAAAATGAAAAACATAAAACTCATAAAAGAAGACTTTGATTCTTTAGACACAGAAGTAATGCGTAGACAATATGTACAAAATTATGACTGCCCTATAGCAAGAGCGTTTAAAAGATTAGGCTATGGAAGGTGTAGTGTGACAACTTTTGAAGTAGTCACTAAAACTCATGTCTATTCCATAATTGGAGGGATCGATGAAGTCCAAGCTATAGCAAGACAACTCAAGAGAGGAACTAAACGAGTGAAAACAATTAAGGTTACTTCTGTAAGAGAAAAAGAATTTTTGTTTTCTCTGGGTGGAGTGCGTTATTAGGGATGAATCCCAAATATTAGGTAAATCAGATAAATCATGGAACACTTAGAATTACCTATTTCACCTAACTTCGAAAAGAATGAGAACTTATCTCCAAAGGAAGGTGAAACAGATGTGTGTGTTTCTTGTAATAAGCCTTTAAATCCAGAAGGTAAGTTTTGGGTTCATATGTCTACAAGTTGGAAGATGATCCCAAATGGAGAGGAAGTGGAAGAGATCAAAGATCAAGGTTTATTTCCATTAGGAAATGCTTGTGCAAAAAAAATAAGTAAAGATTACAAAGAAAAAATTTGTTTTTCTTAAATCGAGTGCGTTATATTAGGTATAAATACCAATTTTAAATAACCAATCAACATGAAAGGGACATTAACATATTCAGTAGGCTCAGATAGGGGTTTAGAAGAGATAAAAGAAAACTATAAAGGCTGTAAGGTTGAAGAGCTAGAGCCTAATAATTATCATATTATTGTTGACCTAGAGTTTGATCCTAAAAGACCGTTTAAAGCAATGGAAAACTTCCAAGAGGAAAGCGGAGAGGATTGCTCTGAAATTTTCTCTATAGAACTAGAGAATGGAATTTCTTTTACAGAAGAAGATTATTAATTTTTGTTTTTTTCGAACAAATTGCGTTATATTAGGTATAAATACCAATTGTAAATCGGGATTTATCCCTTAAAACAAATATGCTATGACAAGAACAATAAGAGAAACCGACAATTTTGCACTATTCGAAGGTGAAGGTATGGGTAAAGGATGCTTTGCAGTGCTGAGAGATTCTGATAAACAAACTACTTTGTTTAATACAGGAACAGAAGGTTCTGAATGGGCTGATTCTCTAAAGATTCTTTCTGATAGAGATTTCGATGATGAATGTATCAAATTAGATTTCAGTTAAAATGAAAAATATAAAACTCATAGAAGAGGACTTTGATTCTTTAGAAGAAAAAAAAGTCGAAGAACAGTACATAGAAAATTATGATTGCCCTATAGCAAGAGCGTTTAAAAGATTAGGTTATGACGAAGTTAATGTGACAAGTTTTGAAGTAGTCACTGAAACTCACGTCTACAAGATAGATGGAGGGCCTGATGAAGTCCAAGCTATAGCAAAACAACTCAAGAGGGGAACTAAACGAGTGAAAACAATTAAGGTTACCTCTGTAAGAGGAAGAGGTATTTAATAAAGATAATTTTGTTTTTTTCAAACCAATTGCGTTATATTAGGTATAAATACCAATTGTAAATCGGGATTAATCCCTAAATCAAATTAGATAGTATGGCAAATAAAATAGATACATTATTCGGCACTTACGATTGCAGGGGATATTTCAACGATGATTTAGATAATGGACTTGAAATATCTAAAAACGGAAATCTAATTGGAAAAATGGTTTCTGTTAACTTTCCAGATGAAGAAGAAAAAGAAGAGTTTGTTGATAGTCTGGAAATATGGCTAACAGAAAATGAATAAAGATAATTTTTGTTTTTTTCCAACTGTATGCGTTATATATTGTAAATCGGGATTAATCCCTTAAAAACACCATTATGGATTCTAAAACTTTTATACACTTCGCTAAGAAGGAAGGAATGATCACTAACGAACACGAAGAAGCAGCAGCGACTAAGCTAGTTGAGGCTATGGATGTTATTTCCAATGTCTTGAATGGATCGACTATGAACCAAAAAATGTTCAACCACTGTGTTGACAGAGGGCTTTCACACCCTACGCTTAAACAGAATTTCAACAGATTTATATTTGGATATATATCCTATATGGCATCCGATGAATACAAAGTGGACGGAAGGAATGAATCTTCAAAGGAGACTGCTCAGAAGCTAGTTTATTCCTATGAGAAAGTTGAGGGATTTCCATTCTTTGTGAGTCTTCCTAATGTCTAAGTAAAAAATATAAAATAGGAGAAAATTAATTCTCCTATTTTTTTGTTTTTCTTAAATCAAGTGCGTTATGTATGTTAAATCGGGATTCATCCCTTCAAATAACAATACCATGAAAAGAAATGTTGAAGTTTATATAGGCTACGGAAGTGATAATGGAACTTGGATTACAGATTATGTTGAAATACCAAGAAACACTCCAGAAGACAAAATTGAATCAGTAGCAATTGATCAGGGAAAATCTGAACATGAGGGATTTATTTTTGTAGGGATATACGCAATTCCTTCACTAGAAGAATCTGATGAAATGCTAGATTATGATGATGAAGAATCTGACAAAGCTGTTTCTGTGGGGATCATAGCACAAGAAGTTGGCTCTAGCGAGTTCGTAACTCGTAATTTTTCTACTGATAGCAGTATTTTGTTAAAGCCTATGATTGTAGATTGGGTAAGAAAAAATGTAAATTTTGATACATACAAACTATTCACCCAAAATGTAGTTGATGAGTTTTCATATCCAGTACAAATTGTACTGCAAGATTTAAATATTACAAATTAATATATGAAATAGGAGATTCGAAAGTTTCTCCTATTTTTTTTGATCTAATTTTTGTTTTATATGAAAGCAATGCGTTATATATATTAACCTCATATAAATCACCAAACAAAATGACACCTTTAGAAGCAAAGACAACAATTACAGTAGAGATTTTTAATAGAATGGTTTCTTCTATTGAAAACAAATTGAACAAATCTAATTTGCATAGGGAGGTGCAGTATCACAAGGAGCAGTTAAACGATTCTTTGAAAGCTGATTTCGATCAATTCACAGAGGTTTTACAAAGTGTAGTTGATAAGCTTTATTTCGATAATTATGTAGTTGATTCTTTTATACCTCTTTCCTTAGAAGACTTGAGCTATTGCAAGCAACATAATTTATCACTTTTGATCTCAATGAAAAAATTATTGAAATTTATTAAATAATTTTTGTTTTAATTAAAAGCAATGCGTTATATATAGTAAATCGGGATTCATCCCTTCAAATAACAAACACCATGAAAAGTTATATGCAAAACGTCACAGCAGAATTACGTAAGTTCGAAGAAGGTACAGCTGTAAAAATTGAATCAGAATCTACTATACACTATTTCTTTAGAGGTAAAGCGAAAAACAACCGAATACAAGTGAAATGCTTTACTAATAATCATAAGAGATACCCCCACCTAGATTGTAACTTGCCTAAAACGATCATAGCTACTAAGCACGAACTAATAGCTTAGGTTTATTTTTAATTAAAAGAAATTGTAACATTTTTAAAATAATTTCGTTTTAATTAAAAAAGATTTTGTTTTAATTAAAAGCAATGCGTTATATATAGTAAATCAATTATTCATTCACATAAATTTTTAAAGTCATGGGTCACAACATCGCAAAAAACGTTAAGACAGGAGGTGAAGCATTCGTATCACGAGGCGAAGTAGCTTGGCATGGATTAGGAACTATACTTCCTAAAGAAGAGAAGCTAACCGCTGCAAAGTGCATGGAGTTCGGTGGTTTAGATTATGAAGTAGGAACAATTCCTACCACTGCCAAAGTTCCTATCTTTGGAGCAAATGGAGAAATTATCTCTACTACTGAAACAGTAGTGCCTAAATGTAATGCAACTTACAGAAAGGACAACGGAGCTGTTTTAGGCACTGTAGGAGACCGTTACACTGTAGTTCAGAACAAAGATGCCTTCTCTTTCTTTGATGAGATTACTGGAGGCGAAGAGGGCATCTATGAGACTGCTGGAGCATTAGGAGCTGGTGAAAGAATATTCATCACAGCAAAAATGCCTGACTATATCAGAATTGACGGAACAGACGACATTACAGAGGTGTATGTTCTTTTAACTTCGTCTCACGATGGAACGGGAGCTATTAAGGCTTGTGTTACTCCTGTCAGAGTAGTATGCAACAACACGCTTAGAGCAGCGTTAAGTTCTTGTACGAATAAAATTTCAATTCGTCACACGACCAATGCAGCTTATTCTCTTTCACAAGCTCACAAGCTAATGGGAATAACAAGTATGTACACCTCAGAAATGAACGATGTACTGAACCACTTAAATACTGTGGCTCTCCCCGATGCTAAAGCGTTAGAGATTATTGAAGCTCTTTTCCCAATGCCTGAAGATAAGCCAAGCACTAGGACAATGAATATCAGAAATGAAGTGTTCGGAGCTTATCAAGGAGCAGTAGGGCAAGAAGGGATTGTCGGAACGGCTTATGGATTGTTTAACGGAATCACTTACTATGTAGACCATTTAAAGAACTACAAAAGTAACGAAGTGAAATTAGATAATATAATGGGTGGTCAAGGCGAAAAACTTGTAGACAACTCAATGAAGTTATTGTTGAGCATTTAATAAGCAAAAAGCAGGAGGGCGAAAGCTCCCCTGCTTTTTTTTTGCTTTCTCTCCCTTTAAAAAGTTAGGGGTGTCATTGTTAATAACGCATCCTGACACAAGAAAACAAAAATTTAATTGATCTCTTTTTTTCTTTTCTCTCCCTTTAATTTTGTTTTTTCTGGATCTCTTGCGTTATATTAGGTAAATCGAATAAATCATGGAAGGAAAAACTTTAAGACTCAAAGTAGTAATTTATGTAGACGTAACTTCAGCTGAATACGATAGCGTAGATTCAATTATAGATGAACTTTCAAGTGAATCTTTGTACTCAATCCCTTCAACTGATTGTGTAGAAGTAGTCCGAACCGAATGGGGGCATTGTGAAGAAGTAAATTAAATCCAATGACTAAATCTCAGAAAGAAACTATTGTATGGCATTTAACTCATACAGACAAATTTGATCAGATGATCTCCCTAACTGTTAACTCAGATAAAACAATTAAAATTGTTACATTGGAGTTTATTTTTAATGTAGGAATAAGAGGTGGATTGTCAGACGAATTTGTTAAGCCTGAAAAAAAGATCAATTAATTTTTGTTTTATTCAAAGAGTATGCGTTATATTATGTAAATCACACATTATGGAAGTATTAGAAACATACACGTTAGGAAATAAGACTTTAGAAATTCATCCTTCAGATATTACTGAAAGTCCTAGAGGGTGGGATAATATCTCAACCTTTGTGTTTTCAAGCAATGGAGACAAAACAAACTTTAGATTTAAATCAAACTACGATTCAAGAGCAGAGTTTATTGAGAAAGGAGCTGAAGAAATCTATAAGCACTTCAAAGACGTTGCAGTGTGTCTTCCTGTCCATAAGTATTCTCATTCGGGTACTGGGTACTCTACCGATTATTCCTACCCTTATAACTGTCCTTACGATTCTGGAACTATTGGGTTTTTAGTTGTGACAAAAGAACAGATTAGAGAACGATTTGGAATAAAATACGTCACAAAACCTTTTACTTTAAAAGCAAAAGAAATAGCTAAAGGAGAATTAGAAACATTCTCTCAATGGGGAAATGGTGAAGTATATGGTTTTACCATAAAAGAAAATGGAGAAGAAATAGATTCTTGTCAAGGGTTTTACGGTATGAATATGAGTGTAAATGGGCTAGTAGACTATGCAGGAGAAGAGTGGAGAGAGGTGCTAAAATCAAATTAGGCTATGAACAAAGACATCGAAATTACAGAACTTAAAGCTGAGCTGAAAAGTAAATACAATATTTCTACTGATAGAGATCTTGTAAAGCAACTTGGAATTTCAGATGAAGATAAAGGTAAACTATTTCTTTGGATCACGTATCAATGTGCTTTCTCATATAGAGAAGGACATAAGAATGGAAAAGACAAAACAAAACAAGATGTTCAAAACTTCTTGGATCAACTCTCCCTTTAAATAAATTAATTTTTGTTTTATTCAAAACAAGTGCGTTATTAGGTGTAAACACCGTAAATCGGGATTCATCCCTTTAAACTCATAATAAGTATGGAACAAATAATTATAACATCATCATCAGCCCAAGGGTTGAATACTACTCTTAAAAAGTCAATAGAGGACGGTTTTGAGCCTGTTGGTTCGCATACGTGTGTTGAGTTGAGTCACCAGCCAAAGTACGCTGGAAACCAGCTTATGCAGACTGTGATAAGAGTTGAGTACTCACAGACAATTAGAAGATTATAAAAGATAACTCAACTCTCCCTTTAAATAAATCAATTAATTTTTGTTTTATTTAAACAGTATGCGTTATATATGGTATAAAAAATAAGATTCATGACAAACAAATCACAACCTACATCAATCAATCCCTCAGGGACTGAGGAAACAATTCAAGTTATTTTATCGAAAGAAAAAACGCCTAGAGCTTTTGAGTTAAAAGTTTTAGAGTTAATTAATATTTGCGGAATGAGCAGAGAAGAAGCTGAAAACAATGTTTCAACTACTCCTTTTGAGATTGAGCTAATGTACAGCTACAATCTTGGGCTTTGGGGTATAGAATCAGAACCTTTGGATTCAATAGAACCGTTCTGTCCGTTTTCGGGAGTTCAAATAGAAAACTCTGATTATTAAAACTTCTTGGATCAACTCTCCCTTTAATATGCTTTTTATTAACAACTAAATTTAATTGAAATGAAATACATAACAATACTAGAGTCAAACAATAGCGAATGCCCTAACGCTGGAACTATAGCAAATCAAGATATAGAATCTAAGTTTAAAGAAGCAATAGAATCACATTTTGATGCAGAAATGATTAAGTACAAGTTTGTAAATGTTTATACCGTAAACGAATTGACAGACTGTATAGATGCAGTGCCTATTGAAGTTTTAGTTGAGCTAAATATTAATGGAGAAAAATCAGAATATAAAGTGGAACTATCTGAAACTTGGTTATACTAATTTTTGTTTTATTTAAACAGTATGCGTTATATATGGTAAATCAAATCATCCATTATGAAAAAATTAAAGATATATGTTGTAGGTTTTGAATCTGATCCAGTAAACGGTGGGGTTTCAGGGTTCAATTGGTATCCAAAAGAAGTAGATGCAAATAAAGATTTTGCAGAAACTTTTGCAGTATGCAGTCCTTATAAAACCGAAGTCTACCAAGGTAAGATGGATGTTGAAGTTTCCTCTGACTATTCAGGAACAGAAGACGAAAGAGACGAGATAACCAAAAAGGTTGAATTGTTTTTAGAAGAGAACGATTGGGAAAAAAGCTTTGTATAATTTTTGTTTTATTTAAAGAGTGTGCGTTATATATGGTAAATCAAATCATCTTATTGCTTAATTAAATTTTAATTGTAATGAAAAAAGAACTAGAAACTTACTGTGAGTTACATTGGTGGAATATGGGTAAAAAGACACTTTCATTTAAAGGAGTCTTAAAAGATTTGTTGAAAGAGCAACACATCACATTCACTAAAAGAAAAACAGAAACAGAGGGTATTTATACTTTTAGCTTTAAAAGTTCCTATGGTGTATCTTTCAAGACCCGTGGAGTGATTGTTGATTTTACGCATTTAGCAAAACAATTCTTGCAAATGGAGCTAGTAAGGATGGGAGACAAGTCTCAACTATATGTAAGCGGAGCGTGGAGGCCTGTTGTAAATGTAAACAGTTAATTTCACATAACTCATCCCAGCTCTCCCTTTCAACTCATAAGAGTTATAACAAAAGAAATCATGGCAGATACTATAATAAGAGGTTTTGAATATTCAAACTCAGATGGAAATTGGTTGATAAGTTTAACCAACTCCAATAAGATTTATGTTTCTCTTGTATCGGAAGATAACAGAGAAATGCGAGAATACCAACTAAACCCGATAGAGTCTTTTATTCAAGAAAATGAATACGTTTTTTTCTATATGGCTGACGGTAGTTTTTACCAATTCAAATTTGAAGATAGTTGTTTCTTTGTAGGAGATGAGTTTGATTCAAAAGAAGAACACGTAAACACGTTCTCTGCTCACGTATTCTTTGAAGATGTGGAATAAATAAATTAATTTTTGTTTTATTCAAACAGTATGCGTTATATATGGTAAATCAAATAGGGATTTATCTCTTAAAATAAAGAAATTATGGAATTAAAAGATTTTAAAAAAGGACTTTCGTACAACTCAAAGGAAATTGATTCTGCTGTAGTTGAATACGATGAAGAAAACGAATCTAATGAGGTCACACAGACGTTAATAGGTGAAAATCATATTGGTGAATTCTTTGCCACTCTGAACAGCTCTGAAAATAAAGTTGTCAGTTTTGTTCTGACAGGATGGAATGGTTCAAGAGGAAACATTTATGAATGTATTTACACAGATTTCTTATCTTAAAATTTACCAAAAAAAGATCAAATCATGAAACTTATACAACTTATGAACTCAGGAGGTTTTAACGAAGCATTGTTTCAGTATGACCCAGCCAACATTGACCATGCAGAAGTAGAAGAAGCAATAGAAAGAGCTTTGGAGTCTTGCAAAGAAAACGAAAACCCTCTAGGAGATGCGTGCGACCAACTTGACGAGTCAGGAATTGTGAGGGTATATCCTGAAGGTGTTTATACAGAAATTCTTTAAATCATCATAAAATTTACCAAAAAAGATCAAATCATGGACTTAAAAAACTTTGCTGAAACCTACGCTAAGATCGAAGAGAAGGCGTTAGAGATAATGAAAATACACGGCATAGGAAATCACGACTTAGATGGTTTTGAAATTGAAGAATACAACGGTAAAACTTCAATAAGTATAAAGACCTCTGTTTCCTATAGTGGCTGTGGAACTGAAAGTGAGTGGTTAGCTTTTGAGTTAGATGAAATGAATAATGATATTGACTACTTCAAAAACAAACACAAAGAAAAACTTGAAAAATTAAGACTTGATAAAAAGTTAGCGAAGCAAAAAGAAACAGAAAAGAGAAGGCTAGAAAAAGAAGCAAAAGACGAAGTGGATTATAAAAGACTGAAGTTGAAGTTTGAAAATAAATAAATTAATTTTTGTTTTATTCAAAGAGTATGCGTTATTTTAGGTATAAATACCACGATATAAATATCACGGTGTGAACACCAAATTATCCCTTAAAAGATTAAATCATGGACTTAAAAAACTTTACAGAAACACACGTTAAGCTTGAAGAAAAAGCAGTAAAGATAATGCAAGTGCATTGTCTAGAGGGCTACACCTTAGATAGTATTGAAATCGAAGTCTTCAAACCCAAGTCTGTAATACATATAAACTTCTCTGAGTGTTCAGAAAGCTGTGGAACCAACAGTGATTATTTAACTTTTGAGTTAGATGAAATGATCAATGATATTGATTACTTCGAAAAACAATACAAAGAAAAATGTGAAAAAATAGAACTTGAGAACAAGAAATACAGAGAAGAATATGAAAAAACAAAACTTGCTGAAAAGTTAGCGAAGCAAAAAAAAGAACTAAAAAAAGAAAAAGCAGAGTATAAAAGATTGAGGTTAAAATTTGAAAATGAATCTTAATCATGGAAGAGAAAGAATTTAACATAGGAGACATTGTAACACTTGACAGGTATAATCATATTGATGATGCCGAAACTGTTGAGGTTGTAGGTTATGGTGAAAAGCCATTAACCTATAAGATGGATGTTAATGGTGTAACCATAACATCCACTGGAGTGAGCATAAAGGAGTCGAAATTTTACGTCCCTTGCCCCGAAGAGGATCGGCATTATAAAATAGGTTCTTCTCTATTGGAGATAGATAATTATTGGAAAGAAAGAGCTAAAAACAAGCCCTAATAATCATGACTCAACAAGACAAACTAAACAAAGCTTTTGAACTAAAGAAGCAAGCTTACGCTCTTGAGGTTGAAGTGTCTACTGAATTAAAAATTGAGTTTAGAAAATTGCTTCAAGCAAACAAGCTAGACGAAGCAAGAGAACTCTTAAGAGAGTTAGAGTGGCATGAGTCTATAGAGAAATTCAATCTACTCAGGATATTAAGAATACACGAAAAAAACTTGAATTAATTTTTGTTTTATTCAAAGAGTATGCGTTATTTTAGGTATAAATACCACGGTGTGAACACCAAATATTAATACCACGGTACAAAAACAATCACCATGAAAGAAACAGTAGAAGAAAGATTCCTTTGGAAAAAATTGATTGACTCAATTATATCCAAACGTTCTGGAAAGTCTTTTAAGTCAGGATCAAAAACAGCGACTGTCATAGGAGTTGAAACAAATCCTCAATCAGGCAAAACTGCTTTTAGATTAAAAGATAATAGCCTCGTGGATTGCTCTCTGTGTCGTCTTGAAACAATCATCACCATTCTAGGTGAGTTCCCAAAAACACTAGTGACTGAAGCCTTTACATTCTACTGCAACACAGAAGAATCAGATGATAATGGAAATACCTTTATGTTCCGAAATAGTCCTTTTGAGCTTGCTTCAAACAACTACTTTGCAACTCAAGCTTGCTTCGAGTCTTTAGCAAACGATAAAATATTATGGATGTCTGACGAAGTTAAAGAGCTTTTACAAGACCCTGACTTCCAAGAGAGCATTAAGTACCACAAGAAGACAGAATATATTGTTTCTGATATTGAGTATGATGGTGAAGATGTATCTGACCTACCAAGAGAACTGACAGTTACGGTTCATCATTGTGATGACTTTTTGACTTACGAAGAAATAGAACAATATGTATCTGACAAAATAAGTGAGGAAACTGGATTCTGTCATAATGGATACACTACTAACCCTGAGATCAAAAGCTTGGCATAACCAACTCTCCCTTAAAAATAAAAACATGGAACGAGACGAATATTGTGTAAAACTAGCAAGATTAATAAGTGATACTTTAGAAATAAAAATACACTCAACAGATGTCTCTGGGCAACTAATGCTTATTGAGTTAGGGCAAGAGCCAACCAATAAGATGATCGGCTCTTGGATTAAAAAGACAGCTACAAAAGAAAAAAAAGAAGCATAACCAACTCTCCCTTAAAAGGCGCTGCGTATCAGGATCGAACTGACATTCTCATCCTTGAGAAGGATGCTTTCTACCGTTAAAATAACGCAGCATATTGTTTTTATATAAAATAAACTTAGTCTCTCGGAAGGGATTCGAACCCTTGATTAGATTAACCTAATACCAGCGTGAAAAACTGGCGACCATAACCTGACTAGTCAACCGAGAGAGATTTTAGGGCATAAAAAAAGCCCAATCAAATGAATGATTGAGCTTTTTATAGTTCCTTGAATTTACGATTCACTACATAACACAACCAGTCAAGAGAGTTTCCTCTTCCTGTTCCTGTTCTGATATGTTGAATAATGTATTCATTTTTTTGTTGTTGTAGCAAAGGAGGGATTCAAACCCCCGGCCTCCAGATTATGAGTCTGGCGAGATATCACTTCTCCACCTTGCAATGTTTTTGTTATCTTAAATACCAAGAAAAAATGTTTCTTGCTCTAATAACGAAACAAATATACGATTTGTTTCATAAAAACACAAATAAATGAATAAATTTTTGTTTTTATTTAATCGAGTGCGTTATTAGGGATAAATCCCAAATATTAGGTTATGAAATTACAACTTAAGGAGCTAGGAGAGCTTAGAAAAGAAGATCGTATCAGATCCATAAGCAGGGATGAAAAGATTAAAGCTGTTAGTAGTTGGTGTTCTTTTGTTTCTCCTCACAGAGAGTTTAGTGGGGTGTTTTGTGTTTCAGAAGTCTTTGTAGCAAAAGGTTTTTTATTTGGATGCTACAAAGAAGGTTTGGTATTTGGGTTTGAAAGCTTAAGTGATAGAAAAAAAGGAAAAATAGACAAAGCGAATATGAGAACTTACATTGACTTTATGTTCTTAAATGATAGTCTTATAGATTTATCATATGAGATGATGTTAAAATCAGAAGAGTATTGTAAAAATTAATCATCTTAATTTTTGTTTTTCTCTAACATAGTGCGTTATGTTAGGTGTAAACAACAAATCGGGATTTATCCCTAATACACATCATGGAAAACAAAGATTACTTGCACATACTTGAACTGACTATCTCTAAAGGTGTTTCTGAATTTAAACACGTTAAAGATGGCCCTGTAACTCCTAAGGAAGCTATGGCAAGAATGATTTACAGCTTTAAAGGTTATAAGTCATATCAGTATAGTCGTTTTGAATATGATTCAGAAAAAGCTAAATCATTTCTTAAAATCATTTCTGAAAAAAAGAAAAATTATAATTTAAAGCTAAAAAAACTTTTGGCTTTTTAAATTCTAGATAAATGCCGCATTATAAAGAAGTAACAAAAGAAAAAACTGATTTGCAAATAGAATTTGAAAGTCAAACACCAACAATAAATAATGCCAGTGGAATTACGTATTTACAAACATTTTTAAGTTGGTTACATTTTCAGTTAGAAAAAGAAAGAAAGAAAAACCCCATATAGAAATAGATATGAAATCAGAAACACAAAAACCATTCTTCCATCTAGGAGATCCATCTATAGAATATTCTACAGATGTAGAGTTTTTCAGAAAGGAACAGATATTCACTGTAATGGATAATTCGACATATCCGACTGTATGTTTCAATTCCAGATTAGAGTCTAAGCAGTTTGATAGAATAAAAAACACGCAATTAGACGGGAAAGGGGTTGTGACTGAATTTGAGATTACACTTATGTGTAAGGAAATTCACCAAGGACTTATGGCCGGGAAATTTGGAAAGCCTACATTTGTAAATTAATAACTGAAATAGGGATGCCTATAATAGCAAAATGCGCTATATAGACATAAGGTGCGGAAAAATGAAGAATAAGCCGTCAAACACCGATCCCTTTTTGTTTTTTTAAAATCAAATGCGTTATTTTAGGGGTGAATACCAAATACAACCATCATGGAAAGTTTAATCGGTAAGAAAGTTAAAATAACAAAGCACTTAGAAGACCATGAGGGCTACGGAGGTCAAGAACTAAAGGTTATTGCGGAATTAGAAAACGATTACATTACCGTAACTGATGGAGTGACTGAGTGGTGTGCTGGAATAGAAGAAACTGATTTGTTTGATTAAAAAGAACCCAATGGCTCAAAAAGAATTTATACTTTGTGCATCAATAGATTACAATGGCATCATTATTTCAGGACACAGACATGGCGACTGTTACGAAACACTAAAAGCTCTAGTAGGAGAGATCGATGAATCAAAACTTCCTACAAGAGATAAACAAGGTTTCTTGACTTCAAATAATAGGTATGTCAATAGAGAAGAAGCTTGGGTCATAGCAAAGGAGAACAATCAAATAGTTCATGGACTAAAAGCAAGTGATAGAGATAATGAGAAGTTAGATGCTTGGTTGGGGCTTGAAGAGAGTCCGAAGTCAATCCTTATATCTGAAAATCTATATTAGTCGAATCAGTTTTTGTAAAAGAATTTATGTAATTTTGTATTAAAAATTACATAAAATGACAAAAGAATTATTTAAGATGTTAGAGACTTCGGCAGAAGCTGATAAAGCAAAAGCTTTTTTGTCTCTCGATTTATTAGGATCTAAAGGAGTTGGTATAGGAGATCATTCAACTAGTGATTTTTACAAAAATGCTGAAGAAGCTTTAGCTATGCTAGTGGATGCAGATGATAGACTAGGAGCATTAAGAAAATATTTCCCTAAAGAAATATAAAAAAGAATCAATTAATTTTTGTTTTTTTCCAACTGTATGCGTTATTTTAGGTAAATCGGGATTCATCCCTAATCAAATACATCATGAGAAAAAAATTCAAATTGCATATAATGGTAGGGTTCAATAGCATCGAATGTTTCGAAGACTTCATTGAATCAGGTTCATATTCAGATATCAATGATGAACAAGATATCAATATCAATGATATATTCACTAAAGAGTTTTCTACTAAAGAAGATAAGATTTCAGCTATAGATTTATTATACAAGACTAAATCTAGTTTTCGTATTTTAACTGAGGAAGAACATGAATTATTAATGAATTAAATTCTATAAAGAAAATGATAAATTTAAATGTAAATCCAGAAAATTACTACGAACACCTAAAAGGAAATATGTATCCTGAATTTTTTCAAGAGAACATTCCTTTTGACGAAATTCCTAGCACAACTAAAATTAGACAAGGAGATGTTGTGTTTGATTTAGAAAACAAAAAACTTGCTATTGTATTGGGAATTATTACGGGTGATGTTCTTAGATTAGATACCGATGGAATGCAGCCAATAGAAAATATGAGACCTGCAACTATGCCTGATCTCTTTCTACACCAATACGGATCAAAAGAAAGCCATAAACAACTCCTTAAAGAAATATCAAAAAAAAGCCATAAAGCGATAGCTCTTGAATTAAATTCTATAAAGAAAATGAAGAATCATTTCACACACATTAACGCAGCTCTTGCTACACTAAGACCTCAAGACAAAGTAGTTAAAATACTATCCAATAAATTTGCTATAGTTCAAGCAGCTTTTGAAGACGGAAAACTTGATTCTCCATGTGTCTGTGGGTTGAATGAAGATAAAATTGAATTCTACCTAAATGTACTTAGTAGGAATCAAACGATATTCTCTGACATAGAGGAAATGGAAAATGTAAGAAAAGTGAATATGTCCTTCTACGCTAATCCTAAATTAGGAATAGGGCGTGTATGGAAACGAGTTTTAGTTGACAATAGAAATCAAAAAAGAATTTATAGAAAATTAAATCGACTATTGTAATCAGATAGAAGTTAAAATAATTGGATTCTTCCTTATTTCTTAAATTAATTTTTGTTTTTTTCTAATCTAGTGCGTTATTAGGTGTGAACACCAAATATATTGTAAATCGGGATTTATCCCTTAAAATAACATCATGGTAAATTTAGAAGACATTGAGACAACGCAAAGCAAATCTATAAAATGCAAATATGTTGCAAAAGATGGTAGCGTAATAGAAAAGAAATACAACCATACTTCTTTATCAGAAGCTAAAAGAAATTTCAGAAGTTATATCAATAACAATAATTTAGACTAAACATGAAAACACTAGCAACACACACTATAGATCTTTTAGATCTTATTCAATCTTGTGAAGATATTTCACAAGTTAATCAAGCCATGCAAATCAAAGGCAAAGAAGTCAGAGAACTCGCTCAAGCTTCATTAGAAGACATTAAACACAAAGATACTCCATATATCCTAATAGAAGGTGGGATCAGTGGTGCGTCTACAGGAGTTGTTTTGGATGTATCAATTGAAGACGAGGAATTGTTTGGTTTTAGAATAGAAGATAGGCAGGAATTGCTATCAGAGATATACAGAATTATACCAAGCGCTTCTGATAGTGATGTAATCTTAATGAAGCAAGATATTAAGTTGTTGGATGTTATGGCAGATGATTATGTATTTTCATCTATTCATACCAATAAGTATGTCTGTAGCACAGATCCTATATTCAATGAATTATGTAAAGAACTAATTGAATTAGATAGTTCCCTATAATTTTTGTTTTTTTCAAACCAAGTGCGTTATTTATTGTAAATCCCATAATCGAAACATCATGAGAACAGTAGAAACTAAAATATACACAATTTCAGATCATCCTAACAAAACAGTTTGTCTTGATTGGATCAGAAATAACTGGCATGACCTTAACCAACATTCAGTTTGTGAGATCATAAACAGTCTAAACAAACTAAAGGAAAAGATAGGAGGTGTATTAGACTACAGTATCTCACAAGTTCCTGACAGAGGAGAGTACATAACTTTTAAAGATTATGACCACAAAGCCTTACTTAAATTAAATAAAGACGATTTACCTTTAACTGGAGTTTGTTGGGATTATGAAGTAATCGTAGGATTCCGAACAGGAAGCCCAACACTAGTCCTTAAAGCCTTGCACTCAAATACTGAGTATATATACTCAGATGAAGGGCTAACAGAACTCTGTGAAGCGCATGAGTATGAGTTCATATCTGATGGTTCAATTTATAATGATTAAAATGCAAAAAATCAAAACAGTTAAAGAGGTTGCTTCAAAACTGAACATCTCCCTCACTAAAGCATATAGAATTAAAAAAGAGATTGAAGAAAACACTGGCGCTCCCTCTTATATGGTTTGGGGAACAGGTTTTAATAAACAATTTACTCTAAGTTCTTTTAGAGAAATCTTAAAAAAAGAAAAGGCATGCCGAAAATAACCTCACTTAAAAAGCTAAGAATATTAGGAGAAGTTTCTACTTACGACTACAAATCTGTGATTGGGCTTAAACAACTTTTCCTTGATGGTGAAATCTCCCTTATTGAATCAGAGTGGGGAGATGGTTTCAGAAACAGAATGCCTGATCTTTACCCTCTCCCTAAAAAATTAAAGAGTACAGAGAAACACGGTATTTGGAATACCTTTGGCAATCTTTTAACTGGAACAATTAAGGCAGTAGATAAAAAGATATTCATAGAGGTTAAGTGTTGTAATGGAAATAATTATGATGGTTCTTTTGAATCAGTTAGATGGTTGGCTACTTTTCAGATAAAAGCAAAACACCTTCGACCTTTTGCCTCAAAGTTTGATTACGCAATTAGACTAATGGCTGGTAGGTTATTTGATAAAGAAGTCAAATTAAAAGAGAGTAATAGAATAATAGAGATTGAACAAGAAATATTAAGGTCATGAAATATTCAAACGTAGGAGTTAATATTAACTTTAGATTAAAAGGAAACAAAACAGTCTTTAATAAAATTGATGAAATTCGATGTATTGAATTGAGATCAATTGAAACTCCTGTGAAAGACGCAGTTTGTTTAAATGGATCAACTCAGGTAACTGTGTTAAAATAACATCAGATATGAATGTAGACTTAACAAGAGAAGATATAAAATCTTTAGTAAAGGGTACATCTCCCTATTATAATGTGTTCAGCCACCCGTTAGTAATGAAAGCCGGGCATATATTTAGTGACCAAAACAGCAGTACTTCATGGGGTAGTTTAGATGCTTTAACAGATTTAGAGTTAATGCAGCTGTACAAAATATGTAAAGAGAGCTGGAATTAATAAAATAATTTTTGTTTTTTTCAAACCAAGTGCGTTATTTAATAATAAATCAAATATAATATAATGGGAAGTTTTAGTTGGAATAAAGCAGATAAATTAACTCAGATTGAGAACGTATGCTATGGAATGGGTTTTAAGTTTTTAATACCAAAAGAATTTGGTGGAGGGTTTATAAAAGACACGTATCAAGACTACGGTTATTTAGGAGAAAAAGAAGACGGAGAGGCTAAGTATGATATGTATGAGATCTTAGCTTTCTGGAATAAAACTGAAAACTTAGCGTATGATGGTGAGCTGCCTTTAATGAAGGAGATTGACGAACATACTGATAAAAACAGAGATGAAGGTATTAATATTGGCTGCTCTGATAAAGATATTTTAAAACTAAAATATCCACTCAAATTAGTTTCATTATCTTTTGAAGGAACGTATGAGGATTTAGAAACCTGTAGCTTAGGAGATCCCGATCAAGGATTCTGTACAAGAAAAAGGAAATCTTAATAAAATAAATTTTGTTTTTTTCAAACCAAGTGCGTTATTTGATGTAAATCTCAGATTAAATCACTATATTTGTAAGATGAATACAACTAGAAAAAACTGGCTACTAGTACTCTCCCTAACATTAATCGCTGTCTTAATGGTCTTTGCTTTCTTTGGTATTATTAGAGGAGGTGGGATGACCAAAGCAATAGCAGTCATATTTGAGATATGTTTCGCATGGAGTGCCTATGAAGTAATCTTAGCTCTCAAAGGAACTAAAAAAGAAAAAGAAATAAATTAATCAATCAATTATAAACAAAACAAAAAGAATACATGAGTAATTTTAACAATTCAAACTCTATCATTCCTAAAGGAATTCTTAGAAAAGGTCTTATAGGGCTTTCATTACTAATCCTGTTAATCGTTGGAGTAACAAGTTGGCAGAATGTAGGAGCAGGTCAAGAGGGCTATCAGTTCGTTCAATACGGGCCTAACAAAGGTATAGACCAAACTACTGTTTACGGTGAAGGAAAGCACTTCATAATGCCTTGGAATGACTTCATTGTTATGAACGTCCAAGAAAAATCAATGCCTTTTACACAAGAGGTGTTAGATAAGGAAGGTTTAAGTGTTACTATTAAATGCTCAGTCAACTATCAATTAAGGAAAGGTGCAGGAGGCTGGATGAACTCAGAAAAAGGAGCTGATAAAATATGGGATGCAAATATTGTCACCCCTACAGCTAAAGGTGCTATTAAGGATGTCGCTGGTAAATACGATGCAGAAGAACTGTACTCCACCAAGAGGGATCAAATGGAAATAGAAATAAAAGACTTAATTGAAGCGAGATTAAACGATTATCGTGTAGATGTAACCTTTATTGAAATTTCTGATGTAGACTTACCTACCATTATCAAAAAAGCAATTGAAGGAAAACAAGAACAAGATCAAAAGAATCAATTGGCCCAAAAGAAAGAACTAGAACAAACTTACTTAGCCAATGCAAAGATCCAAACAGCTCGTGGAGATTCAGCCTCAGTTGTAATTGAAGCCGCTGGTCGAGCAGAAGCATATAGATTGGAGTCTAGGGATTTAACGAAATCTATATTAAGGAAACTAGAAATAGATGCTTGGAGAGAAGGTGGTGCGCAAGTTCCTGAATACCTTTCTACAAACGGAAAAGCTCTTCCCTTTATCTTACAAGGCAAGTAGTATTTAACATAAAAGAAAAAGTAAAGCCTCCTAATTTAAGGAGGCTTTTTTGTTTAATATAATTTTTGTTTTTTTCAAACCAAGTGCGTTATTGGATGTAAACACCAAAGAAGATGAAGTTACAAAGAGGACAACACGGTAGTGTAAGTGATTGTTGGGATTTAAACTCTTGCAACGGACAACACGGAGAAGGTGTCTATACGATGCTATTCAATGATACACCAATGATTAAATACTACACCAAAAACAATGAGGTACTGCATACAATAGAAATACCTGACAATATGGTAAAAGATTTATCATTTAAGAATTGGAGTTATTGGGAGGCGAAACAATTTATTTACCAAAACCCAAAATACAAAGCGTTTATATTTAGACACTGTGGAAATGGGATACCAACAAGTAAAGAGGTGTTAATAACTGACCAAAGTATAATTACTGTACTGTACTGAATTAGTATAAGAATAGATAATAGTCCAACCAAATAATTTTAAGACAATGAGTGAAGAATATTGGAAAGATAAGGCAGAAAAACGAGAAGAACAAGACAAGTTCAATGATCAATTAAATGGCTTCTTAGCACTAGTGCTAGTCTTAGTTTTTTTTATTGTAATTTGTTTAATATAATTTTTGTTTTTTCCTAATCAAGTGCGTTATTTCAGATATAAATATCACGGTATAAATCCCAAGATATAAACATAAGATAAAACCCAATTCAAATGAAATTTCCTACCCCAGAAGAAGTAGTAACAAACTTTATTGCGTGGCACATATCAGATGCTGATGAACTTAAACGTCTTATTTCATCCGTTAATGACCCGATGATTGCTTATCAAGAATTGGATCAAGATGATCTAGAACAAGATGAATATAGGATTCAAAATAACATAGACAATGTTATGCGTTGGGTGTCTAGACAAAACTACCCAATAGTATATTTTCTTAAAACTTTACGCACTGTAGCTGATTACTTTGAAGAAAGTACGCAAAACGGATTAGAGTCTGTTTCAACTTATTCCTCTTTCTAATTTAAATTAATTTTTGTTTTTTTCTAATCAAGTGCGTTATTGGATGTAAACCCCATAAATTATGAACAGACCAACAGTTATCGACCAGCAATTAAAAACTTATTTAGAGAAATTCAAAAACGGAGGAAAGCAAGCTGACGCTATCTTAGACCAACTAATGGATAGATACAACTTGACCTCAGACTCTACAGACGGTTTCTTTGACTCTGTACTAACAGAGATACATGAAGCTCAAGTAAAAGCCGAAGACTTCTTATATCCAACCCCTGACCGATTTATGATTGATGATGGACATCAATATGGTGTTAAGTTTGACAATAGAGATGTTAAAATTGGAGAAGAATCTTGGAATCCAACATCAGGTTGTCCCGTAGAAATACATGAGGGGAATTTAAAATATGCCAAACATGAATATTGGGCAATTGTTTCTGTAGAAGAAGCGCCAGAAGTGCCTAAGAAACAAGATTTTAAAATTGTATTAAAAAGAACAAGCTTTGCTTATAACACTCTCTCTGTTAGAGCTTTAACATATGAAGAAGCAGTTAATATGGCTTTAGATGGAGCAGAAAGTTTTGAATATGAAAAAGGAGAAGAAGAGTTTACAGATTATGAAGTAGAAGAATAGTTTTTTTATTAAAAATACATTTTGTATATTTGAATAATTAACTTTAAAACGATATAGTTTAGAAAATGGTAGAATGGTGATCCCTACTATTAAATCACTTATGGCAAACGTGTTAAACAGTGTTGTGTGCTGTATAATTGTAAGGGTGGTATTACACACTAATAAAGCCTTTACATTGCACACAACGAACAGTATAAGGCGAGGATAATCCTCGCCTTTTTTTGTGCATAAATAGTTTTTAAGATAAAAGATAATGGAACTTACTTTAAAACAACACGATATAGCAGAAACTTTAAGAAACAACTTTACTTGTATTTGTAAAATTGATGCAATCAAATTTATTAGAAAAATATTTGGTTCGACTGCTGATTTAAAAGATATAGTTATTGCTTACAATTCAATAGAGGATTATGAGTAACCCTAGATACGAAAAAGATAATCATGGCAAGATGGAGAGACGAAAACAGTGATCATCCAATAGCAAAATTGCTATTAAAAAAAGGATATACTAAATTTGAGTACGGAGGTAGCCAGTTTAAAAACCAATACAGTGGTTGGTGGGTTGAATCTGAGGAACACGAAGAATTAAACGGTAGATTTTTAGGTTGTACTTTAAAAGATTCTATATGGACTCTTAAAAATACTGAGGATATTCCAAAGTCTCCCTAACGGAAATAATAAAAACAGGGGGCATAACGAAAACGTATAAAACAAGTAACGATATGAAAGATAAAATAAACAAAATTTGCACTGAATTAAATGATGGAAAAATAGCTGTTGTACAAGCAACTGAGCAGTTATTTGTTTTATATGGTGTTAGCCACAGTACTAAGCCTAATTACTTAGATGACAAGTACGAGGTTAAGTGGTTAATAAATAACACATACCAAGTAGAACAAAATGAAAACTGTGTTTATCAAGGTAGTGAAAGCGATTGCAATGAATGGTTAAAATGCGAACTAGGGTATTGTGGCTAACGGTAGAGTAT
>Ga0222653_1000117_pt1 | contig 49789 bp, 50 predicted proteins | sample AntAcemetagen419_FD_179856 | JGI IMG/M metagenome (GOLD analysis project Ga0222653, IMG submission 179856) | Saline water microbial communities from Ace Lake, Antarctica - #419 | ecosystem: Environmental > Aquatic > Non-marine Saline and Alkaline > Saline | place: Antarctica: Ace Lake...
CCATGGAATTAGCCGAAAACGAAATTGGACTTAGAGCAAAAGAGCTGATTAAATCCTTGGAAAACCATTCATCGCATCCCATCGCTAGATCTCTAGTTAGCCAAATGCCAAATACCCGAGGGGAATCAATTTCTGAAATCCGAGAGGTAAAAGGGCTTGGAATGCAAGGAAAGACCACTGCTGGTGAAGAAGTATTTTTTGGCAAAGACGAAGAAGGTAAAAGTGATCTCATTCTTCAGTTGAATGGAAACACGGTGTGCCGTGTGAGCATCGAAGACAGCATAAAAGAAGGCGCCAAAGAAATGGTAGATGCTTTCAAGAAAGCGGGTCTTGAAACCAGAATCCTTTCGGGAGATCGAGAGAAGAAAGTGGCGCAAGTGGCACGGAAACTCGGGATCAAAGCGTATCACGCAGCGATGAAACCCGACGAAAAGCTCAAGTACATTGAAACGCTTTCTGAGAGCAAAATCGTGGTGATGGTAGGCGATGGAATCAACGATGGCCCTTCGCTATCAAGAGCGCAGGTCGGAATTTCTCCGGGAGGCGCCACATCTCTCGCGATTGATTCGGCACGTATCGTATTGATGCGGCACGATGAAATGAAAGCGCTGGTAGAAGCTTTTAAAATATCGCAACACACCTACAAAACAATCAAGCAAAATCTCTTTTGGGCTTTCTTTTACAATGCCTTAGCAATTCCCATTGCAGCCGTAGGCCTGCTCAACCCAATGGTGGCTGCGCTGTCCATGGCATTCTCCGATGTAATTGTTATTGGAAATTCGTTGAGGCTGAAGGTGAAGAAGATCGATTAAAGAAGATCCGACAGATGTGAAACTCCGATGGTTCTTTCGGCTACAAAGCCTTCTCCAAATTGAACCCCAATAGAGCGACCGTATTCACGGGCCCGTGATTCAAGAAACATCATAAACTCTGGTGTAGAAATTGGGGTAGCAGGCTCACTGTCGTCTTTCCCCACGAAGAATTGACTTGAGAACGACTCAATCGATTTTACCTTTTGCTCCCATTGATCTGAGATATCTACTACGAAATCAGGATGCATAAAGCGGTCTTGTATATAATGGTATAAGGCTCTGGGACGCCAAGCTTCTTGAGCATTGCCATTTTCATCAACAGTTGAGATCGCTTTGAGGCCACTCAAAAAGCATGACTTTGCTGCTAGTGCTGCGCCCATTCCGTGATCGGGGTGTCGATCTGTCAAGGCGTTCGCCAAAACAATATCGGGGCGGTATTTCCTGATAAAGGGAATAATAGCCAATTGCTGCTCTTTGACATTGTTCAGAAATCCGTCGGGAAGCCCGACGTTCTCGCGAACGGTCAACCCCATAATTTCTGAAGCTCGCGCTGCCTCCATTGCTCTAATCTCAGGAGTGCCTCGAGTTCCGAGCTCACCTTTGCTTAAGTCGAGGATTCCCACTTTCTTTCCTTGCAAAATGGACTTGATAATGGTACCAGAAGAACTTAGTTCAACGTCGTCGGGGTGAGCCGCAATGGCTAGGATATCCAATTTCATGACTCAATGAATTTCTTTAGCTCGTTGTAGAATAGTCGAGTGGGGAAGCCCATGACATTGTAAAATGAGCCCTCAATTTTTTCAATGCCGACATAGCCGATCCACTCCTGAATGCCATACGCTCCTGCTTTATCAAAAGGCTTGAATTCGCTTACATACCATTCGATGGCTTCTCGTTCTACCTGAGCAAAATGCACCTTCGTAGTTTCACTCACTACGATTTGTTTTTCGGAAGAAGTCAGGCAAACAGCTGTAATCACTTCGTGCGTTCTCCCCGAAAGTTCAGTAATCATAGCCACCGCTTCGTCAGCGTTCGCGGGCTTGTTAAAAACATGATTGCCCAGCCAAACCACTGTGTCAGAAGTCACTAAAACTTCTCCCTCACTCAAGTCGGATTTGAAGGCATTCGCTTTCTTCTCGGCGAGATAAAGAGGTATTTCAGCTCCTTGGAGGTTGGGGTCAAAATCTTCATTCACTTCTTTCGTTCTCACTTCAAAAGGAATTCCTAGTCCTTTCATGAGCTCGTGTCGTCTAGGCGATTTTGAAGCCAATACGATCTTCTTTCCTTTTAGATCAAGATAACTCACCAGCGTAGTAGATGTAATAATGAACAATGCTGTAAAGCAAACCGCCCAGCATCGCTAGTTTCATAAAATTTCCCGCCCTTACAAATTGCGGACGTTTTACCGCTCGATGGTTTACCCAAAGACCTGCCAACAAAGGCAAAATTACTGCGGACATCATGTATATAAGGGAGTATGGATCGTTCACGACTTTTTGTTGTAAGATCACAAGTGCAATGATGGCACCCACAATCAATACGGCAGTGACCTTCTTCGCATTCTTTATTCCAAAGACCAATGGCACCGTGCGGGCTCCTATTCGGGCATCGCCTTTTACATCGGCCATATCCTTTTGCAACTCGCGAATGAGGTTGAGCGCAAAAGCAAAAGTGGCATAACCCAGAATGAAGTAGAACAACAACTTGAAGTACAGCGCAGGGTCCTCACTAGGTCGTTGGATTCGAAAATACTGAACCACCTCTTGGCCGTATGTTTCGATCAGAAGGGGTATCTCATAAATCCCTACGAGTATCGGCACCAGCCCTGCAAGTATGGCTATGAGAACATTTCCAACAATCAAGTCGCGCTTAAACTGAACGCTGTAAAACCACAAACTTGCCGCAGCGAAAAAACTCACGATACTGAGCTTCCACATGCCGATGGAATAGGCGAGATAAACCGCCATTGCCAATCCAATCAAATTGAAAATTTGATGCACAAACATGGCAACGCGCCGTTTCACATGAACGCCTACAATAATGTCGTTGGGTTTATTTACTCTGTCGGTGCGTTGATCGAAATAGTCGTTGATAATATTTCCCGCTGCTGCAATGAGCACAGTACTTATTACTAGAATAAGAAACTGCCAAAGAGTGAGCTGAAGCTCATAGCCATTTACTTCTACGAGGGGTCTGAGTACAAAATACCTCATCAGCACCATGGTGAGTGCGATGATGAATAAATTCAGCGGACGAGTGAGACGCAGAAATTGGAAAAATGCTTGCATGACTTACCATTCAAGGGCATCCTCATCAAACCATTTCCCTTGCACTTTAAGGGTTTGTTCGATGACATCTCTCACACATCCATGTCCCCCTTTCTTCACCGAAACATAATCGCTTATGCTTTTAATCTCTTCGGCTGCATCGGCGGGACATGTTGCTAAACCACACTTCTCCATTACCCTATAATCAGGAATATCATCCCCCATATAAAGTACTTCAGAAGCTGTGATGCCCTGATTTTCAACAAAGGTATCAAAGACTTGCTCTTTATTTCGGCTTTGTAGAAAAATGTGTTTAACACCTAAACTGTGCAGTCCATCCCGCACGGCAATCGAGTTTCCGCCAGTGATGATGGCAATACGCAGCCCTTTCTTAACAGCAAACTGCAAAGCATAGCTATCTTTTGAATTCATTCTCCGCACGAATTGCCCATCGGGCATCACCAGAACCATTCCATCCGTAAAAACACCATCGACATCAAAAATCAAAGTGGTGATTTCGTTCAGGCGCTCCTTATAACTTCTGCTCATGGCTGCGGTTGTAAATTTCGTTGGTCAGTCGGTCGTAGATTTCCCTGTAGGAATTGTCTTCTCCCAATAGTTCGCGGTGCATTTCAATGGTCTTCTTATCCCCTCTTGCGGCTGGTCCCGTTTGAGAAAGGTTGGCCGATTGCATTAAAACCGTGTTGGCAGTCTCCAAAATAAGCGGGTGTAATATGCTGCGGTCTATTTCGGCTTTCGCCAAAAGGTCTTCCGAAAGTTCAAACATCAGGTTGGCGAAATTATTCGCAAATACAGCGGCCAAATGAAGGCTCTTGCGCTGATCGCTGGATAAAACGTGAATTCGCTGAGAAAGCAATTCTGCCAAACCTCCCAAGCCATTTAGGTCTTCGTCATTTTCTGCCTCTAGGCAAAAGGGAACGTTCTCCCAAATAATATGCTTATCGAAAGAGAAACTTTGAAGAGGATAGAAAACCGCTCTTCTGTTTGGGCCTTCGATGGCAGAAAGGGGAACAGCACCCGATGTGTGGACAACAAGTCCTTTGTTGTTGCGGTTCAATTGATGCGAAACCTCAGCAACGGCATCATCAGAAACCGTTAATAAGATCAAGTCAGCTTGGATGACGTCAGACAGATTAACAATGACTCTCGAGTCAAGTTTATCCGCAAGTTTCTTGGTCTCCTCTGCATTTCTTCCGTAAACACCTTCTATGGTTACACCTTGATCGTGCAAGGCAGCACCAAGTTGATGGGCAACTCGCCCAGGACCTATTAACGCGATGGATTCAAACTGACTCATTCTACTTTTCCTTTTTTCGAAATCTGAATGCGGTGACGAATGGCCATCACCGTCCCTAAGAACATGATGATGCAACCAATCCATAAGATGTTGATCATCGGAAACTGAATGGCCTGCATCACAATAAACTCCTTTCTATTTGAAAAACGCTCAGCTACTAAGAATGTATGCTTTCCAGTCACTGGATCAATCTTGTCGAAATTGATTCGCACTCCCGATTCATCTTGGATCACAGGATCGGGAACGGGCAGAATGGAATCGCGAAGGATGTAAAGTGGTTCCACTTCATAGACCTCTCCTTTGGGCGTTTTGATTCCAATTCTAGCCTTTACAGCCAAGTCATTCGGTGCTATGCGGTATTTCTCTCTCTCTTCATCTTTTACTACCGAAAGCTGATTGAGCCTCACCGAAGTCGAACCAACCAAGGCAGTATCACCAATGGCCAGTTGCACCTCCGTTGCGGAGCGAAAACCTGCCGCATCCGTATCTACTTCGAGCTCTGCCCAGCGAATGTGCGTGTAAATATCTCTGTTCCAATAGCGCTTCGTAGAGGGCTCAGCTACATTTCCAAATTCGGGATTCAACTGAATCCTCGGGTTCAAATCGAACAACTTCTCTCCAGGACGGTATTGCGCCCAACGCGGAATAGAGTCCAAGATCATGCCCCTCGGATCCTGAACCACGTCCCAGTGATCTTTTTGATCAAGAATAAAGTCCTCCCCAGGAATGTGATCATCCTTGGCTTGCATCACCACACCACGAGCAATTACGTGGTCACCCATTTTGTAAGAAATAGACTTGGAATCGAAATATTCTACTTTGTAATAGATATTCAACCCTTGCTTGTCGCGTTCTTTGTAGCTCACAAAATAGCCACCCATCATGATGGTGTCGTGCTTGAATAACAGAACGTCTTCGTTGTTCTTGAAGTCGTTACTCAATTGCTCGATATCAAATCGCGAGGCATTCTCAGATATCTTTTCGCTGCGCGAAGTCGAAATCAAGGACCCCAAAAGAACCAACCCAAAGCCGATGTGTGCCACACTCGCACCTGATGCATTAAACTTGCCTTTGAGAACACGGATTGCGTAATCTAAATTTGCCAAGACGGCAAAGACGGTAGTAAAAAACAGAATCAATAAAATGAACTCATCCCCTTCATAGCTCAGTTGAGTAGCTGCCGCCAAGGTAATCAGTAGCGATACGGAAAGGCTGGCGAGAATTCTCTTACCAAACTGCTTAAAATTGGTCTTTCCATAGCGTAAGTATTGGGTGAACGCGATTAAAAAAGTAATAACAAACGCAAAAGGAATCTGCCACTTATTGAAGTGATTGATTCGATCGCTGTTTGGGGCTAGTTTCCCTTCCGCCAATGATTTGATCCCCTCAAAATTAGTGACTGAGTAAATATCCATTAGCGGACCCGCAAAAGGCTGAGCCAGAATATTCCAAATAGGCTTGGATGTTTCCAGGGCGATCTGAGCCGCAGAAAGCAAAAGAACCATAGATCCGATGAAAATCCAAAACTCTCTACTCCAGAGTGGTTCTTCCTTTTCGGGCTTCACGAAAAATTTCTTGTAAGCCAGTATGGGCATAACGACCGACATTACTATAAAGGCAACGATGGCTGCGACTCTAATATCGAATGCCCAGCCCGCCGCTATTAATACTATGATTCCACTTAAGTAAATCAGCTTCAATCGCTTTTCAAATAGCATTAAAGTGGTCGGCAGCGCTACGAGAAACAACAGTATGAATAGGTGCTGTTTCATTAGGCCATCATCGGTAAACGAGTGTACCGAAGTATCGCCAAGTACACCAGAGTGCACCAAGAAGGAAGCGTACATCACCAGAATCGTGGTGATTAAAGTGAGAAATAAAGCAGTGTACTGAGAACTGTTTTTTCTTTGGTTAATAACCATCACGTGGGCAGCACCTACGAGGGTAAGCCAAGGAATAAGAGAAGCATTTTCTACAGGATCCCATGCCCAAAAACCCCCAAAACTAAGAGCTTCGTAAGCCCAAGCTCCTCCCATGAGTATTCCGATTCCCAAAACGGAAACACTGAAATAGGCCCATGGAATAGCTGGCCTGATCCATTCTTTCAACCTCCCTGAAGCCAAGCCCGCTATGGCAAAGGAAAAGGGAAACAACGTAGAGGCATAACCCAAGAAAAGTGTTGGCGGGTGGATCGTCATCCAGTAATTCTGCAAGAGTGGATTCAATCCACGTCCATTGCTAAAGCTCGGTATGCGCTCCAAGTATTCAGGCATCTGAGTCCATGGCAGACCGATGTTTTCAGGTAACTCACGAATTAAGGTAAAAGGACTGTTTCCAACTTTAAATTCGAAAACATAAACTCCGAGAATCATACTCCCGAGCAATGCCTGAAAGATGGAAACCATCATCATAGCAAGACTTTCAAAACTTTTAGCAGTGCGCAAAAGGATATTACCAAGAATCACATTCCAAAAGCTCCAAAGAATGAAACTTCCCTCTTGGCCTTCCCAAAAGCAGGAAAAGATGTAACGCATTGGCATATCCGTATTGGCATGCTTCCACACGTAGTCGTACTCAAAATACTTATTGAAAAGCATCATAAAAAGAGTGACCGCTGTGGCAATTAAAGCTGCAGAGTGAACCGTGAAAGCAGCTCTTGCAATTCGACGAAAGCCCACTTCATTTGTTCTAAAAGCAAGCAAATAAGCCAAAGCACTGAGCAGTGCCGCAGCGAAAGAGGTTATTACAAAGGCTTCACCAAGCCTCCCAAATAGGGTGTGCTCTCCAACGTATTCTATCATCGCTCTTAGTCTTTGGAGGCTGTTTCTTCCAGTTCAAACTTTCCTTCAGCTTTATACTTCGAAGGGCACTTCATGAGCATTTCAGTGGCGTGGAAATCATCGCCATTGGCTTTTCCTATAAGCACGACACTCTCTGAACGTTCAAAATCCTGGGGTTTCGACTTGTTCAAAATCACCTTTCTACGCTCACCTTTTTTATCGACCATAGTGAACTTGGTGATGTTCGGGTTGATCTCTGGATTGTAAGCAATCTCCTCCGAACGATCCAACTCACCCACTACGTGGTATTCCTTTTGCGGATTGTTAAATGCCTCGTCAAAATCAGCGTAAGAACTGGAATCGTTTAATGAACCGATCATAAAGGCCATGCTCACTGCAATGAATATTATCGCTATAATGTGTGTCTTTTTCATTTCAACTCGTTTTTGTCACTCTGCTCCAACTTCTTCAACTTCCTATCTATCGATATAAGATAGATTACGATAAACACAAATACCACGCTCACCACAGCTACTACAACATTTATCTTACCACTAGAAAACATGGTGTTTTCAAGCCAGTCGGTGCCTGTTTGCGCTGCTGCTGAAGTGGAAAATAAACCCATCAATAAGACAAGAAATAGGGATATATGTTTACTCATCATTTCCTAATAATTCACGATACCGCAATTTCGTCATTCGGTACCTCACGTCGAAAATCCAAACCGCCATTCCGATCCAGCCGATCACGGCAGGGTAGAATACCAAGCGGAGGTTATCATCAATATCGTATTGGCTAAAAGCTGGGTTTCCACCTACTCCTGGATGAAGCGATTCCGTCATTCGCGGAAGCACCATGACAAAAAGGATCATCATGGTAAATGCAAAAATATTGTAGACCGCTCCCAAGCGAGCCGACTTTTCCTTGTCGTTGATGGACGATTTCAATACAAAATAGGCCAGATAAACCAACACCCCCAAAGCTGCGCCGTTGAGTCGTGGATCGCTTACCCACCATGCTCCCCAGGTGAATCGTGCCCAAATGCTTCCCGTTGCCAATCCTATAAAAGCAAACAGCAATCCCACGTGGGCTGCGGTCTCTGCTCCCGCGTCGAATTTCATTTTAGAAGAATTCAAAAAGCGAATGCTGTAGATCAATGACAACAACATCACGAAGATCATGGCGAACCAACTTGGCACGTGCACCAGGATGTTTCGAATGGTCTCGTTAAGAATGGGCTGGTTTGGAAAATCGTAGGTAGCCGCCTCGGTGACGGTAATTTCCTTTCGGCAATCTTGGGTCTTATCGGGATTGAGCCCCACTTCCATTCCGCTTTGCAAAAAAGCCATGGGCAAGAAAAGAGTGCCGTCTACATCGTTGTTGAGGTAAAGGTCGAAGAAAGCGCCGTCGATCACTTCAGTGATGCTAAAGCTGACCCTCATGGTATTCTCATCCACCACGGCCATTTCGTAGGGACAAAAGATGGCATCGCCATTTTTCAACCAAACTTGTAGAGAGGAGGAAGCTTCTTCGAAATGAGTGTTATAACCAGTGATGGTAACTGAAGTAGCACCGTAGTTTAGCTTGTCGGGACTGACCGCAGGAATCCCGGGAGATAAAGGTGCTTTAAGTCCAATTATAAGTGTGATGAGTACGGTAAGTGCTGAGAGCCACTTCCACCAAGCAATTGACATAAATTTTCGCTGCCGATTATTCCCGCCAAAGGTAGGGAAAAAGTATATAAGAGAGTCCCACGGATAGCAGAAGAACAGCCAATAATTGCCAAGCATAAATCGCATTTACCGACCAGGCAATTCCGTCGATGGCATTTTTGGAAAAGCGCATGAGAATGAGCAGTAACGGAAGGATAACGGGCAAGCCCAGTATGGCCATCATCCCTAGGTTATTATCCGTTTGAGAGGCCAAAGCCGAAACGAGTGTCAAGGTAAACGCAAGCCCAATAGCCCCCAAAGCGAGGGCTAGAATCAAGGCGCCCCAATTGGCTTCTGCCAATGGAGAGGTACCCAACATCAAAGCATAGATCGCGAAGCCAACAAACACCATGACCAACAATAGAATGGCGTTATAAACCATTTTACCAATCACAACAGCTTCAGCGCTGGCCAGGGAATAAAGGTAAAGCCTGCGACCGGCAGACTCAGATGCAAAACTCCGAGAAGCAGCATTGAATGCGGCAAAGAGAACAATAATCCAGAATAGGGCATTCCAAACGGGAACACTTGCTATTTGGCGAAAGCCCAAGTAAGCCACAAAAACAGAGGCGATGATGTATAGAAATACACTCCCGATAGCGTGACGCTGACGCCACTCCATTCTAAGGTCTTTTGCAATAATTGCTTTTGCTTCACTCCACATATCGGGGCAAAGATATGAAATGGTATAGGGCGATGGGTATTGGGTATGGAGAGTATTGAGATGTTTGATAGACAATCAAAAGAGCAGGGAGATCTAAATTTAATTGATCCAGCTTCTTTTGTCTCTTCCCAAACTGAGGCAACCATCGTAAATTGCGAACTGAAAATTGGAAAACATGGAAATCATCAAAACTAAAAACGCCCCCGCTCCTATCGGTCCTTATAACCAAGCCGTGGTGCATGAAAACACCATTTATATTTCGGGTCAAGTAGCCCTAGAACCTGATACAGGCAAAATGGACAATGCCAATCTGGCTGAAGAGACCCACCGTGTCATGAGAAATCTCGGCGCTGTACTTCAGGCCGCAGGTTCAGATTTTGACCACCTCATCAAGTGCTCGATCTTCATATTGGATATGAATGAATTCAAGACGATCAACGAAGTTTACGCCAGTTTCTTCAATGACCATCATCCCGCTCGCGAAACGGTAGAAGTCAGCAAACTTCCCGCAGGAGCGCGAGTGGAGATTTCAGCGATAGCGAGGAAGATTTAAATGCGCTTAAGGCGGGGAAAAGAAAATAATACCAAAAGGTACTAACTCATGTGTTTGAGATTGACTGCATAGAGCATCGCCATGATCAAGCCTATAAACCCTGCAAAGGACACAACAACTATTGTGAGGACATTGACTCCGAGAAACGCTAGAACAGCAATCAGACCTAAAACTTTTGCCAAGACGTAGACCCAAAACCCAGTTTTACGAAGCTTAAACATCAAAAATGCTCCAAAGGCCGAAAGAAGGACCACCAATAAATCTGTGGTAGCGATTAGTCCAGCATTGTCCAGTGCGCTGGAAACAGTGTCAGTGGCCGCCAACATTACACCTTCTAACATTTCAGCTACTTCTGCATCATCCTCAGCAATTTGAGACATTGCGTCATTTAAGGCGGTTTGTATAGTAGATGCACTTTCTCCAGACGAGAAGAAATAATTGAAAGGAACGGTCATTAAAACCCATGCCGACACAATCCAAGTCAAAGCGCATAAAACGGTAAGAAATGCAGGCCTAGATTGGTTCGGGCTCTCGTAGTGATCAATAGTTTCCTCGGTCATATTAGATAGGTTTAGTTAGGCCGAAGATGCAAAAAATGTACAATATGTGCTTAATCGCTTACTTTTTGGATCCCTTTCCAAGCTTCAAAAAGAGCTGAGTCAGCATTCGTGATCGTAAATTGGTGTCCGTATTTGTCACTGCCAGCGGTAAGTTCCATTGTTTTCTTTCTGAATCCCGATTCTAGGGTCAATTGCAGTTGAGAAGGAAGCGTTTCATTTTCGGAAAGGAATTTTTCAGGCTCTACTCCATTGATGGTTTTTACTTCATCGTCAAAGCAGAGCCCGCTGATTTCGGATGGAGAGTTTGACGCAACATTCCAAACGATTTGCTTCAACCCTACCTTTTGGAGCTTAAAGCCAAAATGATTCTCAAGTTGATCAGCAGAAGAGTTCTCTTCCAATTCCAGTCCAATCTTAACCAAGGCCTCTTTTGCATACTTTTCCAAATGACCTTTGCCATCAACTACGTCACTGCGCAAAACTTCCCAATCGCAGTCTGCCATTCCCGAAAGGGTAGACCAATAGTCATCTTCGGTGTAACCTTTGGCAGGATCCATCTCTTTATAAAGTCGCTGCATGGCGGTCGACAAGGATATTTCACCTTTGCTAGCTTCAAGTAACCAAGCGTCGCAAACAAAAGCCAAGAGCGCGCCTTCGACGTAAATACTTACCCTTCTACGGGGAGTTCCGCGACCGTAGCCATCCACCCAAGTATCAATGGCCGAATCGGCCAACGATAAGTTAAAGCGCCCTTCATTGTCTTTGTGTCTTTTCAATAAAACAGCCAATTCACTGAAATACTCTTCATCAGAAAATACACCTGATTGCCAAAGCATGAGATCACCCATATAAGTGGTCACCCCTTCGGCTACGTAGCCCAATCGGGAATAATCTGACTGGGTAAAGTCATAAGGGGCCCAATCGGCGGGGCGCATATACTTAATGTTCCAAGTGTGGTAAAGTTCGTGAGACGAAACACCGAGCAGTTCTTTATAGAGCGATCGTTCAGCTAGGTGTCCCGAAGGCCCAAGGATAATTACAGTGCTATTTTCATGTTCCACCCCATGGTAGGCGCGATGAGGCAAAAGAATAATTTGAAAGTAATATTCCTTGACAGGAATGGTTTCGAATAGTTCTATTTGACGGTCAGTGAAGGCCTTGAAGTCTCGAATCAACTCGCTATCCGAGCCAACAAATTCTCCAGCTAAGTGAATGTGAAAAGGAATATCCCCCACGGTGTATGTCAGCTGGCCTATGGCGGGTGCCGCCATAATAGGCGTATCCATAAAATGCTGCATATCACGAGCCTCATACCTCGACGTGTCAGCCTGCTTTAGGGCAGTAGACACTTTCCAAGTCTGGGGGATCTCGAGTTGGAGAGTGCAAATCTCTTTTTCTAAACCCTCCATATAAAGGCAAGCATTTACAGGATTGATTAGCAGCAGCTCCTCGTCAGAATAAGTGTTTCCCGCAGTCAATTCTCTCGAATAGAGCAAATAGGAAATGGTCACGGTATCTCCTGCCTTTGCGTGCACGTGCATCAGGTTTCCCGCAATCTTTCGGGTCTGCAGCTCGGCGCCATTGGCCTCAGCCTTGAGGCCAATAAAGTTGCTGGGGAAATTTCCGCCCTCATACCTTCCTGGTCTCCAAAAGGGAATAATAGCCTTTACAAGATCTTCTTTGGCTTGAAATACCACTTTGATATGCAAGTGATAAGGTAATTGGTCGATGCTATTTATGTAATACTGGATCATGGTAGGATAAAGGTAATTGATTGATGAAATTTTCATTGCTCAATTTCAATTCTTCATTGATCATTTCTCATTGAACTATTGACCATTTTGTTTTCTATTTTTGCGACCTAAATTGACAGCGAAAATTTCTCATTATGAAATACGATATCATAATTTTAGGTAGTGGCCCCGGAGGCTATGTAGCAGCCATTCGTGCAAGCCAACTCGGCTTCAAAACCGCGGTAGTAGAGCGCGAAGAACTAGGTGGCATATGCCTTAACTGGGGATGCATTCCTACAAAAGCACTTTTGAAAAGTGCCAATGTTTTTGAATACATGAGCCACGCCTCTGACTACGGAATCACCATTAATGAGCCGAAGGTTGACTTTCCTGGAATGATCAACAGAAGCCGAGGAGTAGCTGACGGAATGAGTAAAGGAGTGACTTTCCTCATGAAGAAGAACAAGATCGACGTGATCATGGGTGAAGGAAAGGTGAAGACCGGAAAGAAAATCGACGTGACCGACAAAGACGGAAAAACGACGACTTACGAGGCTGACAATATCATCATCTCCACGGGTGCTCGCGCCAAGGAATTGCCCAACGTAAAGGTTGACGGTAAGAAGATCATAGAATACCGCAAAGCGATGACCATGGAAAAGCAGCCGAAGAAAATGGTTGTAATGGGAAGTGGAGCGATTGGCTGTGAATTTGCCTACTTCTACAATGCCATTGGCACGGAAGTGACAATAGTGGAGTACTTGGACAACATCGTTCCTCGCGAAGACGAAGAAGTATCGAAGCAATTGGCGCGCACCTTTAAGAAGAACGGAATTAAAATAATGACTGGCGCTGCGGTTGAATCTGTTGATACAACAGGTGCTGGCTGTAAAGTAAAGGTGAAGACCAAGAAAGGTGAAGAGATCATCGAATGCGATGTGGTTCTTAGCGCCGTTGGTGTAACGCCAAACACTCAAAACATCGGATTAGAAGATGTTGGGATCGCTACTGATCGCGGCCTGATCCAAGTAGATGAGTTCTACAAGACAAATATTCCTGGTTACTACGCTATTGGAGATTGCGTTCCTGGCCCTGCGCTAGCACACGTTGCCAGTGCGGAAGGAATTCTTTGTGTGGAAAAAATCAAAGGTGAAAATGTACAGCCGATTGACTACAACAACATTCCTAGTTGTACTTACTGCTCGCCAGAAGTGGCCAGCGTAGGGTTGACTGAGGCTGACGCCAAAGAAGCTGGTCACGAAATCAAAGTGGGTAAATTCCCATTCTCAGCTTCGGGTAAAGCAAAAGCTGCTGGACATAGCGATGGGTTTGTGAAGCTTATTTTCGATGCCAAATACGGAGAATTACTCGGTGGACATATGATCGGTGCCAATGTCACTGAAATGGTTGCTGAACTTGTTTCAATCAGAAAATTAGAGACCACAGGCCACGAAATCATCAAAACGATTCACCCTCACCCAACAATGAGTGAAGCCATTATGGAAGCAGCGGCAGCGGCTTACGGCGAAGTGATTCACTTGTAATTAATCATATTTACCTCTAAGGAACAAAGCCCGATCACAAATGATCGGGCTTTGTATTTTGGTTTGAGTCAGACTCGATTGGATATAAAGACGTAAATCCCTTCTTCCTTTGCATCTCCTGCTTAAGTTACTTAGCGAAAATCGAACAAAGTGCTTTTAGAGAATGAAGCTAATCGCAAGAATAGTGACCTCACAGATCAAAAAAGGGCTAAATATTTGAAAATGTTTGATCGGCTTTAGAAAGCAGCATAGACTAAACTTCTGTCACTTGAAATTTCCCTGAAGACCTGTTTCGCGTTATTCTCGAGCAAATCATTGCATTCAGGGAGCGAACCATAAACTGCTTTATGTGTTTTTAAAAATTGTTCCAAACGTCTCGAAGGTCTGGTGGTCACCTCAAATGAAAAATATTTTGCTTTTTTCATAAAAGCATTGGACGATTCGAGGTGTAAGGCAACTTTCACTTTGAGATTACGCCTTTCAGCTTTCCCGTAAAATATTGGTGTTTTTTCCTGATCATATAGAATGTAAACCCCTTTTGATTTTGGAGCTAAGGCCTGAATACTTTCCCAAGTAAATTCAGAAGGTAAGTGAAGAGAAACCATGGAATAGTGTGGTTGATTTGATTGATTGGCAGAGGGCAAAGAAAATTCCGGGAAAAACCCCGAATATTTTTTTAATCTAGCTGAAGCATGACTTAGATGGGAGCTCCAAAACTTTCGGTTAACGGCTGAATTCATATCGGTTGTATTTGGAATCAAATATATGTATTTTTAATCCTATCATCATGTTATTATCGTTTTTATATGATCTTATATATAAAATATATTTACTCTTTTATCATATTTAATGCAATATCAATAACATACTATTTTCTTAGTCTAGAGAAGTCAAGTAATGAGGTAAATAGCGTATTCAAGGAATATTCCTGACAAATGGTAAACCCTCGTTGTAAATTTTGAATCTTGGAAGAACTCAGGAAACGTGGGTGGTTCATTTCGAACAGCTTCCTCCTGTGCGCTTGCGATTGAAGACAGCTCTACAAAACCCGAGGAATCCATCCCTAATCGGCACACATAAATTCTTCCTCTGTTTACACAAAAAACACCGAGTGGACGAGTACCTTCATGAAAAGAACTTTGCCCTTCTTATATCTCGTGTAACCCTTTCCAGCACCAATATTTCCGCTCGCTCTCAGAAAGTGATGCGAAAAGAGATGTGTGATTGGATTGGCAAAATTCACACGCCAAAGATGAGTGACTAAATATTTGGGGACTCGACATATATTTAGTGAATCTGCTTCGTTTTTAAAACGCTAGAATTTGATGCCATTAACACTACAGAAATATTTAAGTGCGATCTTGATTGTGTTCACCCGCCTTCTTATTCACTTTATTGGGACATTCTTCGCGCAATGGGCGCTGGTATTGGCACTCTTTTTTTGTTCTACTATTTCAACAAAAGCGCAGGATTCAATTGACTCTCTCCCTGCTTACCTCAACTTTTTATCATCCATTCAGAAAAATAAAATTGGGCTAATTATTCTGAGCAATAATAGATGTGGTCAATGCCTTTTGGCAAAAGATCCACGGTACTTAGATAAGCTAGACTCCATTCTTATTTCGCCACTTGTAAGTATTGATACAGAAAGTGATTTTGGCAAAATCATTTCAATGAAGCACAGGATCAACAAGCTTCCCGCCATCCTAATATTGAGTGAGGAAGGGCAATTGCTTCATCGGGCGAATAGGTTACCGAGAGAACAAAATGAAATTCAAAGCCTCGAACTTCCGTTCGACACGTTGCCTTATGCAAAGTTCCCACTCATCTTTGATCTAGAGTACCCCGAGTTCTTTAAAAGGTCTTTTAATCAATCTGCCTCATCGCCACCAAGTGACGACGTTTTGAGTCTTTTCTTCCAAATGAATCCCAATCTCCAAGATGAAGTCGTGTGGGCGGTGGCTCTGCGTTTCGATTTAAGTTCCAACGCGATGAATCGAATTATTACCCAGCGGGACATGCTTATTTCTAGTTTTGGGAAAAGTGAAGTCTTTGACAAACTGGACAGGTCCTTTTTTAGTTCAATGAAGGCGGCAGCCAAGAATAGGAGTTCCACGACATTTGAATCAGTGATTGCGAAAGCAGAACTTGCCTTTGGGCAAGATGAATTTGATTACACAAGCAAATACAAATCGTACTTCTACCAACTCATGGGCAATTGGGATTGCTACCTAAAACTCGGCGATGAAATCAATATGAGAAATCCGTCATCTTCCCTGACTTTGTATGAGATGGCTCAGGTGCTTCTCCACTATTCCAATGACGAACAGATTCTGAAAAACGCAGCAGATTGGTTTTCCAAAGAACTCTCTGAAGAAAATAGTGAAGAGGCAGACACTAAAACAATGCTACTCTGGAGAGGTGGAGAAGAGGATCGAGCGAAAGAATTGGCCTTGGAAATAGAAGCTCTTCCAGCTTATTCGACGGCTAGCTTTCCCTACACAGCTTCAATTCTGAAAGGATTGAAATAAAAAACGCCCCCAAAATTGGAGGCGTTTAATATCAGACCTATGTAAGATTACTTCTTAACCTTCTTCGTTTTGACTGGTTGTTTGAAGAATTTTGGTTTTACCATTTCTTCTTTTCCCAAGTATGACCAATGAATTTCCTCACCGTAATTTACCATCACTGCATTGATGTCTTCGAGTGAAGTCTCCAATACTCGGTCGGTAAATCGATCCATATTTTTCCAAGAGTCTTGAATGTCATTTACACCAAGAGACATGCTAATCGAAGCGTTCGTTTCCTGACCCATAAAATAGTTGGTCAGAAATGACTGCTTTGTACCTTCTAATTCTTTCTCCTCGTAGCCTTCTGTTTTCACAGCATTAACGAGATCCATCATGACTTCTAGACTTTGCTCAGGATCAGTAGTCGAGATGTAGAGACGATTCATTGGTCGAGCAATGTATCCTGTTGCTCCAGCAGAAGGCGCATAGGACAAGCTTCTCTTCGTTCTAAGTTCTTCGAAAAATCTCATTCCCATAATCCTCATGGCAAGCGCATTATGTATAGACTCTTCAGTGCCTTTTTTAGGAGCGCTAAACATCCCCGTGATATAATTCGTCTCGATATTTCTATCTTCAACAGCCAACCCTTTTTTAACTCCATCTTCTGCTACGAACCAGTTAGAGGTTCCTCCCTCGGGCAAACTACTCAAAGAAGTTTTCACCATATCCCCAACTTTTCCAGCAGGTAAATCCCCTACAAAAACCAGGAATACTCGGTCTTTTCGCAAAACATTTTTGTGGTACTTCTTGATCAAATCAAGACTCATTGATTCAAGAGATTCCACGGTACCAGAAGGTTTTTTAGCGTAATCTGTTCCTTCCCAAGTGCTGGCCATCGCCATATCCATCAAGTGAGCATCGGGACTCGTCTTTTGCTGTTTTGCCGCGGTGATCAATTGATTTTTCACTATGTCAAAATCCTCTTGTCGAAAGGCTGGATTCAGAATAGCGGAAGCATAAATTTCCCAAGCGGGTCCAAAATACTGCTTGATACAATTGAGTGATATATTACTGTAATCATATCCCGTGCTAGAAGAAATGCTAGCTCCGATTGCCTCCATTTGCGTTTGATATTCTTCCTTGGTCATATCAGCGGGCCCACCCTCAGATATAAGTGTAAGCATCAGCTCTTCTACTCCTTGATTTTCGAAAGTGTAATTATTCACTCCCCCTTTAATAAATACTCTCGTGCTCACGGTTCCTTTTACAGATTCTCGCGCGATCACTTTTATACCTTCAACATCAATCTCTTCGGTCTTTGGAGCAGTTTGACTAAAGCCTGACCAGGATAGAGTCATGGCCAACATTACAAATACTGTCTTCTTGAACATATTATTAGTCTTTATCATGGTTATTACATTGAAATGGGTTTGATGCTATCGATATCCATCGACTCCTTCATAGCAGGAGAAACGAGTATTCCCGTTATGTTCGGATTTCCGTGCACATACTTTTTTACATAGTTCTTCATATCGTCACGGGTCACTTCCTGCAAGTTATCGATGTAGCCTAAGTAGTAATCAATTGTAGCCGATGCCCACCAAAAAGTAATGGAGTGAACAAAAGAAGAAGTACTCTCACGACTATAAACATCTTGAATCAGCAACTGATTCTTTGCCGCAGCGATTTGCTCGTCAGTGAAATAATCGTCTGTATCCCACAGAGCAACCTCGGCCTCGAGTGCAGCTATTGCCTCGGTCATTTGCGCAGGATTCGGCACCAAGAAAGTCGTGATCGGACCCACATGCTTTAACGTCTGATATGAACTACCGACTTGGTAGGCCAAGCCCGTTTCTACTAAATTCTTCTGAAATCTACTTGAAGGAAGCGAAAGAATGGTGTGAAACACATCAGCGGCATAAGTTGCCTCCATGTCATCCATTGATTTTGGTCCGAATTGTTGAATCATCATAATCGGAACTTGAGCATTCTCGCTCACCGTGACTACGGTTTTTGATTCTGTCAATGGTTCAAAACCTGGAATAGGAAACTTTTCGAAAATATCGAAATCACTTGGCTTCCAGTCACCAAATTGACTCATCACCATTTTCTTTACCTGCTCTCTATTCACCGCTCCTGCTACGACAAGAATCGTATTGTTAGGGTAATAGTATTTTTCTTGAATGATCCGCATCTTTTCAGGTGTGGCAGTCAAGATGATGTCGTGATCACCAATGGTATTTTTACGGCTATAGTTCTCACCCCACATCTCCTTATTGATATCATTCATCAAGAAAAAGACAGGATTGGACTCAGCTCTCTGAAACTCTCCATCCACTACAGGGTTTTCTTTTTTCATCTCCTCTTCCAAAAAGAGTGGATAGCGAATGGCGTTGTTCATGAACTCAAGACCTTCATTGAGCTTTGTGCTGCTTAGCGTGCAGTAGTAGTTCACTCGCTCATCACTCGTTGTTCCATTAAAGGAGATTCCAAGTTCATTCACGCGCTCCAAAAATTTCTCCTGAGAGGGAATATTTTTGTTCGCCTTGAAAAACATGTGCTCGTAAAGGTGAGATAGTCCATCGTACTCTGGACTTTCAGTGTAAGCGCCATTGTGAACTGCTATTTCAATAGTGACAAGTGGAACACTTGGATCTTCAATGACAAGTAGCTGAAGACCATTTTCGAGTTTGTCAAAATAAAAATTTTCGGGCATCTCGTTTTGAGCGGATACCTTCGAGAGAGAAAGCAGTCCTGCACCAATGAAGAGGGCAGTCAAAATGCTATTTTTTGGGATTTTCATTTTCGGTTTTTTGTTAAAATGAACAGGTTGTAAAGGTAGAATATGATCGCAGTCAAGGATTACCGTCTGCAGGATTATTCTACCGTCAGTCAATAAAAGAATAATCGTTTAACTCTTGTCTTCTTCACTTCACAATTATTCCAAATCCGATATTATAGCTGACCTTTGCGGCTTGAATTTAGACTCCATCATTTCTCGTGATCTGCGAACGGTTGAATTCGGCTTACTATGCCTGAGTTCAGTGCTCTTTATGGGGAGCTTTAATATGATCATTCCTGAATTGCCCAATTACATCACTCAAATGGGTGGGGCAGAGTACAAAGGTCTAATCATATCACTCTTCGCATTCACCGCAGCCTTGAGCCGACCTTTTAGTGGAAAGCTGGCCGACTTAGTTGGAAGAAGGCCGGTTATGATTTTTGGTGCTTTGGCGGCGGCAATCAGCTCAGCGATCTACCCTTTAATTTCGGGTCTATTTGCCTTTTTTGTACTTCGGTTGATCCATGGCTTGAGCACGGGATTCAAACCAACGGGAACAACAGCCTACCTGGCAGATATAATTGGAGACAAAAACAGAGGAGAGGCCTTAGGTATGCTTGGCATGGCGGGAAGCGTCGGCATGGCTGCCGGCCCTGCTGTCGGCAGCGCCATCGCTTTGAATTTTGGCTTAGACGCCATGTTTACTGTTTCGTCACTTCTCGGTTTCTTGAGTGCCGCATGCGTGGTTTTTATGAAGGAAAGTGTGCCATCCACAAAAAAATTTAGCGCAAAGATGCTCATTATCAAACGTGACGAAGTAATTGATAAAGCTGTTTTCCCTTCATCGTTTGTCATGTTATTGGCCACTTATTCCTTTGGCCTAGCGTTAACGATCATTCCTGATTTCAGCGATTTCCTTGAGGTGAAAAATCGCGGGCTATTCTTCACGGTTATGCTCGTTTCCTCCGTTATAACTAGACTATTTGCAGGCAAAGCCTCTGACAAATATGGAAGGGTGAATCTTCTTTTAGGAGGAACACTGGCTCTTACGATCACTATGACGACGTTGGCTTTTACGACTAACCAATTGGTATTCTTCATTGGCGCCATCTTTTTTGGCATTGCAACGGGAATTAACTCCCCCACTCTTTTTGCCTGGACAGTAGACCTCGCAAATCCCAAAAAAAGAGGAAAAGCCATTGCCACGATGTTCATCGCTCTAGAAGTAGGAATACTCTTGGGCGCCCTCTTTTCGGCAGAAATCTATTCCAATAACCCTGCAGGCTTTCCTCTTGCATTCGGCTCTGGCGCTGTTCTCGCACTTGCCGCTTTTATCTATTTATTGATAAGAAAGAGAATGACTCTCTAAGCACCTTCCCCAATATTAATACATCAAACATTTTTTCTTTCTTTACAGGCTAAAAAAAACTGAGGTTGAAGCCCCTCAAACAACTAAACACCAAAATTTTCGAATATGAATTTAAAGTACATTCTAGGTTTTTGCCTAGCCATTTGCTTGGGCACATTGTGCGCACAAGAAGAAGGAGATTTAACTGCCGCCGATAAAGATGCGCTTTCGTCAGCAATTGAACTAGAACACGATTCTCTTTGGGATTTCGGAGGGACATTTGGCTTAAACTTCAACCAATCTTACTTCAGCAACTGGGCTGCGGGGGGGCAAAATAGTATTTCAACCACAGCACTGACAAGTCTTTTTGCTAATTACAAAAAAGGAAAACACAGTTGGGTCAACACCCTAGATCTTGCTTACGGGATCATTGCACAAGACGGTCAGAGCGCTATAAAAACCGATGACCGAATAGATTTCACATCGAAATACGGGTATCAAACGAATAACGAAGATTGGTATTACAGTGGATTAGTCAACTTTAGAACTCAATTTGCAGAAGGTTTTGAAATTGAGGATGGACGTGAGCTAGAAATACCTATTTCAGACTTCTTAGCCCCAGCATTTTCTATTGTTGCGATTGGAGCTGACTACAGGCCCAATGAGAAATTTTCCGTATTTCTTTCTCCCGCCACTTCAAAGATTACCATTGTAACGGTCGACAGATTAGCTACTGATTTTGGACTGGACGCAGGAGACAATGCACGATTTGAAATCGGTGCATTCGTAAAGGTCAGTTACCAAGATGACATTTTTGAGAATGTTAATCTCCTTACAAAAATTGATCTATTCTCAAACTATCTAGAGAATCCACAAAACGTGGACGTCAACTGGGAGACCCTGATCACTATGAAAGTGAACAACTGGTTGTCTGCTACGCTGACTACGCAACTCATCTATGATGACGATATTATAATCGGTGCTAAGAATGCGGGTGATGATGTAATCGCTACACCTGCTGTAGCAGGAGGACCACGAACTCAATTCAGAGAAGTCTTTTCGTTGGGACTTTCTTTTAAGATATAAGTCCCTTCTATCAAAAGCGTTTAAAAAAAGCGGAGCCATGGCTCCGCTTTTTTATTTAGTATTCTTTAACTTTGTAAAAAGAAAATCTAAACACAATGAGACGAATACTCCTTTTAGCCTTCGTTTTTGCAACGATAGTCGCAGAAGCACAACTAGTAGAATACAAAGTCGTAACAAGCATTGAGTCAATAATACCTGCAGGTCTCGGAAGATCGCGGATCATCAGCGAAGAAGACGAACTCAACTACGAAGACTTTACCACCAATCGGACAGACGGAAAAAAGTCAAAACAAGGAGATGTAAAGCGGTCCGATGCTAAGATTGAAAACTTCGAAGAGACCAAACTCTTAAACTTTTTTAGTATTGCAGGCATCAACTTCCAAAACATCGCTTCAAACGACGCCATTATTTCAGACAAGATCAACAAAATGATCGTTCAAGGCTGGGAGTTGGCCTTCGTGGTGAGTGGAGTAGAATCGGATTCTGGCAAAGGAGATGGTCAGGGAATCTTCATTACCCGATACATTTTCAAGCGACCTATTTAGTATCTGTCCATACAGTCCGTTATCGGCGCTGCACTCGTTTTGAAAACAGTCATTGCCCACAGGCAACTTTTTGGTTTTCAAAACCACGTGCGCCTTGCTACCGAACTATCTGGCTCAGCTACCCGACTTTATTGACAAACTCTATTTAATGTCTGTCTATAAAGTCCACTTGACTCTATGGACAGCCTTTATTTAGTCATTAGAAAAAAGTTGATCGCTAAAATTTAGCAAGTACAATTTCTCAGAGGCACGAGTAATTGCGGTGTACAACCACCGCAAATACTCTGTGTCGAGCATTTCTTCAGTGAGATATCCCTGATCTACAAATACAGCAGGCCATTGTCCCCCTTGAGATTTGTGGCAAGTGACCGCGTAGGCAAACTTCACCTGTAGAGCATTGTAAAATGGATCCTTTTTCAAAGCTTCCGTTCTCTCTTTCTTGGTCTTCAGATGCTCGTATTCCATCATTGTTCTTCGGTACACCTCATCAGTTGCTGGCTTTGGCATGGAAGCCGAGTCGATATCCAGAGCGTCCAGCCAGAGCAATACTTCCGTCTCGGGTTCGCCAGAGTAATCAATGAGTCGAACGCTGGCTTCTTGAAATTTAAAACCATACTTCTCGTGGAACTTTCCCAGTCTGGAAATTTCCATCACATCGCCATTGGCGATAAAGCCAGCTCCCGACTTTTCGTCGACCCAGTGGTAATTATTTCGAACGGCCATGACAAAGTCACCGCCTGATATTTCCTCTTCGCGAAAGAACACTCGGGCGCGTATCTCCTTGTTGTATTGATTTGCACGCTTGTTAGATCGGGTTACCAGTATAGCCCCTTCAGGGCCCCTCATGGAGAATTCATCTTCCAATGATTCTTGCAATTCGTATCCCGTAAGGCTTACCACATCAGGGGCGTTGGGCAAAGCCATTGGAAAAACACTCATATCTGCTTTTTCCAATGCCTTTCTAATTCGGGTGGCTAAATCAAGAATGCCCGAGTCCTCTTTTTGTCGAGTCACATCTGTGAGCTCCGAAAGCGCAGCCGTAACGTGAAACGAGGTCTTCAGGTATTTCAGATCAAGTGCAGGGCTATAGTCGCTTCCCACAGGAGGAAGCTGCGCCCCGTCGCCGATTAAGATCAATCGACAATTTTTTCCATTGTAGACATATTCAAACAAATCGGTCAATAGATCGCCGCCTCCCGAAACAGAATAATTTTCGCTTCCGATCATTGAGGCCTCATCCACAATAAAAACGGTATTGGTGTGAAGATTTGCCCCTGTGACAAAAAATACTCCGCCCGCGGGAGTCTTTTGCTTAAAGTAAATTTTCTTGTGAATCGTGAAGGCAGGCTTTCGTGTATATGCCGACATTACTTTTGCAGCTCTACCAGTTGGCGCGAGCATTACATACTTAAAGTCGAAGTAGGGTAACGTTTTAATCAGTGCATTTACAGTAGTCGTCTTACCCGTTCCCGCATATCCTTTTACTACCAATAGGCAGTTTTCTTTGTCGCTGGCTACGAATCGCCCTAGTGCATAGAGTAATTTTTCCTGAGAAGGAGTAGGTGTAAAATAGAAGTTTTCATGCAGTAATTTCTCAACCCTGCGCGCGATTGGTTCACCGCTTTCTGAATGCACATTCACAAGCCAAAAATAAGCCAATTTTAACCGTTGATGAATTAGGCCATAACAAACTCGGTCGTTTCAAAAAAATTGTAGTTTTGTTCCCGTTACAAAAGAAAACTTCATGCAAAATATAGGACGTATACTTGGCGCTTATTTGTTTCCAATACTGCTCATACTATTGGGACTACTTCTTCTTATCGTGTCAGCAGGTCAAACTGGCCTATTCAAAATCGCTGGATTGGGCATTCTCATCGTTGGGGTTTTAGGTGCGCTTTATGTTAAAGGCACGATCAATCGTCAAGTTCAGACGATTGTTACCATCGTTGTTGCGATTGGAGCATTGTGCCTTGCTTACTTGGATTATGATGTCATTCAAGATGAGCTGGCGTACCACCGCGAAAAGGAGAAAGTGAAAACTGCAGTCGTACAGAGACTAAAGGACATACGAAAAGCGCAAGTTTCTTATTACAAGCAATACGGTAAGTACTCCAACTCTTTCGACTCGCTTATCTACTTTTTGAAGAATGACGAGATTTCACTAATCAAGCGATTGGGTTCTCTTCCTGATTCATTGCCTACAGAAGAAATGGCTATGGAGGCCGGAATAATACAGAGCATGCCCGAGGGAATGACTGATTTGGATGTGATTGCTCAAGGATTGATCGTAAGAGATACGATTCAAGTGGGTGTATTGGGATACATTTTTAATGAAGACGACAAGGCCAAGCGCAAAACTAGGTTCTACGTTGACTCTTTGCCCTTTGTACCTTTTGGCGATCACCGATTCCAGATGGAATCAGACATAATAGACATAAGTGGAGCTCCTACAGCTGTTTTTCTGGTAAAGGATCCTAAGCCCTACGCGGATCAGTTTATGCTCGGATCACTCGTAGATGCGAGCACTAGTGGTAACTGGACAGAGTAAAAGTATTGCGCCATGGAAAAAATCACCTTAGGCGAAGAAAATATTGAATCGATTGGGCTCCTTTTTGAGCCCAATTTTTTTCATATCCATTGCTATTTAGACTTGGAAGGTGCAGACTTTGCTAAGACCATCTCTTGTAAACGCGATGGGCACTATGACTTTAGCGAATTGCACTCCAAGAATCACCTTTTCGCAATGAGCTCGCACCCGCACTGGACACTTGTGCCGACCACTATCTTTAGAGAAGAGGATGCCGCTGGTTACCTTGAATTGAATACTGGTTTCAAAGGAAATACCCCATTTGCCTATTCTTCTTTGAGCGGTCTGGAGTCCGTATTGATATATGAGCGTGATGAAGAAGCGGAAAAGTTGGTTAATCAGATTCAACCTGCATTAGAAACTAAGCATTTAGAAGGCACTTTACTGGAGTACGGTAGACGAAAAACAAGCGAGACGAAGAGCGATCTTTTACAAATTCAAGTGCTTGATCAATTGGCAATGATCAACATATTTAAGCAGGGTTCACTTTTGCTGGCAAATAGTATTGAAGTAACCAAAGCCGAGGATTTGATTTACTACATTTTCTATGCACTGAAAAAACTGGATATTTCAAACGAAATTCAGGCAGAGCTTGAGGGATCAGGAAACATCCTGCCTTCAGTGAAAAAGCAAGCCACAAAATTCCTGACAAATTTGAAGGGTACTGAACAAAATTCAATAGATGATAAACTGGCAGAAATCATTCCACAATGCGCGTAGTCGGAGGAAAGTTTAAGGCTCGGAGGTTTGATGCGCCAAAGCAAATCAAAGCCCGCCCAACAACTGATATGGCCAAGGAGGCGATTTTTAATGTGCTCAACCACCACGACTTGTTGATGGATGCGAAAGTACTAGACCTGTTCTTCGGCATCGGCGGTATGAGCCTCGAGTTCGTAAGTCGAGGAGCCACTAGCGTAACGGCAGTAGACGTGAGCCCTATTTCCAAAAGATACCTCATGAAAATTGCCAAGGATTGGGAAATCCACAATCTCAAAGTCGTTCAGGCCGATGTTTTCAATCTTTTTAAAAGTCCCAAAGGAAACTTTGATATCGTTTTTGCCGATCCGCCTTATGCGGAAAAAAGAATTCCTGAACTGCCTGATTTGGTTTGGAATACGGGATGGCTTTCACCTGGAGGCATCTTTATTCTCGAGCATGGTCAAGAGACCGATTTGAGCGAACATCCCCGTTTCTCAGAGCACCACCAGATGGGAAATGTTCATTTCAGCTTCTTCAGATAGAGGGTTAGAGTATTAGAATTACTTTTGCTTGTCATTAGAATAAAAGCATGCAAGACAAGATCACAGCTCTGATTGAAAAAGAGATAGAAGCCATTCGAAATATCCCGATCGAAGGTGCGGTGGAAAAAGCAGTAGAACTTATCTACGAGCAGGTTCACCAAAAAGACGGGAAAGTAATCGTTAGCGGAATGGGAAAAGCTGGGCAAATAGGCGTGAATATCGCCACTACCCTTAGCTCTACTGGCACACCTGCTTTCTTCTTACACCCTGCCGAAGCGCAGCATGGAGATTTGGGGATCATCCAAAAAAACGACATCGTAATAGCCATCTCAAACAGTGGTAAAACCAGGGAATTAATCGAACTCGATTTTTTGGCTCACCGATTGCACCCCGATATTAAATTCATTGTCCTTACCGGGAAAAAAGATAGCGAACTTGCTGAAAAAGCTGATGTGGTATTGTGGACTGGTGGGCCTGAAGAAATTTGTCCACTTGGCCTCACCCCCACTACCTCTACTACAGTAATGACCGTGGCAGGAGACATTTTAGTTGTGCTGCTCATGGAGAAAATAGGATTTACAAAACAAGAATATGCGAAGAGGCACCACAGTGGTTACCTCGGACAAAAAGCCAAAGAAGAATGAGCCAATTTTTCCTGATAGCAGGGCCATGCGCCATTGAAGATGAAGCCCTGTCTTTCCACATTGCCGAAGAGGTAAAAAAAATCTGTGATGACTTGGACATCCGCTATATCTTTAAGGGAAGCTATGAAAAGGCCAACCGAAGCAAACTAGACAGTTTCACAGGTATTGACAAAAACGAGGCACTTCGCATTCACAAAGCCATTCGAGATAAATTCGGAATTGAAAATATCACGGATGTTCACGAAAGCAACGAACCCGCCGAAGTAGCTCCCTTCGTTACTCACCTCCAAATCCCCGCCTTTCTTTGCCGACAGAGCAAATTGCTCAAAGCAGCAGGCGAATCGGGCTGTACGGTGAACATCAAAAAAGGTCAGTTCTTGAGTCCCGAGGCGATGAAATTTGCCGTAGAAAAGGTGAAAGCCACTGGAAATGATAAGGTTTGGGTTTGTGAACGGGGAACGACATTTGGCTATCACGATCTTGTGGTGGATGCCACTTCCATCAGTCGGATGAAAAAAATTGGCCAGCCCGTGGTAATGGACTGCACCCATAGCGTACAAAAGCCCAATCAAACTTCTGGCGTTACGGGGGGCGACCCCGAACTAATTGAAGCCATTGCTCTATCGGCAATCGCTACGGGAGCCGATGGCTTTTTTATGGAAGTCCACCCAGAACCTCATACCGCTCAAAGCGACCCGTTTACCATGCTGCAGCTCGATAAGCTTAGGCCTATTTTGGAAAAATGCATGAAGATCAGAAAAGCACTTAATTCGTAAACCATGGATAAGATTGCCATCTTCCCTGGATCATTCGATCCGATCACAAAAGGGCACGCAGACATCATCAAACGTTCACTCCCTCTATTCGACAAAGTGATTGTCGCCATAGGCGTTAATGCCAATAAGAAGTACCTGTTTCCGTTAGAGGACAGAATGAAGTGGATCAGACAAACGTTCAAATCGGAAGAAAGCATTGTGGTAGATCACTACGAAGGACTAACGGTAAATTATTGCCGCAAGGTCAATGCATCTCATATCATTCGAGGTGTTCGAAATGCGGAAGATTTTCAATTTGAGTCCTCTATTTCACAAATGAACAAAGAGCTTGCCCCAGAAGTGGACACGGTGTTCTTTGTGACGAGTCCCGAACTTTCGGCTTACAGCTCTACGATCGTGCGCGACATTTTCAGAAATGGTGGAGACGTGACCAAATTCATTCCAAATTCGATCGAACTGAATGTGGAGTTTTAGGAGTCTGGTACTTCTTTTTGTTTTGCCTTTTTCGGTGGCGGCACAACCCACTAAAATCGACGGAATATCTCCTGAGTGGTCAGGATTGACTGTAGAAATTAGTCGTTACCAAAATCCTATTTCAGGAGAGAAGATTTTCTTAGATCTCGATACGGTTGATGCCCGCGGGGAATTCAAACTCTCATTTGACATCGATAAAATCGGCCAAGTTTGGTTGAGTGTGAATCGATTTACTGCTCCTCTTTTCGTCGAGCCAAATGGAACCTACACCATTGAAATTTCTCCATCGCGGGAATTTGTGCTCATACCAAACTGGAGGCCTGGCAGTTTCGAGTATATTTTCACAAATCTCGACTCGGCTGATATCAATGCAGAAATTGTAAAATTCGATCAAACCTATTTCGACTTTTTCACTCAAAATGCTCGACTCATTGGAAACAGTGCTTTACGCCCGAAAGTCAAAACTTTCGAGTCCAAGCAAGAAAATACTGAGAATGAATTTCTGAGAGATTACGTTCGATACTCTTTGGCAGAAATGAAGTTGACAGCGGGATTTCCTAAGAACGAACTCTACACGACTTACCTGAAAGATGAAAAATTAAAGCTAACGAACCCTTCGTTTTACTCTTTCTTCAATATCTTTTATAGCAACTATTTCAATCGATACGATGCGAAGTTTGGCGGAACAAACATCTCCAATCAATTGGCCGTGGGCTTGAGTTATTCCGAGTTGGACAGTCTGTTTTTAAAAGATGATTTCCTGCAAAGGGAGGACATTAGGCAATGGGTCATGCTGAAATCAATTAAAGAGACCATCTATCTAAAGACCTACTCGGGAGAAAAACTAATTGAATTGCTGACCTCCATTGAGTCAAAGCCGCACTCTGAAGCAATTGAAAGAGCTGCCCGAAAAATCAGGACGGATTATGAGCGATCCGTGTCAGCGAATTTGCTTGAGCTATTCCCAGCGTTAAAAGAACTAGAACTGTCAAATAAACCGACGATGGTCGTTGTTGCCCAAGGTAGCAGCAACGAATGGAGACGGGAGTCAAGCCTATTGAAGGTTTTTCTTGATGAATACGGTGCGTATTTTCAAGTTGTGGAAATCGTCTTGGGCAGTCAAGAACAGAGCGAAAAAAATTGGCCCAGCATTCAATTGGTTTCGCCAGAGGGCCTACTGAATGATTTGGATATATACCAACTACCTTGGTATAGCTGGATGGATTCCGAAGGAGAATTGAGAAGGGACATTGTTAAACCTAGCGAAGGACTGGAGGAAAGACTTTATTCCATTCGAGCGAAAGCAAAAGGAGAGCAAAAAATTAAAGTGGGTCAATAGCAGTTCTCAGGATCAATCGAATATTTGGATAAGTATCTATGGCTTCAACCACCTCTCGACTGAGATTCGTCCATTCCGCCTTTTCAATATCTTCTTCTGCCTGTGGCACAAATTCTTTCTGAGCACTAGTCATATCATACCAATATGTCTTCTTCAGAATGCGGATTCCATCTTGCTCATAAGTATGGTAAGTAGGCGTTAACTCTACTCCTAGCTTCAAGTCATTTACCCCGCATTCTTCTTCAACTTCTCGAAGGGCGCCTTGCTCGGGTGTTTCACCTTCTTCTATTTTTCCTTTTGGCAAATCCCATTTCCCCTTTCGGTAAATGAGAAGATACTCGTTGTTTTCATTGCGAACTAATCCACCACCTGCGTCGATTTCCTTGAAGTGCGCTCTGAAATCTGCCCAAAGCAATTCCAAGTCGTGGAAATAAAAAATAGCACTTTGCAAATGAGGTGAGTTTTCCAATAAACGGATGGTGTAACTCAGCTCTTCAAAATCATCATAAGTCAAATATAACTGATTATCACCGATCACATCGGGAATCCTTCGGTCTGTAAGGACAATTGACTTATTGTTGATGAAAACTTTATACATTTGAAGTCATGCAAAACACTCAAACAGCAGAGCAGAAAATTGCTGAATCCCTCCTTAAAATCAAAGCCGTAAAACTAAGTCCTAAAGCACCTTTTACGTGGGCTAGTGGATGGAAATCGCCGATCTATTGCGACAATCGGCAAACCCTTTCTTTCCCCGAAGCGAGGCTTCTGATAAGAGATGAATTCGTACGCAATATTCGTGAAAAATTTGGTAACACTGAGGTAATAGCCGGAGTAGCCACAGGAGGCATTGCTCATGGCGCTCTGGTGGCCGAGGCCATGGGGCTTCCATTTATCTATGTTCGCTCATCTTCTAAGGGCCATGGGTTGCAAAACAAGGTAGAAGGCTATCTGGAAAAAGACCAAAAAGTAATGGTTATTGAAGACTTGGTTTCTACGGGTAAGAGCAGTTTGGATGCGGTTGAAGCGCTTAGAGCTACTGGAGCTGAAGTAATCGGTATGGCAGCGATTTTCACTTATGAATTTGAAATTGCCAAAGAAAATTTTGAAAATGCAAACTGTGAGCTGATCACATTGAGCAACTACACGGCTTTAATAAAGGAAGCCATGGAATTGAATTACGTGGATGAGGAAAGTCTTCAATCACTAAAAGAATGGAGAAGTAATCCACAAAACTGGAGTGCCTGAGCATGAAAATTGAAAGCAAAAAAGTAAGTATCAAAGCCCCTCGCGAAGAGGTTTTCAAATATGTTTCTGACCTAAATAACTTTAAGGAGTTGCTTCCGATGGATAAAATATCTGATTGGGAGAGCAAGGAAGATTTTTGCAGTTTTAAAATTCAGGGTACAGCAACGATCGATCTCCATTTGGAAAAGGTTGAAGCACCCTCACGCCTTGAATTAAAAGGTGGAGAAAAAGCGCCCTTCCCAATCAATCTTGAAATTTTCTTTGATGAAGCTGATGGTCTCACTGAAGTGTACCAAAAGGTGCTAGTCGAAGTGAATCCTTTCTTAAAAATGATGGTTGAAAAACCATTGACCAACTTATTCGACTTCATTGCCGATAGGCTACAGGAAAAATTCAGTAAAGAAGCTTGATGCTCTTTGGCAGATAAGCTTTGTCTGCACCTTCGGTTTTGACTAATAGTCTGCCATCTTCTGTGGTGCCAATTATTTGCCCTTCGCTTTTAAAGCCATTCTCTTCGAATTGTATCACTTGATTCAATCCGAATAGTTCTGATTCGTACCGTGATTTCTGATCTCTAAAATCTCCTTTACTAAGAACATCCCATTCGAGATTTAGATTCACTAGCAGCTCTTCCAAAACACATTGCTTATCGAAATCCTCTCCTGTTAGGAGTTTGAGAGAAGTAACATGTGGTAAGTTGGGGAACTCTGTTTGATTAATGTTTAACCCAATGCCACAGATGGCAGCAGGATTATTTCTCAACTTATTCTCTATCAGCATTCCCGATATTTTCTTCTGATCAACCAAAATATCATTGGGCCATTTGATTCGAACATCACCACTTAAAAAAGTGTTGACTGTTTTGAGAATGCTCAAGCTAATAGCGCGTGACACGCTGAAATAAGCCCGACTATCAAAGTCACTCAAAGGCAGTGCGAATGAAAAAGTAAGGTTTTGACCATTGTCACTCTGCCAAAGTGCGGCTCTCTGCCCTCTGCCATTCGTCTGAAAATGCGCCAAAATAGCAGTTCCCCACAAGTAATTACCTGCATCAATAGCTTTGGCAATATAGTTGCTCGTGCTGTCAACAGATTCCAACTCTGTGATTGACTTACCGATCATTGGATAGAACTCATCAGACCGCTAAAATGCTTAATTTTACGGTTCGTGTAAAATTTTTAAATGATAAAAAAATCCGTTCTCGCTTCTCCCGACCTAGCTGAAAAGGTATTAGAGGCAATCGATGAAGTAAAAGGAAGAGAAGTAATCTCCCTCGACCTTCGCAATATCCCAAATTCTGTTAGTGATTTCTTTATAATCTGTCACGGAACTTCTAACACACATGTTGAGGCGATAGCCCACTCTGTGCAGAAACTTCTTTTCACCGAGTTGGGGGAAAATCCTGTCAGTAAAGAAGGAAGCGATACAGCAGATTGGATTCTATTGGATTATTTCAACGTCGTGGTCCATGTTTTTAAGGAAGAAGCACGAAGGTTTTACAGTCTTGAAAAACTTTGGGCCGACGCAGACGTTAAACAACTTGAACATACATTCTAGCATACAGAGAACACAATGGCTGACTCAAAAAGCAATAAAGAATACAAGAAAGTTGATAAAAAGAAGCCGGCTACTGGCGGGAGTAACCCCAAGAAGCCGTTCAACTTTTATTGGATCTATGCCATTATTGGTGTAGTTCTAATTTCTCTCAACCTATTTAATTTCAGCGGAAACATGACAGGCATTAGCCTGCCAGAGTTCGAAGAAATGATCAAGGATGGAGAAGTAAAAAGAGTGGTCATCTACAACAAGCAATTGGCTGAAGTTTTTCTTACGGAATCGGCTCTTTCAAATGAAGAGCATTCCAAGAGAATCAAACAACCATTGATCTCAGGTGCTGAGAATACTGGGCCACACTACAAGTTTGACATAGGCCCTTCCGAAAGCTTTCAAGAGAAGCTGGATGTCTGGAGTAAGGAATACTCTTTCACGTACGACTATAAAACCCGATCTGAATGGGGAAAAGAACTCTTCACTTGGATACTGTTTATTGGTATCATGATAGCCGTTTGGATGTTTGTAATGCGCAGAATAGGCGGCGGCGGCGGCGCAGGTGGTCAAATCTTTAACATCGGAAAATCCAAGGCACAACTCTTTGACAAGACAAAAGGAACAAACGTCACATTCAACGATGTTGCAGGTTTGGAAGGAGCTAAAGAAGAAATTCAAGAAATTGTAGACTTCCTAAAACACCCCAAGAAATATACCCAACTGGGAGCAAAGATCCCGAAGGGAGCATTGCTAGTAGGCCCTCCTGGCACAGGTAAAACCCTTTTGGCGAAAGCTGTAGCTGGTGAGGCTCAAGTGCCTTTCTTCTCTTTATCAGGATCTGATTTTGTAGAAATGTTTGTGGGTGTAGGAGCCAGCCGAGTTCGAGACCTATTCAAACAAGCAAAAGAAAAAGCACCTGCCATTATTTTCATTGACGAGATCGATGCGATAGGTAGAGCTCGTGGCCGAAATGCCAGCATGGGTGGCAACGACGAAAGAGAAAACACACTCAACCAACTCCTTACCGAGATGGATGGTTTTGGAACAAATAGCGGAGTAATTATACTCGCAGCGACTAACAGAGCTGATGTGCTCGATCGCGCATTGATGAGAGCAGGTCGATTCGACAGACAGATTTATGTCGACATGCCTGACTTGAACGAGAGAAAAGAAATTTTTGCCGTGCATCTAAAGCCGATCAAGGTTGATAAGAATATTGATATAGACTTTTTAGCAAAGCAAACTCCAGGTTTTAGCGGAGCTGACATTGCGAATATCTGTAACGAAGCGGCACTTATTGCGGCAAGAAAGAAACAAACAGAGGTGCACAAGCAGGATTTCCTGGACGCAGTAGATCGAATTATTGGTGGACTCGAGAAGAAGAACAAAATCATCACCAAGAAAGAGAAAAAGGTTATCGCATATCACGAAGCGGGACATGCCACAGTATCGTGGTTGCTCGAGCACGCTCATCCATTGGTAAAAGTTACCATCGTGCCACGTGGTCAGTCTTTAGGAGCCGCTTGGTACTTGCCCGAAGAACGTTCGCTTAACTCGACCAACCAAATCTTGGACGAGATGTGCGCAGCCCTTGGTGGCAGAGCCGCAGAGAAAGTTGTATTCGACGAGATTACTACAGGTGCATTGAGTGATTTAGAGAAGGTGACAAAACAGGCTTATTCTATGGTCTCCGTTTACGGTTTAAATGAAGCCATTGGAAACGTTAGTTTTTATGATTCTAGAGGTAGCTCAGATTACAATTTCCAAAAGCCCTACAGCGATAAAACTGCGGAGCTTATGGACACTGAGGTGAAGAAAATTGTCGAAAAACAATATGCGCGTGCTAAAGAGCTTCTTACAAATAATAAAGACAAGCTGACTCAACTTGCTGACCAACTTCTGGAGAAAGAGGTGATTTTCAAGGAAGATTTAGTGAAGATATTCGGAAAGCGACCCTTTGAAAAAGATGAGCTTTTGAATGCGGAAGAGGATAAGAAAAAAGAGAAGTCGACAGACTTAGAGACTGATACTGATCCTAAAACTGTCGTTCCTACAACTTCCGTGAATGAAAACGGAGCAAGCGATAAAGTCGAAACTGAAAGTTCCGAGGAAGCCTCTGACGGCGATATCACAAAAAAGGAGTAGATTTCGGGCTGTGAACTGGATCAAAGTGTACAGCACAAACAATCTGCAACACATTGAATTGCTCAGGCACATTCTCAAAGAGAACGATATTGATGCAATTGTGATGAACAAGCAGGATTCCTTGTACGTAACTATCGGTGACATTGATTTAATGGTCAATAGAAATGATGTGTTGCGCTCCAAGAAAATCATAAGCGAGACGACATTGTGAAAGAATTAGTTCTGCGAATTACAACGGGACTCGTATTTCTGATTATCGTAATCGGGGCGATATTGTTAAACCCATACACTCTGGCATCACTCTTCTACGTGGTGGGTGTCCTGGGAATGCTGGAGTATTACAGCTTGGTGAAGATTGGCGGCTACCACCCGCAAGGCACCTTGGGAGTAATAACTGGAACGGCACTATACGTAACTATAGAACTTGTAAAATTGAAGGTTGCTGGCACAGCAATCGTTTCTCTGAGTATCCCTTTTTTCATGGCCATTTTCGTCTACGAGTTATACCGTAAGCGTCCTGATCCATTTACGAACATCGCCCATACCATTGTTGGTATCATCTACATCATGGCACCATTGGCGCTATTGAATGTTTTCACGTTTGAAGAAATAATCGTTGAATACAAACCTGGTGTTATCCTTGGTTTTTTCGTGCTCTTGTGGCTAAACGACACTGGGGCATTTGTTTTTGGAAAACTTTTTGGTCGAACCAAACTATTCCCACGGATCTCTCCGAATAAGACTTGGGAAGGAACAATTGGTGGCGGATTGGCAACAATGACTGGAGCAGTTGTCATTTCTACTTATACCAATGAAATCTCTATTATTAATTGGCTGGTTCTCGGACTCATTATCGTGGTTGCCGCTTCTTTCGGAGATTTGGTGGAGTCAATGCTCAAGCGCAGTTTGAAAGTTAAAGACTCGAGTAACCTTCTCCCGGGACACGGTGGTATTCTTGATAGATTTGATGGCGTACTTTTGGCCAGTCCTATTGCATTTACATACCTTATGCTCTTCGTTCATTCGACCCCCTAAGAACTCATGAAATTTCACAAGGAAGGCAACAAAATTATCGCCACAACGATTATTTCGCTTGCTGCAATTAATTTGATCTCATTCTATTTTTTCGGATCAATCGGTCTTATCCTATCACTTGTTGTCAGTTTAATATTACTGACACTAGTGATGCAGTTCTTCAGAGTTCCCAAAAGAGTAGTAACTACAGCTGACGACCTAGTTATTTGTCCTGCGGATGGAAAAGTAGTGGTCATTGAAAAAACAGAAGAGACGGAATACTTAAAAGATAAGCGCATTCAGGTGAGCATTTTTATGTCGCCACTCAATGTGCATATCAATTGGTTTCCGATTGGCGGAGTCGTTAGCTATTTCAAGTATCACGCGGGAAAATACCTCGTAGCGTGGCACCCAAAGTCAAGCACTGAAAATGAAAGAACAACGGTTGTGGTAAAACACCCAAACGGAACTGAAATACTCTTTAGACAGATTGCTGGAGCTGTAGCTCGAAGAATTGTTTGCTATGCGAAAAAAGATGCTCCCGTACATCAAAGCACAGAGTTTGGCTTTATCAAGTTCGGATCTAGAGTGGATGTGTTCTTGCCTCTAGATGCAGAGATCAGAGTAAATCTGAATGAAATGGTGACTGGTTCAGTTACTGTTTTAGCAGTTTTGCCTAAAGCACATTCTTAAGCTCAATCAGATCACTTATTTCGTGGAATAGATCTTCCGAATGATCAACTCTGTTAGGATTGTAATAAACGTGATCCATATTAACGTTTCGGGCACCTTCAATATCCGTCCGCAGGTCATCACCTATCATCAAAGAATTGTCTACGCTGCCTTTCGTCAAGTCCAGTGCGTAACCAAATACTTTAGGATCGGGCTTTCTGGCACCCGCTTGTTCGCTGGTAATGATCTTTGAAAAATACTTCGTTAAACCTGACTGGTCTAGCTTGATATTTTGCACTTCCTCAAAACCATTGGTAATGATATGCATCTCATATCGACCTGCGAGGTAATCCAATATCTCCATACAATTGGGCAAAACCGCTGTCTTATATGGACTGATCTCGACGTAAGCCGTGCCTAGCTGTTCGCCTAAGTATTCATCGCTAGAGCCAAAGTGTTCAAGAGTTTTCGAAAATCTTAGAGACCTCAGTTTTCGCTTATTGAGCAATCCCTTTCGGTAACGATCCCAAAGCTCTTCATTGATTTCTTGATAAATCTCAATGAACTCATTAGATGAATCAATCCCTCTTTCTTTGAGTTTGAAATCTGCATAAATCTCACTCAATGCTATTCTAGAGTTGGTATCAAAATCCCAAAGGGTGCGGTCTAAATCGAAAAAAACGTGTTTGTATTTTGGCATTATGAGAATAACATCTGTTTCACGTAAAAAGAGAAAATTGACAAAATAAAAGACCACAGGACTGTAAAAATCAAAAGCAAGGGCAATGTAAGTCGATTGTCAAAATAAAATTTAGCAGCGATCACGCAGCCAATTGGAATACTGATAATACACGGAGTTAAAAACGTGAGGCCTATTATCCCAAACTTAGCCTTGACATTCACTACCATTCTATTCTTTCGGGTAAAGACTTTCTTTTCAACTACTTTTTTGCGCCTTTTCGCTTTCCAATTATCGAAAGTGAGAAAAACCATATGACCGAAATAGTAGAAAAAGACAACTCCTACCATTCCGCCAGCGCTAGTGGTAAAAATTGTTTCCCAAAAAGTAAGTCCTGAAGCTACAGCAGTAGCTGGTGCCCACAATAATTTGGTAGCACTGAGAAAAAAAATGCTGATTGCCCGAAGAACTTCCGCGCTCATAGCATAGATTATTTACTTCCGTAACAAAGATCTCCTGCATCTCCCAGACCAGGAACAATGTATGATTGAGCCGTGAGCTCATCATCAATCGCTCCCACCCAAATGGTAGTGTTCTTTGGGAGGTTCTTCTTTATGTGCTCAATTCCTTCTTTTGAAGCGAGTAGAGCGGCAATATGAACATGCTGTGGCTTCCCTTTCGCCAAGAGTGCTTTGTAGACCAAAGCCATGCTTGTACCAGTCGCTAGCATCGGGTCAGCAATAATAACCTCTTTGCCCTTCAGATTCGGACTGCTGAGATATTCGACTTTTACTTCAAATTCATCTTCATTCTTCAGGTGCTTGCGGTATGCCGAAACAAAAGCCGAATCTGCACCATCGAAATAGTTAAGAAAACCTTGGTGAAATGGAAGCCCTGCCCGCATAATGGTAGCCAAAACAGGCAATTGTTCAGGGACACGCATCACTGCCGTTCCTAGCGAAGTAGTTACGTCAGCGGTCTCATAATCGAGAGTCTTGCTAATTTCATAGGCAAATATTTCACCCAACCTTTCCATATTTCGACGTATCCGGAGTCTATCCTTTTGGATTTCCTCATCCCGCACTTGCCTTAAAAACTCATTAAAAATTGAGTTTTGCTTTCCGAGTTCGTGAATCATATTGAATGAATTTTGACGAAAGTAAAGAATTATCGATGAGAACGAACCATTTCGGGGATGGACTCGAAAACAGATCGCCAACCGTTCCAGTCATCCCTTTCGCTTAAAGAGTGGTTATGCCAAACTGTGGTGAAGCTCCCTCCTGATTTATTCATCTGCAAAAGTATCTCCTCCATCACCTCCATTGCCTCTTCAGCAGTGAGTTTTAGGTAGTTCTTCATGGCGCTATCCATTGCCGTTAAGGGAACGATTTCTATGGACAATGCTACATCTCTTAGCAAATCGTAAAAGCAATGAGTAAAGGCTGTTCCCGAGCGAAAACCAACCTCATCGTGAAATCCCAAAGAATAATCTTTCTCAATTCCCAGTGAATCAAGTTCCTGGTATGTACCAGGCAAAGAAAACCTCAAGAAATGCTGGCGTGATTCCGTTATCTCACCACCAGACACTTGTTCTAGCCGTGCTTTTTCCTTATCGATCATCTCCACTTTCCCCAATGATTGATAAGATGGATGTAAACCAATGTTCACTTCCTTTTGAAGCCTTGAAATATGTTGACCTATGAATGCATTCTCAACATCGAGATTATTGTCGAAAGAACTGCGATCTCCTACTGGAACGAAGAGGCGTTTAGAATCTGATTCACTTTCGTTTAAGAAAAGTTCATAGGTATCAAAAGGATCTACCGATCGACCGGACAAAACGGCAGCTCTTTCCATTAGGCGATCAAATCTTAAATTTAATAGATCCTTAGCTGTAGCCCCGACTCTTCTTGTCAAGCTTCGCCCCTTAAACGCGAATGCTATATCCATATCCATGGTACTCAACCAAGTTAAGGGTCTCGGATTCTTCCAGTTCGGAAGCTTTTTTTGAATCAAGGTTTCCAGCGCGAGAATCCACTTGTCCAAATAGGGAATTCGCTGATGTCCATAAAAGATGGAGTCCTCAGCTTTGAAACGACCGTGTTCATCTCTTTGTGTTTGAAGATACTCCTCGTATCGAGTCAGGCAGAAAAACACTCCTGAAAAAACATCGAAGGGAAGATCAAATTCTTGGGCATTGCTCGCCTCAAAAATCATGGGGACATTTTTATGAGAGAAAACTGTGGGAAGACCTTTGCGCAGATTTGACTCGGATAAAAGACCTTCATTAAAGATTTTTATACTTCCTGGTCTAGAATGATTTCCATAGGCAATACAGCAGGCTTCGGTGTCAACCTCGACGAAGGATGAAACAATCTTGTAATCCACCTTCAACCACTTCTTAAAGATGGTATCTGCAACATACTCGAGTCGCTGTGATTGGAAGTTAGTGATGATAGTGATCATGAAAATACGAATCCTTCAAATCTACAATAATCCTTCATCAGCAAAACTGAAATAGCCTTCATCGGTAAAGATCACATGATCCAAAATAGGTATGTCTAAAATGACGCCGCTTTTCACAAGCTTTTGAGTCAGTCTCTTGTCCTGCTCGCTTGGATATAGTGTTCCACTCGGATGATTGTGACACAAAATAATGGCCGAAGCCAGCTTTTCCAAAGCGGGTTTGAAAATAAGGCGTTGATCAACTACAGTTCCTGAGATACCTCCTCGGCTTATGCAGATTTCGTCCTTTACTTTATGAGATCTGCTCAATAATAAGATGTGAAACTCTTCGTGGTCAAGGTCAATCAGTTTCGGTGCCAATAAAGCATATATGTCTTTGCTTGAAGAAATTTTGGCATTCTCCATTCGCTCTTCTGATCTCCTTCTGCGGCCTAGTTCCAGCGCTGCTATAATAGTGATGGCTCTTGCCTCTCCGATTCCTGAGAACTTCTTAAAATCGTCTATGCCGAGACGGCCAAGTTGATTGAGCTTGTTTTTGTGCGCAAGTAGCACTTGTTTCGCCACATCAACAGCTGTAAGGCTTCTCGTTCCCGACCCTAGAAGGATGGCAATGAGCTCGGCATCCGATAGTGCCTGACGTCCTTTCTTGATTAATTTTTCCCTAGGTCTGTCGTCCTCAGCCCAAGATTTGATCCCCGAAAACTCACTTATGTCTTTCATAATCAGAATGAAAATAAGTGATTTTTCGATAACTGCCCACCCCAAATAAAAAAACCCTTCCCGAATAATCGGAAAGGGTGAAATTTATGAGAGGAAGATTCTTATAAAGAAGTGACGTGTCTTGTCAACTTCCCTTTAAGGTTTCCTGCTTTATTCTTGTGAATAATGTTCTTCTTGGCGAGCTTGTCAATCATTGACTTAACTTCTTGTAGAAACTTTTCAGCTTCTTTCTTATCAGTAAGCTCTTCAAGCTTTTTGATGGCGTTTCTAGTCGTTTTATGCTGATAGCGATTTAATACTCTTCGCTTCTCGCTTGATCTAATACGCTTTAATGATGATTTATGATTTGCCATATGTAGGGCTTTTTATCTTCTCAAAAATGGAGTGCAAATATAGACATCTTTTTCGTGATCCAAAGAAAAAATCTAATCAGGAAATTTTGATAAAAATAGAACAAAGATGCCTTAGTAAATGTAAGATTTATAGTTTTGATGAAAATTCAGAAAATGGCAACATTGGTACTAATCAGGCATGGTCAAAGTGTTTGGAATAAAGAGAACAAATTTACTGGTTGGGTTGACGTCGATCTTACTGAAAAAGGAATTGAAGAAGCTGGAAGAGCAGGAGAATTGCTTGCTGATTACAAATTTGACGAGGCATACACTTCCGTTCTGATGCGAGCGAACAAAACCTTGGACATCATTTTGAAAAAAACTGGACAAGAGGATATTCCGATTACCAAAGACCAAGCGCTAAATGAGCGTATGTACGGAGATCTTCAGGGCCTCAATAAAGACGATACCCGAGCCAAATACGGCGAAGAACAAGTTCATATCTGGAGAAGATCTTACGATGTCCAACCTCCTGGTGGCGAAAGTTTGAAAGACACCGCGGATCGCGTCCTTCCTTATTTTGACAATGAAATAGCTCCTAAAATAAAAGCAGGACAGAAATTGATCATAGCCGCTCACGGAAACAGCTTGCGTGCTTTAATCATGAAATTGGAAAAACTCAGCCGCGAAGAGATTCTCAATGTTGAGATTCCAACGGGGGTCCCTAAAGTCTATGAACTGGATGAGGACTTGAATGTCCTTAGCTCAGAATTTTTGAGGTAGACTGCATCCCAAAGAGTTATTGTATTTAAAAATCCTCCACACTTTTGGGGGATTTTTTTTGCCTTGAAGTTTCCTCGATTCGGCTTGAAGATGCTTCTGAACGGAAATAATTCCGTCTTCACATAAGAGATGCTCGAGATCGTTGTGTTGAAATACATCAGATCACTCTATAGATCTGCCGTAGTAGCTTTTATGCCCAACCCTCTGCTCAAGCATGCTTGGCAAGGGATTGGGCATAAAAAAACCCTCAACTTACGTTGAGGGTGATTTGATGTAGCCCGTAGGGGATTCGAACCCCTGCTACCAGGATGAAAACCTGGCGTCCTAACCCCTAGACGAACGGGCCATTTGGGGGTGCTTCTTTTCAAAAGCGAGTGCAAATATAGTAGGTTTTTTCCTTTTGCAAATTGCTAGAGGAAAAAAATTACGCTTCTATGGTTTCATCTTCGTTTCCGAACTGAAAACCAAGGCGTTTGCCTGTTCTTAAACTAATACTGTCTTTGAGCTGATTGGCTTCACCCCAACTGATCTCAGATATGTCTTGGTAGTGGGGCACAAAAAGGTCAAAGTTAATGCTGTGCCTAACCACAGCCGCTATAAAGTCTCGTATTCGGCCCTCGGAAAACTCATCGTGCATGAAATTATTAAAGATCAAACTCAATTCTTTCTTTCCTTCCACAAAAAAATGATTCTCTGAATTCAAGAATAGACGGGCTATCAAATAGCCTGTATCCTGATGGCGTTTAAAACGAACACTATCGGCCAAAAAATTATAAATCTGAATGGTAGCGCAATATCCTCTACCAGGTTGATCTTTTAAATAGGAAGTATTCCAATGCTGGCTCGAATCAGGGAATAAAAACACGTTCGTATGCAAGGCAAACATGAGTGTATCTCCTGCAACGGTAATCTGGGCATAAAATTCTCCTAAATCTTTGTAGCTGACTTCCAACCGAGGGTCAATTGACCCTACCTCTTCACTCAATTCGGTAATCAATTGACTCAAGCAAGACTTCAACTCTTTGAATCTCTCCTTGCTCAGCTCAAAGACATCCCGCTTGAGCGTAGACTTACTCTTAATAATTTCTAAAACCTCAGCTTTGATTTTATCAGAATCCATGGGCTAGTACGCTTTTGCAAAAAGCACTCGACGAGATGATGGATTTCCAGAAAAAATACACTTCCCCTCTTCTTCCACGCTATCTTGAGGAATGCATCGAATGGTCGCTTTCGTCTTTTGTTTGATCCTTTCTTCAGTCTCTGCAGAGCCATCCCAATGAGCCAGCACAAAGCCTCCTTTAGTTTTAATGACGTCTTGGAAGTCTTCCCAACTGTCAACTGACGTAGTCTTTTCTTCTCTAAAGCTTAAGGCTTTATCAAAGAGGCTCTTTTGAATGATATCCATCAGTTCCACTGCTCTATCTTCCACCTCTTCGAAAGGAATAAACTCTTTCGTCAAGGTATCTCTTCGAGCAACTTCAACCGTATTGTTTTCCAAGTCACGAGGCCCCATGGCCAATCTTACGGGAACACCTTTCATTTCATACTCAGAAAATTTCCACCCTGGTTTACGATTATCATCGTCATCAAAAACTACCGCTAATCCTTTCGCTTTAAGAGCATCAACCAATGGATTCAGTTTATTTCTAAGCGCTTCGAGCTGCTCCTCATTTTTATAAATTGGTACAATGACTACTTGAATTGGAGCCAATTTGGGTGGCAAAACCAATCCATTGTCATCACTATGAGTCATTATTAGAGCTCCCATCAATCTGGTTGAAACACCCCAACTGGTGGCCCAGACATATTCCTCTGTCCCCTCTTTCGTAGCATATTTCACATCGAAAGCTTTGGCGAAATTTTGTCCCAGAAAATGAGAAGTTCCCGCCTGAAGTGCCTTGCCGTCTTGCATCAGCGCTTCAATGCAATAAGTATCTAGCGCGCCTGCAAATCTTTCGCTTTCGGTCTTCACCCCCTTTATCACTGGAATAGACATCCACTCCTCAACAAAAGTCGCATAAACTTCAAGCATTTTTTCTGCTTCTAAAATGGCCTCTGCTTCAGTAGTATGAGCCGTATGCCCCTCTTGCCAAAGAAATTCGGTAGTTCTCAAGAACAAGCGTGTTCTCATTTCCCAGCGCACAACATTGGCCCATTGATTGATCAATAGAGGCAAGTCACGGTAACTTTTAACCCAGCCTTTAAACGTATTCCAGATAATGGTTTCGGAAGTAGGTCTAACAATAAGCTCTTCCTCAAGCTTGGCATCTTCATCTACTACAACACCGCTGCCATCCTCTGCGTTCTTTAAACGATAATGAGTAACAACCGCACATTCTTTTGCGAATCCTTCAACGTGAGAAGCTTCTTTGGAAAAGTAAGATTTTGGTATAAACAAAGGGAAGTAGGCGTTGACATGGCCAGTTTCTTTGAACCTTTCATCCAAGCGTCTTTGAATCTTCTCCCAGATGGCAAAACCATGAGGCTTAATAACCATGCATCCTCTTACTTCGGAATGCTCGGCAAGATCAGCTTTAGAGACGACCTCGTTATACCAAGAAGAGTAATTGTCTGTTCGTTTTGTTAACTTGTTTCCCATGAGTAAACTTGGAATAGTTTTTGCTTAATTGATAATGAATTTTCAAGCCTGAACGAAAATTGTTCGGGCTGCCGAAAATAAACTTTTTAACTTAGACATAAGTTATATTAACATATATGATCATGAACATAAGGATATCCATTTTAAGTATCGCAGTTCTGACCCTTCTTGCATCTTGTTCTACAAATCAAGACTTGGTTCAATTAGACGAGTATGATGATCTTTATTACACCCCCGCAGATAGAGTATTTGCTTCGGAGGCCTACAACGCAAGCGAATTTTTAGGAGCCAATAGTGCTGAAAGCAGCTACTATGGAGAGAGCCCATACGTGGATGAAACAGAAAAACCATCTGCTGATTTTAATGATAAGTCCAACTTGGATCAAGATTCTTCTGATTACTACGATCCTGATTATGCGGCGCGCATTGAGAATTTCGGTGGAGACAATGATCCAAATTATATCTACAGCGATGCGTTTGCCAACAACATGAATCCACGTTTTAGCGGAAACATGGGTATGAATTCATTTAACGGAATGAACGGTTTCGGCTTTGGAATTGGCCTAGGAATGGGTAATCCGTGGATGGGAAACAGATGGTGCGACCCTTATTTCGATCCGTTTTGTAATTGCAACCAGTGGGGACGCCCAGGATTTGGAATAAATATGGGATGGGGTAACACTTGGGGCATGTATGACCCTTTTAGTCCATGGTACAATCCTTACATGGCTTACAATCCATACGCTTGGGGAAATCCTAATGGATTCAACCCTTACGGTGGTGGAGTTGTTGTAGTTGATGGAGGTGGAAGCACAAGAGGATTTCAGAATACTGCCAGAAACAGTAATAGTCGAAATTCCAGAGGAGGAGCCGTCGGCACAACTTCTGGCAGACGCAGAGTTGTGACCCAAGGCGATGATGGCCCAAAGTCAAATAGCGGAACATCTGCCAGAGAACAAAGAGCCTCTTCACGCGATGCAAACACTAATCGAACGCGACCTGTGACAACTGCAGCTGACGCAGACTACTACAATAGAGCGAATAGCCGACAGTATACACCAGCTGATAGAGTAAATCCGTCGACGAGAAATAGAGCAGTAAATGACAATACCCGTTCGACCAGCCAAAGACAAGTAACTTCTCCTTATACACGACAAAGGGAGAGACAAACGTCCACCCAGCAGACCACGGACTTTAGCAGGTATAATCGCTCGAATTCTAGCAATAGTTCTAACTCTACCCGAAGTAGAAGTAATAATTCTTACAGTTCACCGACACGGACGACAAGGACTTCACCATCAACCACTCCTTCCAGAAGTAGATCATCGTACAGTTCTCCAGGTACTTCTTCTCCCAGCCGTTCTAGTGGTGGAGGAGGCGGAAGCAGACGGCGATAAATAACACTCTGATTATGATAAGACTCCTATTAATTGCAGCGCTGTTTTTCAGCGCTGCACTAACATCTTATGCTCAAAATGATGCTGATGTCCAGCGTTACACCGCCAATTACTTTTCAGGAACGGCACGGTTTGAGTCTATGGGAGGCGCTTTTGGAGCGCTTGGTGGCGATATGTCCGCGTTGCACATAAACCCTGCAGCTGTGGGTGTCTTTCGTTTTGGCGAAATCAGCTTTACTCCCGGTTACGAATTCAATACAATAAACGCCGTGACTGATTTCTCGTCGCGAGAGGATTCGAAAGCCAAAATGGTCGTTAATAATTTAGGGTTTGTTTTAGCCAATGAAATTGATCACCCTAAATGGAGATCCGTCAATTTTTCAGTAACCTATAATAGAATTAATACCTTCAATGACATCACGCGGCTGAATGGTCGATCACTTGCGATTAACGGTTTAGCGGGAGACTTTTTGGAAGAAGCAAACGGTAACCTTCTGAATGAACTCAATGGCTTCGGTGCGGGTCTTGCTTGGGACGCTATTGTAATAGATAACAGAGACTACATAGAAAACGACGACGGTGACTTAGTTCCTGATGATAATAGAAGTTATGTCTTGGGCTTTGACCCAGATGAGCTTATTGAGACCACTCAAAAATCCGATCGCGATGGAAGGCTCTCTGAAACAGCTCTCACCATTGGAGCCAACTATGATGATAAACTTTACCTAGGGTTTGGACTAGGATTTCAGGATATTTCCTATCAAAGTATAACAGAAACGGAGGAAAAGCCTGTTGACACCCCAAGTCAGGATTTAGCTGGATTTACACTCACCGAAAGATTGCAGAGCGAAGGACTCGGCGTTAATGCCAAATTCGGCATGATTTATAAGTTGGACAATATTCGATTTGGCGCTTCTATAAGAACCCCTACCGTCTTTTCGATGACAGATAATTTTACTTCTGATATTGTTTCCAGGTATCAAAATCCCACTGAAACTTTTGAAGCGCAAAGCGATGCGGGATTTTTCGAGTACCGCATCCGAACACCATGGCACTTTATGGGAAGCGTTGCTGGGGTAATCGGTAAAAAGGGAATTCTCTCTGCTCAATACGAACGAATCAATTTCAGCGGTGGAGAATTGAGAAACTCGACCTCTAGTGCTGACACGGATTTCTCAGGCGTAAACAACTTCATTTCACAGTCTTATTCAGCCTCTGACATTTTCAGAGTAGGCGGCGAATATCGAATCACAAAGAGCTTTTCGGCACGAGGAGGTTTCGCCTACTTTGCCAATCCAATTACTGTCAACGAGCAGCAAACGGATGAAAACCTCAACCGACAGGAGATTAGTTTTGGTCTGGGATACCGCGTAGCCGCCTGGTATGTTGACATATCTTATTCTCAAGCCACGTTCAATGAACTCTACGATTATACAGATCTAAACAGAGCGACCTTAGAAAACACGCAAAGTGTATTCGGTCTTACCGTTGGAATAAAGATGTAAAAAAAGCCACTCTAAATTAGAGTGGCTTCGAAATCAATAAGATTGTCTAGTATTTATTTGGAAAGCTTCTTGAACATCGCTTCCATTTTTTCAGTTTCTTCATCTGCCAATTCTTTGTCGACCAATATTCTTCCACTGTGTTCGTCAACAATTATTTTCATGCGAGCCGCTACGTCTAATTGACGCTGTGGTGGGATCTTAATGTAAGAACCAGCAGAAGCTTCGCGATCGATTGGCACAACAGCCAAACCATTTTTTGAACCGTTTCTGATTCTTTTGTATGCATTCAGAAGCCTCTCATCAATCTTCTTTCCCGCATCCTCAGACTTCTTCGAAAGAGCTTCTTCCTCTTTCTTTGTTTCACCAACGATTTCGTCAAGCTCTTTTTTCTTGATGTCCAAGTCTTTTTGGCGACCATCCAGCTCTTCGCGAGTGCTGTCGATCACTTCCTTCTTGGATTCAATCTGGGATTGAAACTCCTTGATTCTCTTCTCAGATAATTTAATCTCCAAATCTTGGAATTCAAGTTCTTTGCTCAAAGACTCAAATTCTCGGTTATTTCGAACGTTATCCTGTTGCTCTTTGTACTTCTTAATGAGAGCCTTACTCTCAGTAATAGCATTTTTCTTGCCCGAAACCTCAGTGTCTAAAGACTTCTTTTCCGTCTCTATCTTCTCAAGGCGCGTTGCTAATCCCTCCGTTTCGTCTTCCAAATCTTGAACCTCGAAAGGCAACTCTCCTCGAACTGTACGAATCGTGTCTATACGTGAGTCAATCAGTTGCAAATTGTATAATGCCCTTAACTTATCCTCAGTAGATACGCCTTTTTTGGATTTAGCTGTTGCCATAAATATCAGAAATAATGGATTGGATTAGTATTCTTTTGAGTTAAACGGATTGCAAAAGTACTAAAATTTTGGCGTAGATAATCAGCAATCAGGTCAATCGTAAATCGCTCACTTTCATAGTGTCCGATATCTGCAATCATCAACTCTCCATCCGCATCGAAAAATTCATGGTACTTAAAATCACCTGTGATAAAAACATCGGCCCTTGATCGTTTGGCATCGGCAAGCAAAAAGCTGCCCGATCCCCCACAGATAGCGACTTTCTTAATCTCTCTATTCAGAATTTGAGTGTGCCTGATAACTTTCAGCTGCATCGAATCTTTGAGGAAACTCAAAAAATCAAAGCCTTGCTTTCCTTCTGGCAACTCGCCAACGATTCCAGAACCAACATTTTGATTTTCGTTCTCAAGAGAATGAAGGTAATAGGCCACCTCTTCGTAAGGATGAGATTGTGTCATGGCCGCCAGAATCTTTGAAGACAGCTGGGCAGGAAACATCATCTCTATTCTTGATTCTTCCTCCTCCTGAGTTTTACCTACAGAGCCGATAACGGGCTTGGCTCCATCCTCAGGATGAAATGTGCCTATTCCTTCTGTATTAAAACTACAGCTACTGTAATTGCCTATTACGCCTCCTCCTGCTTTGAACATGGCGGTTCTCACTTTTTCTGCATCTCCTTTTGGAACGAAGACAGTGAGCTTATTGAGCGCTCCCTTCTTTGGGCTCAAGATCTTACGATTTGTCAAACCGAGCCGATCTGCGATTCTCCCGTTGACTCCAGTCAATACGCTATCAAGATTGGTGTGTATAGCGTAAAGGGCGATATTATTCTTAATCGCTTTTAATATTGTTCGTTCTACATAACTCTTGCCTGAAAGACTCTTCAAGCCTTTAAAAACAATAGGGTGATGAGAAACCACCAGGTTGCATCCCTGCTCAATAGCCTCATCTATTATAGCTTCAGTGCAGTCGAGACTTACCAGAACACCATCCACCTCATCATCTCGGTCTCCGACCAATAATCCTACATTATCGTAGGATTCTGAATACGCAGGAGGAGCCCATTGCTCGAGGTAGCTACATATCTCTTTAATTTGTGGCATATTTGATCCTTTCTTTCCAACAAAGCTAAGGAATGCAAGAATTACGAAAGCTTCTATTACCATTATCTTGGGTTTATGGCTTCATTTTAAGCTTGCGTCATCTTTTCTATGACGCAGGAATTCTCAAAGCCTACAAGCCTTCCCAGAAAACCATAGTGGTTGGAAACCTTAGTCTTGGCGGCACGGGAAAAACTCCGATGGTCGACTACCTCGTGACGCTGCTAGGAGCTGATAAGCTTGCCGTTCTGAGCCGCGGCTATGGAAGAGTGACAAAAGGTACGGTGAAGGTTAACGCCTCCATGGCTGCCGATCAATGCGGCGACGAACCACTTCTCTTGAAGAATAAACACCCGAGTCTTTTTGTGCTGGTGGATGAAAACAGAGCCAGGGGTCTAGAGTACTTAAAAATCAATCATCCTGAAATAGAAACGGTAGTTCTCGATGATGCGATGCAGCACCGAAAAGTAAAAGCAGACTTCTATCTTCTTCTGTCGACATGGGCTAGACCATTCCATTCCGATTTTCTTTTGCCTGCGGGCAATTTAAGAGATATCAAAAAACGAAGTAAAAGCGCACAAGCCATTGTGGTAAGCAAGACGCCCCCGAACTCGAGCCAAAATGATCGAGAGCGACTTGCGAGCGAACTAGGTACGACTGAACAGGAGGTTTTCTTTTCTGGTATCTCTTACGGCGAGATTTGTGATCTCTACCCTGATCATTCTGGCGCCAAATATTTTTCAAATGTGGTGCTATTAACTGCAATTGCAAATCCTCTTCCTTTAGAACAGGAAGCCCAAAAACGCTTCAATGTTCTTAAGCACTTCGAATTTAAAGACCATCACCTGTTTAGCCTTGAAGAACTCTTTAAGCTCCGCGATTTTATTGATACTTTTGGGGCTGAAAAACCAATACTACTTACCACCGAAAAAGATGCACAGCGCCTGAAAGTGCATGTACACTTTTTCCAAGAAAATAAGATAAGAGTATTGTATTGGAAAATAAAGACAGATTTCGGCAGCGATGCTGAAAGATTCAATTCCATGATTCAATCGATATGAACGAGACTCAACTCAACAATTCCCTCAATTTTCTGAAGCAACACTTTGGAGAACTCAAGCCACAAGTAGGAATAATCTTAGGATCAGGACTAGACGCGGTCGCTGAGAAAATTTTGGTGAAGAAAAGAATCAGCTACAGTGAAATCCCTGACTTTCCGCAATCAACGGTGGTAGGACATAAGGGTGAATTTATTCTCGGTGATTTGGGTGGGAAAACCGTCCTAGCAATGAGAGGAAGATTTCACTTCTACGAAGGATACTCAATGGAAAGGGTCGTGGCTCCAGTGCGAATTATGGCATTGATGGGAATCGAGCTTTTAATGGTTTCAAACGCTTGCGGAGGAGTGAATCCAGATTTTGAAATAGGAGATGTGATGATCATCAGTGACCATATCAA